>SXGU01155052.1_pt1 | contig 42522 bp, 37 predicted proteins | sample 3174531 | NCBI WGS metagenome assembly SXGU01 (sample SAMN11356863, study PRJNA531348) | freshwater metagenome | isolation source: freshwater sample F1-140 | place: China: Fuxian Lake, Yuxi | collected 2017-12-25 | reverse complement strand
CGCAGCACTCGGTCACCGAGTTGCGCAGCCGCGGCATCCAGCCCGACATCATCGTGTGCCGCAGCGAGGCGCCCCTGAGCGACAACCTGAAGCGCAAGATCAGCAACCTGTGCAACGTCGACGAGGACGCCGTGGTGAACGCCGCTGACGCGCGCAACATCTACGAGTTGCCGCTCATCCTGCACGGCGAGGGCCTCGACACCGTGGTGTGCAACACGCTGCGGATCGACGCCCCCATCGACCTGCAGCCGTGGCAGGACGTGGTCGACAAGGTGGAGGCGGCCACGAAGCCGGTGAAGATCGGCCTCATCGGCAAGTACGTCGACTACCAGGACGCGTACCTGAGCGTGGTGGAGAGTCTCAAGCACGCCGGGTTCCACCACGGTGCGAAGGTGGAGATCGACTGGATCCAGGCCGAGGAGGTGGAGGGTCTGTTGGCGACGGCTCGCCTGGCCGACCTCGACGGGATGATCATTCCCGGTGGCTTCGGCGACCGCGGGTTCGAGGGCAAGATCGCCGCCGCCGGGTTCGCCCGCGAGAACGACATTCCGTGCCTCGGCATCTGCCTGGGTCTGCAGGCGATGACGGTCGACTTCGCTCGCAACGTGATGAACCTCACCGGTGCGAACAGCACCGAGATGGATCCGAACACTCCCCACCCGGTGATCGACCTGATGCACGATCAGCGCGACGTGAGCGACAAGGGCGGCACCCAGCGCCTCGGCGCCTACTACGCCATCCTCGAACCGGGCAGCCGGGCCTATCAGGCGTACGGCGAGCCAGTGGTGAGCGAACGCCATCGTCATCGCTGGGAGCTCAACGCCACGTGGAAGCCGCGCATGGAGGCCGCCGGTTTGCGCTGCAGCGGTCTGTCGCCCGATCGCCGACTGGTGGAGTTCATCGAGCTCGACGATCACCCGTTCTGGGTGGCCACGCAGGCGCATCCTGAGTTCAAGAGCCGTCCCGATCGCCCGCATCCGCTGTTCCGCGAGCTCGCGGCGGCAGCGCTGGCGCGGCACGAGGCGCGGTCGCCGGTGTTGCGCGCGGCGACGCCCTCCGTGGCGTGACCGGATTCCGCCACCTCGGTGACCGACTGGTCCACCAGGGGTACATCTGGCACGTCGCCGTGGCCGAGTTCGAGTCGCCCGACGGCGACACGTTCACTCGCGACGTCGTTCGCTCGCCCGGTGCGGTGGCCGCTGTGCCGCTGCGCCATCGAGCCGACGGCACACCGTACGTGACGCTGGTGCGGCAATATCGCGCGCCCTTCGACACGACGGTCATCGAGATCCCGGCGGGCATGCGTGACGTGGCCGACGAACCCACCGAGCTCACCGCAGCGCGGGAGCTGGTGGAGGAAGTGGGCCTCGAGCCGGGCCGGCTGGAGTTCCTGATGGCGTTCTACCCGTCGGTGGGCATGACGGACTCGGTGCTGCACCTGTTCCTCGCCACCGACTTGGTGGAGGTGCCGCGCGAGACCCACGGTCCGGAAGAGGCCCACATGGACGTGCTGCACGTCGATCTGGCCGAGGCGGTGGCGATGATCGAGCGCGGCGAGATCCACGACGCGAAGACGGTGATCGGCCTGCTGATGGTGGAGCGACGCCTGCGTGAGGGCAACCACGGATGACCGACGAGCTCCCCATCGAGGCGGAGGAGTTCCTCGGTTGGATGGCGAGCGAGCGGGGACGGTCGGCGAACACGCTGGCCGCGTACCGGCGTGATCTCACCGGGTACGCGGCGTGGCTGGCTGCACACGCGGCGACGCTGCGTTCGGTGGATCGAGCGATGCTGGACCGGTTCGTGCAGCAACGACGGGGGAGCGGCAGCGCAGCGTCGAGCGTGGCCCGCCAGTTGGCAGCGATCCGCATGCTGCACCGGTTCCTGGTGGAGGAAGGAGTGCGCGCCGACGATCCGAGTGCCGACGTGGAAGGCGTGCGGGTGCCGGCCGGCATTCCGCACCCGCTGACCGAGGCGCAGGTGACCGCGTTGCTGGACGCAGTGGTGGGCACCGACCCGGTGTCGCTGCGCGACCGGGCGCTGCTGGAGTTCCTGTACGCGACCGGGGCGCGCATCAGCGAGGCCTGCGGGCTGTCGCTCGCCGACCTCGACCGCGACCATCGTGTGGTGCGACTCTTCGGCAAGGGTGCGAAGGAACGTGTGGTGCCGTTCGGCCGCACCGCCGCCGCGGCGATGGACGACTGGTTGGGCGGCGGTCGTGAGCACCTGGAGCCGGCCCGATGGGCACGGCGAGGTGACCAGGAGGCGGTGTTCCTGAACACCCGGGGCGCCCGCCTCAGTCGCCAGGCGGCGTGGGCCGTCGTGCGCAAGTACGGCGAACGCACCGGCCTCGCCGACCAACTGTCACCGCACGTACTGCGCCACTCGTGCGCCACGCATCTGCTGGATCACGGTGCCGACCTGCGCATCGTGCAGGAGATGCTCGGGCATGCCTCCATCTCCACGACGCAGGTGTACACGAAGGTGAGCCAGGAGCGGCTGTGGCAGGTGTACCGGCAGGCGCACCCGAGGGCCGAGCGATGACGTCGATCACCCATCTCGCTCGTCGATTCGTTGGTTCGCTGTTGCGTGCGGAACCGGCCGCGACCGACATGGACTGGGTGCGCTCGCAGCTCATCGCGGCCGAGTTCGACGCATGGCAGGCGATGGCGGTACAGGACCGCCGACACTCGATCCTGGTGGCCCGCCGGTTCGTCGAACTCGCCCCGCTCGCCACACGGGCGGAAGTGGCCGGCGCGTTGCTGCACGACGTGGGCAAGCAGGTGGCTGCGCTCGGTACGTTCGCTCGTGTCGCCGCCACCGTGGTGGGCCCGCGCACGAAGCGGTTCCGCCAGTACCACGACCACGAGGCGCTGGGCGCGGCGATGCTGGCCCTGGCGGGGAGCGACCCGGTCACGATCGAGTTGGTGATGGGCGGCGGGGCGCTGCGCGAGGTGTTGCATCGCGCCGATGACGTGTGATCAGGCGGGCGTCATGCCGATGGCGGCCTGGGCGCGTGCGAGGGTGGCCGACGCCACCTCACGTGCTTTGCCCGCACCCTTGCGGAGCAGCGCCTGCAGTTCGCCCGGGTCGGCCATCAGTTCGCCGTAGCGCGCCTGGATGGGCCGCAGCATCTCGACCACCGCTGCGCCGGTGTCGGTCTTCAGTGGGCCGTACTGGGAGTACTGCTGGGCGAGCGCTTCGGGCGAATCGCCGGTGCACGCCGACAGGATCTCGAGCAGGTTGCTGACGCCCGGCTTCTCCTCGCGGTGGTAGCGCACCTCGCTCTCGCTGTCGGTGACCGCACGCTTGAACTTCTTGGCGATGACCGCGGGGTCGTCGAGCAGGTTCACGAGGCCGCTGTCGGTGTCGGCCGACTTGCTCATCTTCGAGGTGGGGTCCTGCAGGTCCATCACCCGGGCGCCGGCCTTGGGCATCACGGCCTTGGGCAGCACGAACGTGTCGCCGAAGCGGTAGTTGAACCGCACGGCGATGTCGCGGGTGATCTCGATGTGCTGCCGTTGATCCTCGCCCACGGGCACCTCGTCGGTGTCGTAGAGCAGGATGTCGGCGGCCTGGAGCGCCGGATAGGTGAACAGGCCGGCCGACACGAAGTCGGCCTCGCGCTTGGCGCTCTTGTCCTTGAACTGGGTCCTGCGGCTGAGTTCGCCGAAGCTGACCTGGCACTCCATGATCCAGCCGAGCTGGCTGTGCTCGGTGACGTGGCTCTGCACGAACACGGTGGCGACGTCGGGGTCGAGACCCACGGCGAACAGCATCGCAGCGAGCTGCAGCGTGTTCTGGCCGAGCAACCCGGGCGTCTCGGTGATGGTGAGGGCGTGCAGGTCGACGATGCCGTGGAAGGCGTCGTTCTCGTGCTGGCCACTGACCCAGTTCCGCAGCGCGCCCAGGTAGTTGCCCAGATGGACCTCACCGGTGGGTTGGATGCAGGAGAGTACGCGTGCCACGGGCTGCGAGGCTACCGGTACGGAGCGGTACGATCGCAGGAGTTATGGCTGTCGACGTCTCCACCTCCGTCTACGAGGGCCCGTTCGACCTCCTGCTGCACCTGATCCTGAAGGAGCAGGTCGACCTGTACGAGGTGTCGCTCAGCAAGATCGTCGATGAGTACCTCGCCGAGATCGAGCGCATGCAGGGCCTCGACCTCGACCTGGCCACCGAGTTCCTGCTCATCGCCGCCACCCTGGTGGAGCTGAAGGCGCGGCGCCTGCTGCCCGGCCGCGACGACGTCGACCTCGACGACGAGCTGGCCCTCTGGGAGGAGCGAGATCTGCTCCTGGCCCGCCTGCTGGAGTGCAAGACGTTCAAGGACGTGGCCCAGGTGTTCAGCCGGCTGGCCGACGACGCCGACCGGGCGTTCCCGCGTGGCGCAGGCCCCGACGAGCGGTTCGAGGGGTTGATGCCCGACCTGCTGGAGGGTGTGTCGCCGCAGCGGCTGCAGAAGGCGTTCCTGCGCGCCATCACCCCCAAGCCGGTGCCGCGCATCGACCTGTTCCACGTTGCTCCCGTGCGGGCCAGCGTGGCCGACGCGCTCACCGAGCTGATCGACGAGCTGCCCCGAGTCGGCCGTATCTCGTTCCGCCGGCTCACCAGCGGTCTGGTGGAGCGGCTCGAGGTGATCGTGCGGTTCCTGGCACTGCTCGAGCTGTTCAAGCAGGGCTACGTCGACCTCGAACAGACCGAGCGCTTCGGTGACGTGGAAGTGGTGTGGACCGGCGACAACGCCGACGACCTGGGCTCGCTGCCCATCGACGACTATGAGGGATGAACTGATCGTGTCCGAACAACTCGACGCCGACACCGTGCGCGCCATCGAAGCCATCGTGCTGGTGGCCATGGAGCCGGTGCCCACCGAGCTGCTGGCGCAGCTGCTCGAGCAGCCGACGACGGTGATCGACGACCTCTGTTCCACGCTGGCGGCGGCCTACGACGAGGCCGGGCACGGGTTCCAGCTCGTGAAGGTGGCGGGTGGCTGGCGCTACCAGACCCACGCCGACCTGTCGCCGTACGTCGAGCGATTCCTGCTCGACGGTCAGCGGGCCCGCATGAGCGGCGCTGCACTCGAGACGCTGGCCATCATCGCCTACAAGCAACCGCTGTCGCGGGCGCAGATCGCCTCCATCCGCGGCGTCGACCCCGACGGTGTGATCCGCACCCTGCAGGCACGTAGTTACGTGGCCGAGGTGGGTCGCGACACCGGGCCCGGCCAGGCCATCCTGTACGGCACCACGCCGTCCTTCCTGGAAAAGCTCGGCCTGAACGCGTTGACCGACCTGCCGCCGATCGCCGAGTTCGTGCCGGGTGCCGACGTGGTGGAAGCCCTCGAGCAGGGCCTGCGCATCGATCCGCCGGCCGAACCCCGTGCCTGAGGGCCAGGTGCCCGAGCCGCCGCTGTGGGAACAGTGGGCCGCCACGTCGGCCGCGCTGCCGCAGGGTGAACGTCTGCAGAAGGTGCTCTCCGCCCGCGGGTGGGGCAGCCGTCGGGTGTGCGAGGACCTCATCGCCGCTGGCCGCGTGACCGTGAACGGTGACGTCGCAGTGTTGGGCCGCCGCGTCGACCCCGAGGTCGACAAGGTGGAGGTCGACGGCGTGCCGCTCGGCGTGAAGGCCGGGCTGGTGTACTACCTGCTCAACAAGCCGGCGGGTGTGGTCACGACGGCCAGCGATCCCCAAGGCCGTCGCACCGTGGTGCAGCTGGTGCCCGAGGAGCCGCGGGTGTACCCGGTCGGTCGCCTCGACGTGGCCACGGAGGGTCTGTTGTTGCTCACCAACGACGGCGACCTGGCGAACCGCATCGCGCACCCGTCCCACGGGGTGGAGAAGGAGTACCTCGCCGAGGTGGAGGGCAACGTCAGCGGCGGCGCCCTCCGTCGACTGCGTGACGGCGTGGAGTTGGAGGACGGAATGACGGCGCCGGCCAAGGTGTCGCAACCCAATCCGGGCGTGCTGCGGCTCACCATCCACGAGGGTCGCAACCGGCAGGTGCGGCGGATGTGCGAGGCCGTCGGACATCCGGTGCAGCGACTGATCCGCGTGCGCATCGGCCCGCTGCGCGACGCCCAACTGCAGCCGGGCGAGTGGCGCGAACTGGACCAACGCGAGCTCAAGGCGTTGATCGAGGCGGTCTCCGGGGCACCCCGGCAGATACGCTGATCTGCCGTGTCAACACCTCGTCGGGCGAATGTGGCGGGCCTCGGCCTCATCGGTGGCTCCATCGCTCGCGCCCTCGGTGAGCGCGGCTGGCACGTCACCGGCGACGACGAGCGCAGCGAGCGCCGTGAGCAGGCGCTCGAGCTCGGCATCGTGCACGACCTGGGGCTCGACCCCGACGCCGAGATCACGTTCGTGGCCACCCCCGTGCTCACCCTGGTCGACCAGGTGCAGCGGGCGCTGAAGGAGACGCACGGCCTCGTCACCGACGTCGGCAGCGTGAAGGGTGCCGTCACAGCCGCCGTCGATGACCCCCGGTTCGTGGGCGGCCACCCGATGGCCGGCAGCGAGCTCGAGGGCCTGTCGGGTGCCGACGGCAACATGTTCCAGGGCGCGGTCTGGGTGCTCACGCCCACGGCCACCACCCCCGACAGCACGTTCGCCACCGTGGCCGCCGTGGTGGCCGAACTGGGTGCCGACGTGGTGGCCCTGCCAGCCGATCGACACGACCAGGTGGTCGCCGTCATCAGCCACGTGCCGCATCTCACGGCCGCGACGCTCATGGGTCTGGCCAGTGATCGCGCCGAGGAACACGCGGCGCTGTTGCGGCTGGCGGCCGGTGGCTTCCGTGACATGACCCGCATCGCCAGTGGTCAGCCGAACATCTGGCTCGACATCTGTGCCGAGAACCGGGATGCCATCCTGTCCGCGCTCGACGGTCTGATCGGTGGTCTGTCGCAGATGCGTTCGGTGGTCGACGGCGACGATCGGGCCGAACTGCACCGGCTGCTCTCGAAGGCTCGCGAGGCCCGCGCCAATCTGCCGGTGCGCGGCACGCATCCCGACGAGTTGGCGGAGATGCGCATCCCCATCCTGGACCGCACCGGGTCGGCCGCCGAGGTGTTCACGCTCGCCGCCGAACTGGGTGTGAACATCTCGAGCTTCGAGGTGGTGCACAGCGTGGAGGGCAATCGTGGTGTGGCGGTGGTGCTGGTCGATGCGGCGATGGCCGAGTTGTACCGGGGCGGCCTGATGGCGCGGGGCTACCGCCCTGCGGTGCAGCGGCTGAGCTGAGGCCTGCGCATGGACGTGTATCGCGTCGCGCCGCTCGGTGCGCCCCTCGACGCCGTGGTGGAGGTGCCCGGGTCGAAGAGCGTGGCCAATCGTGCGTTGGTGTGCGCCGCGCTCGCCGAGGGCGAATCGGTGCTCACCGATGTGCCCGATGGCGACGACACCGAGGCGATGCTCGACTGCCTGCGGGTGCTGGGGCTGGAACTGGAACGTGCCGATGGCACGGTGCGGTTGATGGGCGGTGTGCGCTCGTTCCGCAAGGGGCCGGTCACGCTGCCCACCCGTCTCGCCGGTACGACGTCCCGTTTCGTGACGGCCTTGGCGTGCCTGGGGCCGGGACCGTACACCATCGACGGTGCGCCACCCTTGCGACGCCGTCCGATGGCGCCGTTGCACGAGGCCCTCACCTCGATGGGCGTGCGGGTCACGCCGGGGCAGACGGCCGGTCACCTGCCGGTGACCGTGCCGGGTCCGGTCGACGTGAGCCTCGACGAGGTGCAGTTGCGGGGCGACATCAGTAGCCAGTACCTGACGGCGTTGATGCTCATCGCGCCGTACTTCCCGAACGGGCTGCGCTTCGTGCTCACCACACCGCTCGTGTCGCGCCCGTACGTGCGCATCACTGCCGCGGTGATGGCCACGTTCGGTGTGCCCGGGGTGGAACTGGGCGATCGCATCATCACCGTGCCGCCCGGTCGCTACCAGGCGCGCGAGTACACCATCGAACCCGATGCCAGCTCGGCCAGCTACCCGCTGGCGGCGGCTGCCATCTGCGGTGGCACGGTGCGGGTGCCCGGCCTCACCCACGAGTCGTTGCAGGGCGATGCGGCGTTCTGTCACGTGCTCGGCCGCATGGGCTGTGAGGTGCGTCAGGACCACACCGGCACCACTGTCACCCGCCACGGCCCGCTGCGTGGCATCGACATCGACATGGTCGACCTCAGCGATCTCGTGCCCACGTTGGCGGCGGTCGGGGCCTTCGCCGAGGGCACCACCGACGTGCACGGTGTCGGCTTCATCCGCAACAAGGAGAGTGACCGTCTCACCGACCTGTGCGTCGAGTTGCGGCGTGCCGGTATCGACGCCACCGACAACCGTGACGGCCTGGTGGTGCGTGCCAGCCGGCCGCACACCGCCACCCTCGCGACCCACCACGATCACCGGCTGGCCATGGCGTTCGCGCTGGTCGGACTGGGTGCCAGCGGCATCATCGTCGAGGATCCCGATGTGGTGACGAAGAGTTGGCCAGACTTCTGGGCGATGATCGAGGGGCTCCGATGAACGCGCGCGCCGAGACGCGCCCCGAGGTGGCGGCGTTCGACGTCGACGGCACGTTGACGGTGCGCGACTGCGTTCGCCCGTTCCTGGTGCGCGTCGGCGGTTGGAGCGGTCTCACGGCCGCCATCGCCCGCAAGCCGGCCGCATCGCTGGGCGCCGCGGTGCGCCGCGACCGGGACCGCGTGAAGGAGCTCGTGGTCGGCGGCGTGCTGCGCGGCCGCAAGGTGGCACAGGTGGAGGCCGTGGGCGAGCAGTTCGCCGAGCAGGTGGCTGCCGACTGGTTGCGCGCCGACACGGTGGCCCGGTTGCGCTGGCATCAGCGCATGGGTCATCGCATCGTGTTGGTCTCGGCGTCGCTGAGTCCGTACCTGCGCCCGCTCGGTCGTACCCTCGGCGTCGACGAGGTGCTGTGCGCCGAGCCGCTGCGCGAGGGGGACCACTTCGCCGACGGCCTGCAGGGTGCGAACTGTCGTGCCGCCGAGAAGGTGCGCCGGCTGGAGGAGTGGCTGGCGAAGAGCGACCTGCGCGACGCCACCGTGTGGGCGTACGGCGACAGCGAGGGCGACCGCGAGCTGCTGGCCCGCGCCGACCATCCGCTGCTGGTGAAGGGCACCACGGTCTCTGCGGTGCCCGCGGGGTTCGCATCGTGATTCGGGCGATCGTCAAGGAGGCCCGCCCGAAGCAGTGGGTGAAGAACATCCTGGTCTTCGCGGCGCCCGGCGCCGCCGGTTCGCTCGACGACTGGCCCATCCTGTGGCGCACCGTCGTGACGTTCATCGCGTTCTGCCTGGCGAGCAGCGGCACGTACTACTGGAACGACATCCACGACGTGGAGGCCGACCGCCTGCATCCGAAGAAGCGTCTGCGGCCCATCGCCAGCGGCGCGGTACCGCTCGGTGTGGCGAAGGTGGTCGGCACGTTGCTGCTGGTGGGCGGTATCGGCCTGTCGTTCGCGGTGCGCTGGCAGCTGGGTGTGGTGACGCTCGGGTACGTGGTGCTCACCACCACCTACAGCACCGCGCTGAAGCACGTGGCCGTGGTCGACCTGGTGGCCGTGGCTGCAGGGTTCGTGTTGCGTGCTATCGCCGGCGCTGTGGCCACCGAGGTGCCGATGAGCACCTGGTTCGTGCTCACGACGTCGTTCGGCTCGTTGTTCATCGTCACGGGCAAGCGCTACGCCGAGCTGCGCGAGTACGGCGACCACGCGGGCGCGGCCCGGGCATCGCTCGACGACTACACCCTCGGGTTCCTGCGCATCGTGCTGTCGGTGAGCGTGGGTGCGGCGTTGGTGACGTACTGCATCTGGGCGTTCGACACGAAGGAGATCAGTGGCTCCACGTGGCCGTTCTACGAGCTGTCGATCGTGCCGATGGTGACGGCGCTGCTGCGCTACACGTTGATCCTCGAACAGGGTCACGGCGCGGCGCCGGAGGAGATCTTCTCCGCCGATCGCACGCTGCAGGTGCTGGGTGTGGTGTGGGCGGTCGTGTTCGGTCTGGGGGTGTACGTAGGGTGAGCAGCATGCGCACGTTCGACGAGGCGCTGGCACAGGTGCGCGAGGTGCAGGGGTGGATGAGCCCCGACCAGGCGGAGCGCCTGTACCGGGCCGCAGCGGCCACGCGGTCGGGTGATCAGATCGTGGAGATCGGCAGCTTCCAGGGCCGCAGCACCATCGTGCTGGCCAGTGCCGCGCCGGCCGAGGTGCCGGTGGTGGCCATCGACCCGCATGCCGGCAACGACCGCGGTCCGCAGGAGATCGAAGGGTTCGCAGCCGAGGCCGAGAGCGACCACGAGATCTTCAACCGCAATCTCGCCGAGGCTGGCGTGGCCGATCATGTGCGTCACGTGCGCGCGTTCAGCGATGCGGCGCACGCGAGTGTCGAGGGCGACATCGCCGTGCTGTACATCGACGGTGCGCATCGCTATGCGCCCGCTCGCGCCGACATCCGCGACTGGGGTGCCCGTGTGGCGCCGGGTGGCACGATGCTCATCCACGACTCGTTCTCGTCGGTCGGCGTCACCTTGGGCATCCTGCGCGAGCTGCTGCTGAGCGGCCGTTTCCGCTACGTCGGTCGAGCTCGTTCGCTCACCGAGTTCCGTGCCGATCTCGACGGCACCGGTAAGAGCCGCGCCGTGAACGCGCTGCGCCTCGTGGCGCAGTTGCCGTGGTTCGCCAAGAACCTGCTGATCAAGGTGCTCATCACCCTGAAGTTGGGTGGCTCGCGGGAATGGCCATACTGACGGGTATGCCGATGCAGGTTCGTCGTTCGCTCGCCGGGTGGGGCCGTACCAACGCCACCGTGGCCGAGGTGCTCGAGGTGCCGAACCACGAGGTGGCCGCCGCCGTGAAGGAGGCCGGACCTCGTGGTGCGCTCGTGCGCGGCCTCGGTCGCAGCTACGGCGATGCGGCGCAGAACGCCGGCGGTCTGGTGCTGCGCCTGTTGGGCTCGGCGCACCAGGCGGTGCTCGATCCTGCGGCCGGCACGGTCACCGTGCCCGCGGGCGTGAACCTCGACGACCTGCTGCGCGTCATCGTGCCGCGAGGCTGGTTCGTGCCGGTCACGCCGGGCACGCGGTTCGTCACCATCGGCGGCGCAGTGGCGAGCGACATCCACGGCAAGAACCACCACGTCGAGGGCTCGTTCGGCAACCACGTCACCTCGCTCACACTGCTGCTGGCCGACGGCTCGCAGGTGGTGGTGGGTCCCGATCAGCGCCCCGAGCTGTTCTGGGCCACGGTCGGCGGCATGGGCCTCACGGGCGTCATCCTCGACGCCACGATCCGGCTGCTGCCGATCGAGACCAGCCGCATGTCGGTCGACACCACCCGCATCCCCGACCTCGAGGCGTTGTTCACGGCGATGAGCGAGGGCGACGACGACTATCGCTACAGCGTGGCCTGGATCGATCTCGTGGCGAAGGGCAGCAGCCTGGGTCGCAGTGTGCTGACGCGCGGCGACCATGCCACGACGGCACAGTTGGGACCGAAGGAGAGCGTGCAGCCGTTCGCGTACGGCCCCCACCAGCTGATCTCGGTGCCGCCGCTGGTGCCGCCGATGGGCGTGCTGAACCATGCCACCGTCGCGGCGTTCAACGAAGTGTGGTTCCGCAAGGCACCCCGTCACCGCGAGGGCGAGTTGCAGGGCATCGGTGCGTTCTTCCACCCGCTCGACCTGGTGGGTTCGTGGAACCGGCTGTACGGCGCGAAGGGCATGGTGCAGTACCAGTTCGTCGTGCCGTTCGGCGCCGAGGATGCGATGCGCACCGTCATCGAACGCCTGTCGGCCAGTGGTGCCGCCAGCTTCCTGGCTGTGCTCAAACGGTTCGGGGCGGGCAACCAGGCGCCACTGAGCTTCCCGGCCCCGGGCTGGACCTTGGCGCTCGACGTACCCGGTGCCTCGCACGGTCTCGGCGACCTGCTGCACGGACTCGACCGTGTGGTGCTGGATGCGGGCGGCCGGCACTACTTCGCGAAGGACGCACACACCACCGCCGCCGCCATCCGGCGCGGCTACCCCCGACTCGACGAGTGGAAGGCCGTGCGCGACGCGGTCGATCCGCACGGCGTGTGGCAGAGCGATCTGTCGCGCCGACTCGGCCTCACCGACTGACGGAGCACGTACTCATGGACAACGCACTCGGCGAACCGCAGACCATCCTGCTGCTCGGCGGCACCAGCGAGATCGGTCTCGCCATCGTGCGTGAGCTGCTCAGCCCTGCGGCCCGCAAGGTGATCCTCGCCTGCCGGCACGTCGACAAGGGCGAGCAAGCCGCGGCGGGCCTGCGGCACGACGCGCTCGATGTGGCCGTGGTGTCGTTCGACGGCAACGACACGGCGAGCCACGAGCAGGTGGTGGCCGACATCGCGGCGCAGCACGGCGACATCGACGTGGCCGTGGTGGCGTTCGCACTGCTCGGCGACGGTGCCGTGACATCGAAGGATCCCGTCGCAGCCGCTGCCGTGGCGCACGTGAACTTCACCGGCACCGTCACGGCCACCATCGCGGTGGCCAACCGCATGCGTACCCAGGGCCACGGTGCCATCGTGCTGTTGAGCAGCGTCGCCGGTGAACGGGTGCGCAAGCAGAACCCGGTGTACGGCGGCACGAAGGCCGGCATCGATGGGTTCGCGCAGGGCCTGGGCGATGCGCTCGAGGCCGACGGCGTGCACCTGATGGTGGTGCGGCCCGGCTTCGTGCACTCGGCGATGACGGTGGGGCTCGATCCGGCGCCGTTCGCCACCACGCCCGAGAAGGTGGCGCAGGCCACCGCGAAGGGGTTGCGCAGCCGCCGTCGAACCGTGTGGGCGCCGGGCATCCTGCGGTTCGTGTTCTCCGCGCTCCGGCACCTGCCGGGGCCGGTGTGGCGCCGTCTACCGCTGGGCTGACCGCTCGGCGAGCTCGGCGTCGAAGTCGGCTCGTCGTTGTGCTCCGATGCCGATACCGGCGGGGCTGACCCCGTCGCCCTCGTCGCACTTCTGGTACAGCATCACGAGCGCGTCGAGATAGTTGCCGACGAGGCAGAACTGGTCGGCGACCACCTGATTGGGGGCGTCGCTGCCGAACTCGCTGGACGCGTTCGGCTCGAACCAGCCGGTCCAGAAGTTGGTGAGGATGAGCCAGTCGGCGGATGCGACGTCGTCGGCGAGGCTGCTGCCCTCACGGTCGGCGAGTCCGGGGTCCATCTCGATGTAGTGGGTGCCGGGTGTGAGTTCGGGGAACAAGTAGTAGAACACCACGTCGCTGTAGATGGTGCGACTCAGGTCGGCCGGGCCGACCACGAGTCGCTCGCCGGGCTGCATCATCGACTCGAGGTCGTCGATGGCGTTCTGGCTGGCCTCCTGCAGTGCCGCATTGCCGAAGTAGAACCGGCGACCTTCGCGTTCCACCTCGAAGCCGCCGGGCTTGTTGCCCACCGCGATGCGCGACTGCAGCAGGTAGTAGCGATAGGTGAAGAACGGGCAGATGACGAACATCACCAGACCCACCACGGCGGCGGCCACGAACGGCGCATGACGGGTGGCGACGTCGCGACGTTCGCGTCGTGACAGCAGTTCGACCACGAGGCAGGGGAGCAGTGCGAACGACACGCACGACCCCCAGGCCAGGTGGGTGCTGTCGGGCCGTTGCAGTGCCTGCGGCAGCATGCCGAGACCGAACAGCGACGCACCCATCAGCACGACGAGGTGCGTGGTCCAGCCGTGGCGGCGTGCGAGCCGCCAGGTGACGAGCGGGATGGCGATGGCCACGATGATGACGACGAAGAACCAGAAGAACAGCTGGTGGCTCGCCTGCATCGCCGGGAACTTCCACCACGGCGCGTCGAGCGGGCCCTCGGCCACGGCCTGCAATGCGCCATCGATCTGCCCGAAGCTGGGCGGACGAGGCAGCTCGCGCCCTGGACGCAGGTACACGACCGGGTCGAGGAACATGCCCTGCACGCTGGGGCCGATGCCCGCCATGGCCAAGTGCACGAACATCGGCACGAGACCGACACCCAGGCCGGCCAGCGCAGGCTTCCACGCGCTGACGCCATGACGGCGGTGACGCAGCAGCAGCCAGGTGTGGGCGATGCCGAGGGCGAGCGCGAGGTCGGGCCGGTAGCCGAGCGCGAACCCGGCCAGGAGGCCGGCCGCGATGAGCGCGTTGCGTCGTGAGGTGCCGTCGGTGTGGTGGGCGCGGATGCCGAACACGACACTCCACAGACCCAGGGCCACGCCACCCTCCCAGGCCAGCGCCGAGAGACCGATGGGGGTGAGCACCAGCATCGTGACGGTGACGGCGGTGATGACCGCAGTGCGATGGCCCCAGGCGCGGGCCACGGTGTAGAGCGCGGCGATGATGCCGAGGTGCTGCAGGAGGCCGAACACCCGCTGTGCCTCGAGCGTGTAGCCGAACACGGTGTACCAGCCCGACAGCACGTGCAGCGAGAACGGTCCGTAGAGGTGCAGGAAGTCGACGTTGGGCACGTCGCCGGCCAGCATCCGTTTCGGGAAGACGAGCATGAAGCCCTCTTCCATCGAACTCCCGGTGGAGAGGAACAGGCCGCGCAGCGGGATGGCCACCACCACGGCCACCATCGCGACGGCGAGCGTGCCGGCGCTGCGCAGACGGAATCGGAGCCGGCCGCCGAGCACGAACGGAATGGCAGGGCTGGTCTCGGTCACGGGAGGCGATGCTACTGACCGCGCATCCCTCGGCGGGGTTCGGTAGCGTCGGCACGCCATGAGTGATGTGTCGATCCCGGAACTCGCCGCCGAGATGTTGGCCGTGGGGTGCCGTCGCGTGCACGTGCTCGCGTGGCGAGATCTCGACGATCCCGACGCCGGTGGCTCCGAGGTGCATGCCGACCACTTCATGTCGCGGTGGGCCGCTGCAGGTCTCGAGGTCACACATCGCACGTCGTTCGCTGTCGGCCAGCCCGAGACCGCGATGCGCAACGGCTACCGGGTGGTGCGCCGCGGCAGTCGCTACAGCGTGTTCCCGCGCACGGTGATGGCCGAGACGGTGCAGCAGGGTCGCTACGACGCAATGGTGGAGATCTGGAACGGCGTGCCGTGGTTCAGCCCGGTGTGGTGCCATCGTCCGCGCATCAACTTCCTGCACCACGTGCACGGCCCGATGTGGGACCAGATCCTGCCGGGCCCGCTGGCCTCGTTCGGCCGGGTGCTCGAGGCGCGGTTGGCGCCGCCGTTCTACCGTCGCACGCTCACGGTGACGCCCAGCGACGCCACTCGCGACGAGTTGCTGCACCTCGGCTTCCGTCCCGACCGCACGCTGGCGGTGAACAACGGGGTGGAGGAGATGTTCCAGCCGGGCGGGGTGCGCGCCGACGTGCCGACGGTGGTGTGCGTGGGGCGCTTGGCGCCGGTGAAGCGGCAGGACCAGTTGATCGAGGCCGCCGTGGTGGCGAAGCGGCGGGTGCCGGATCTGCAGTTGGTGATCGTGGGTGACGGCCCGTTGCGGCCGGTACTGGAGGCACACATCGCCGGGCATCACGCACACGACTGGATCCACCTTGCGGGCAAGTTGTCGCACGAGGAACTGATCGCCCTCTACCAGAGGGCCTGGTTGGTGTCGAGCGCCTCGCTGGCCGAGGGGTGGGGTCTCACGCTCACCGAGGCGGCCGCGTGCGGCACGCCGGCGGTGGCCACCGACATCAACGGGCACCGCAGCAGCGTGGTCGACGGCGTGACCGGGGTGTTGGCGCCGCTCGAACGGCTGGGCGACACGATGGCCGACGTGTTGCTCGACCGCGGCCGGCGTGAGGTGCTGGCGGCGAACGCCTTGGCGAGGGCCCGCACGCTCACCTGGGAGGCGTCGGCCACCGGCGTGCTGAAGGCGCTGCACGGCGAGGTACTGGCGCGCCGGCAGCGTCGCTGAGGCCCTTGTCGCCCTGCACGTTCGGGCGCATCATGGAGGCACGGATCTCCTTCGTGGAACGAGGTGCGTCATGCAACGATGGCCGCTGCTCATCGCCCTGGTGTCGCTCGGTGCATGTGGGGGAGGTGAGGTCGCTGACGACGTGGTGCCGCCCTCGACCGTGGACCATGCGGCGGTGCTGGCCGACCACGAGACGGCCGAACTGGCTGCGCGGCTGACCGCCGTGCCGGGCTATTCGTTCGTCGATCCGCCGGCGGAGGAGGTGGCGGCTTTCGTCGATCAGCTGCACGAGACAGAAGCGAGGAACGACCGCGAGCAGTTCTTCGCCGCGGTGTCGTACCACGGCGTGGTCGCCGCCGACACCTCGCAGAACAAGGCCCACACGGCCGAGGGCGGTGCCGAGGTGGGGTTCCTGGTGCTGATGAGCTTCACCGTCGAACCGCCCGTGGTGGCGGAGGAGAATCCTCTGCTGCTGGTGGGCCTCTTCGAGGGGAGCGACACCGAGTTCAGCACGCATACGATCGGTGGCGTACCGATGCTGCTGGCCGACAAACCCGAGTCGGATGACAGTCGCTTCACGTACGCGTGGCTCGGTGACGGTGTCCTGCACCTGTTCGACGGCGCGACCCGGTCGACGATGGAACGTTGGCTCGAGCAGTACGTCGTCGAGTAGTCGTTCAGGGGAGACAACCCCGTCACACCCCTGTGGTGAAGTGGGGGCATGGAGTTGCGGGTACCTGATGCGGAGGCGATGGCGGGAATGTCGGCGAGCGATGTCGAGATCGCGGCGCAGTCGCTCGACTTCGTGCATCGCCGAGCGGTCGCGGCCAGCGCGCTGATGGTGCAGCGGGTCGAGACGTCGCAGGCGTTCCGGTCCGACGGCCATCGCAACGTGGCCGCATGGGGCCGGTCCACCCACAACTGGTCGAGCGCCGAGTCGGCTCGGATGGTGCGGCTCGCGCGTGCGATGGGGTTGCTGCCGATGTTCGGAGCGGCGTGTCTCGCCGGACGCATTGGTGTTCCGCAGATGCACGCCATTGCCGCCGTGACCGCGAACCCGCGCGTGAGGGAGTTCCTCGACGGGGCCGACGAACTGTTCGCCGGGTGGGCGGAGGGGCTGCCGTTCGACGACCTGGCGGTGGTCTTGCGACACTGGGAGGAGCTCGCCGACGTCGAAGGCGCTCGTTCGCGACACGATCGAGCAGCCCGTGATCGGCGTGCAGCGGTGCGGTTCGTGAGCGAGCGGGTGTACCTGGATGCGCAGGGTCCGGCTCACGACGGGGTGGCACTGGAGGAGGTGCTGCAGCGCTTCATCGATGTCGAGTGGCAGCTCGAGTGGGACATGCTCGCTGCGGTCCATGGCGACGCGATGCATGCGGGGCTGATGGAACGCACTCCGCAACAGCGTGGTTTCGACGCGTTGCAGCGGATTTTCTCCGCCGCCGCAGGCTCGGGGCAGGCAGGCGCTGCGCCCACGATCAACATCGTCATCGACCAGGCCACGTTCGAGCACGAACTCGCAGCGATGGCCGGCGACGAGCCGTCGCGACTCGACCCGAACCGCCACGCGGCCCAGCGCCGGTGTGAGGACACCGCCGGCCGCGTACTCGATCCTCACGCGGTCACGGGGATGGCACTGGTGGCGCACGTGCGGCGCATTGTGGTGCGCTCCGATGGTGTGGTGCTCGACATGGGGCGGCGACGACGGCTGTTCTCCGGACCCGCTCGCGAGGCGGTGCTGATGATGCATCGACGATGTACCCGGGTGGGTTGCAACATCCCTGGCAGCCGTTGCGAGGCCGACCATCTCGTGCCCTTCGGTCGGCATGGGCCGACCGACGTCGAGAACGGTGGCCCGGGATGCGATTCGCACAACCGTGCCCGCAACGACGGCTTCACCACCGTGAGGGATGCCCGGGGTAGGTACCACACACTGCGACCTGATGGCACGGAGATCGGCTGGCCGATGTACCGCATGCACATGCGGTTCCTCGGCATGATCGACGATCTCGCCGACCAGTTCACGAGCTGAACGCGTCAGCGGAGTGACGGGTCCCCGGTCAGTCGCCGCCCGAGCCCACGGACGTGAAGCTGACGAACACCATCTCGTCGTTCGTCACGGCGCCGAACATGCGCGGGAAACCACCGGCCGGCTCGCCGTAGTCGGTGCGCCAGAGCTCGTGACCATCGGTGGCGTCGAGGACGTGGAGGTCGTACCACATGGTGAAGACCCGCCCCTGCCCTGCGTGCCACGGCCAGCTGTAGTCGGTGATGTCGGCGCGCCACCGCTCCTCACCGGTGTCGATGAGGTATGCAGCCAGCCACGTGCCGGGCGTCGCGCCGGTGGGATCCGACGACGTGACGTAGACGGTCGTGGCGTCGGCGGCCCACACGTCGTCGTAGACGGGGAACCCGACAGCGGTCCAGCGCCGTGTGCCGGTGGCGATCTCGGTCCCGACGAGTGGATCGTCCTGCCCGCCGCTCACCTGCACCGTCGGCGTGGCAGGCGGCGTCCGACGCAGCCGATCGGCGTCAGCGGGGAACGTCGGGTCGGGCGCTGTCGAGGTGTCGAGCACCGCGCCGGTGCGGGCGTCGATGCGCAGCGTCTGGGCCGGGTAGGGGATCTGCAACCACACGTGATCGGTGTCGGCGGCGACCGCAATGTGCATGTCGCGGCTCGTGTCGCAGGTGACCCACTGCAGTTGCCCGTCGTCGAGCGCGTACGCGGCGAGGACGGGGTACTGGCCGGTCGGGCACATCTCGGCCGGGGGCACGTCGGGGACCGCCACGGTCGACGTGGTCGACGTGGTCGACGTGGTCGCCTGCACGGTGGCGGTCGATCCGCCGCTGCCGCCGCATGCAGGACCGACGGACGCGACCAGCAGCAGGATCGCCGCACGCCGCGATCGAGTGGTGAGGGAGCGGTTCATGCGACACCTCCTCGTTCACCACGAGGGTCTCACGGCGCGTGGCGTGTCGTCAGGGCCGAAGGACCCTGCCTCAGCGGGGGAGCAGGCGAGTGCCGGTCTTCAGCACCTTGAGCGCACCCTGCTTGGCGATGGTGCGGTGGTGGCTGCGGCCTTCCTCGGCGGTGCCCGCGCGGTTGGCGAGGAACCAGTCGTAACTGTCGGCCAGCGCTTCGCCGTTGGAGTAGGCAGGCTGCCAGCCGAGTGCGTCCTTCACGTGCTGGATGTCGAACCACAACGACTTGCTGTACATCAGCCAGTGGTAGGGCGCGAACGGCGCGAGGTGCAGGCCGGCGGCCACGCGCATGCCCAACGACGCCGGGCCGGCGGGCAGCGAGCGCACCTTCGAGCCGGTACCGGCATGGGCGCAGAGCTCCTCGAGCGACTCGCGCATCGTGCCGAACCGGTCGGTGCCGGCGTTGAAGACGGCCGGGCCAGGGGCGTCGCCGGCGAGCAGGCACACCTCGGCCAGGTCGTCGGCGTGCACGAACTGGTAGCGGTTGGAGCCGTCACCCAGCACGAACACGTCGGCACCGTCGGCGATCCATTCGAACAGGATGCCGAAGATGCCCAGACGCCCGTGCCCGAGGATGGTGCGCGGGCGCACGATCGACACGTCGAGGCCGTTGCGCACCGCATCGAGGCACGCCCATTCGGCCGCGAGCTTGGCGAGTCCGTACTCCTCGGCCGGTGACGGCACGGTGGTGGGCAGTACGGGGTTCTCGCGGGGAATGCCGAAGACCGCGCTCGACGAGGTGTGCACCACCTTGCGGACCCCGGCGCGTCGTGCCTGGGCGAGCAGCAGTGTGGTGCCGTCGACGTTGACGGTGCGGAGCAGTTCGTGATCCTTGGCCAGGGGCACCTGGGCGACGTTGTTGAACACCACGTCGACCCCGTCGAGCGCTGCGGCCACCACCTTCGGGTCGCGCACGTCGCCCTGCACGATCTGCACCTCGGCCGGGCGATCGTCGGCGTCGTTGAGATCGAGCACGCGCACGGTGTGCCCCGCGGTGAGGAGCCGGCGCACGAGCAGCGAGCCGAAGTAGCCGCTGCCACCGGTGACGAGGCTGACGGTCACAGCTCGAGCCCGTTCTCCAGGCACCAGCGGATGCTGCGGCGCATGCCGTCGTACAGCTCGACGCGGGGTTCGTAGCCGATCTCGGCCGTGGACCGGCTGATGTCGCACGCGATGGTGTGGCCCATCTCGCCGAGCACGTGCAGTTGCTGCTGGTAGATGCCGACGGCCTGCAGCACGCGATCGCCCGTCTCGGCCACCTTGGCGGCCAGCGCAGGGAGGCGCGTGGACGGCGGTTGCACGCTGAGCCCCTCGTCGACCAGTGCACGCCCGACGGTCTCCACGATCTCGTTCACCGTGTAGGGACGGGCGTCGGCGATCCAGTACCCGTTGCCCTTCGCTGCGGGGGTGAGCTCGGCGGCCAGGATGCCGTCGACGAGGTTCTCGACGTACACCATCGACCGGCGCTGCTCGCCGTTGCCGATGACCGGGAACTTGCCGGCCCGCACCATGCGGAAGAACGTGGTCTGGCGCGGCGGCTGGAAGGGGCCGTAGAACCACGGCGGACGGACGATGGCCGTGTCGAGTCCGGCGACGGCCGCTTCGTTGACGGCCATCTCGGCGAACATCTTGCTCTTGCCGTAGCCGAGGTAGGGGTTGAACGGCTCGTCGGCGCGGAACGTGTCGGCGTGGTCGGGGTTCGTGCCGAACGGGCTGTTCGACGAGACGTGCACGAGGCGGCGGATGCCGGCGTCGAGGCAGGCCTCGGTGACGTGCCGTGTGCCGTTGGTGTTCACCTCGGTGAACTGCCGAACCGACGACGGGTGGATGATGCCGGCGGTGTGCAGCACGTCGGTGTCGGCACCGACGCCGAACAGCAGGCGCTTGGCCGTGTCGGCCCGGGCGATGTCGCCGATGATGATGTCGACGCCTTCGCGGTCGCCGACGAACGCTGCCAAGGCGTGTGCGTCGGCGGTGCTGTGCGCGAGCAGGCGCAGCTGGCGTCGCCCGGGTGCGGCGAGCAGGCGATGCGTGAGCGCACGTCCGAGCCAGCCGTTGGCGCCGGTGACGACGGTGGTGTGCGGGGCGGCCCAACGATCAGGCACGGTTGCCTCCAGTGGCGACGAAGTGACGGGCATTGCGGATGGCGAACGCCATGACCGACGCCTGCGGGTTCACCCCGGGCGCGGTGGGCAGCAGCGACGCATCGTTGACGTAGACGTTCGATTGACCGTGCACGCGTCCGAACGAGTCGGCGCCGCAGCGGTCGGTGTCCTCACCCATCGGTACGGTGCTGCAGAGGTGCACGGTCATCACGGACGCCTTGGTGGCGGCGAACGAGCGCTGCATGGTGGCGACGTCCTTGCGGTTGCGGACGATGGGTGCGCCCTTGAACGACGGGAACACCTCGAGTGCGCCGGCCTCCAGCATGAGCAGTGTGAGGCGGGCCATGCCGCTGCGCAGCAGTTCGCGGTCGCGGCCGGTGAGCCCGTAGGTGACGATGGGGTCGCGCAGGCGGGGCACGCTGAACACGCGACCGCGGCCCTCGCTGGTGATGGCCGCGTAGTAGACGCTGATGTGCTGCCAGTCGGTGACGGCGCGCTTGAACGTCGGCCACTGGTCGAGCAGGTTCAGCGCCACGAGGCCCGGGTTGCTGGCCGACCCGCCGAACGACAGGTGCGGGGCGAACTCCTTCACCTGGTGCACCGGCACGTCGTCGGGCACGTTGATGGGGTCGGCGAACCGTGCGGCGAGCTTGACGGTGGGGTGTACCGCCAGACTGCGCCCGATGTGGCCGCGGATCCCCGACCGCTGCAGCAGCGCAGGGGACTGGATGGCGCCGCCGCACACGAACACGTGGCGGAACGTGATGACGCCGGGGGAGCCGTCGGCCAGGGTGGTGATGGCCCGCACGGCCTTGCCGCCCTGTGCCTCGAGCCGGTCGACCCGGCAGCCGGTGGCGATCCGTGCGCCAGCACGCATGGCCCGCGGCAGATAGGTGCGGGTCATCGACTGGCGCTCGCCGGCGGTGGCGGGCGCGCCCTTGGGATAGGTCATCCAGCGGGGGATCTCGCCGTTGCGCCAGCCGAGTGCGTCGGCGCCGCGGCGCAACACCTCACTCGGCTCGGAGTACGGTCCCGGCACCGGGCCGACACTGATCTCGTGCTCGACCTCGGCGGCGATGGCGAGCAGGTCGTCGGGGTCGAAGTCGTCGATGCGGAACTGGTCGCGCCAGCGCTCGAGCACGTCGCCCGGTGGACGCCAGTAGAGGCCGCTGTTCACCTCGGTGCCGCCACCGGCGCAGCGTCCCTCGGTGTACGCGATGGACGGGAGGCCGAGGGCCACGGTCACGCCACCGGCGCGGTACTGGCGGTCCATCTGATCGAGCGAGAACGGCACGACCGAGCCCTGCTCCACCCAGTCGCCTTCCTCCACGACGAGTACGTCGAAGCCGGCTTCGGCGAGCACGGTGGCGGTGGTGGCGCCACCGGCGCCGCTGCCGATGATGAGCACGTCGGCGTGCATGGTGTTGGTGGCGGGCTGCGCGCTCATGCGGCGGCCTCGGCGGGCTGCGCGCCGGTGGGGGATGTGTGCGGCCAGTGCTCCCAGATGTAGGCGAACGACAGCGAACGCACCAGGCGCGGATACTCGGCGACCAACGGCAGCGGCAGCCGCATCACGATGCGTGCGAGCGGCCAGCCGCCCGGCAGGGACAACAGGGTGCGGAACACGGTGCCGAGCACGAGCACGCCGAACCGGGTGAAACTGGGCAGTCCGTCGACGCGGCGGGCGACGAACTCGACCGCGTCGTGGCGGTGCGACGGCGGCAGGTCGGGCAGGTCGAGGGCCAACAGTCGCTCGGCGAACGAAGCAACGACGGGGAGGGCGGGCACCTGGCGCATGAGCACCGGAATCGTATCGGCCTTGTAGCATCGCTGCCCGTGCGTCCGGTCGTCGTCATCCCCACGTTCAACGAGCGGGAGAACATCGTCGACCTGCTCCGGGTGCTCCGCGTCACCGTGCCGACCGCACAGTTGATGGTGGTGGACGACCTCAGTCCCGACGGCACCGGCATGCTCGCCGACACAGCCGCCGCCGAGTTGGGCAGCATCACCGTGGTGCACCGCCATGGCCGCCCCGGGCTGGGCGCGGCCTACCGCCACGGCTTCTCGCTGGCGTTCGAAGAGGGCTTCGACGTGGTGGTGTCGATGGACAGCGACTTCTCGCACGATCCGTCCGTCATCCCCACCATGCTTCGCCTCATCGGCGAAGGTGCCGACGTGGTGATCGGCAGCCGCTACGTGCCGGGTGGTGGCACCCAGGACTGGCCGTTGCGGCGGCGGCTGCTCTCGCGATGGGGCAACCGCTACACGGGTTGGCTGCTCGGTGCGAAGGTGCGCGACTGCACGGCCGGGTTCCGTGCCTACCGGGCCGACGTACTGCAACGCATCGACCCGTCGAGCACCAGTGCCGAGGGGTACGCATTCCTCACCGAACTCACCCGCCGGCTGGCGCGCTCGGGTGCGAAGATCGTGGAGACCCCCATCCTGTTCAAGGACCGCGAGAAGGGCACCAGCAAGATGTCGGCGCGCATCATCGCCGAGTCGATGCTGCTGGTGACCGGGTGGGGGGTCGTCGACCGGTGGCGGGCCCTGCGGCAGCGGTTCACGAAGGGATGAACTCGCGCTCGGTGGCCTGGACGGTGCGTGCCGCGGTGGCGGTGCCGTTCCTGGTGGCACTGGTGGCGCTCTCGCGTACCCACTGGGTGCCGGTCCTCGACCTCGCGATGACCGAACTGCGGGTGCGCGACGTGTTCGGTGCGCACACGCCCCTCATCGGTCTGCCCGGCCGCATCGGCAACTTCCCCGACCAGGGCAGTCACCCGGGGCCGTTGAGCTTCTATCTGCTGTGGCCGGTGTATCGGCTCTTCGGCGGCTCGGCGTACGGGATGCTGGTGGGAACCGCCGTCATCAACGTCGGTGCGGCGTGGACGGCCGTGTGGATCGCCGGCCGGCGGGGCGGGCGACGCCTGGTGTGGGGCGTCGGTGCGTTCCTGATGGTGCTGCTCGCATGGTTGGGTGCGAGCGTGCTCACCCAGCCGTGGAATCCGTACCTGCCGTTGGTGAGCTTCGTGGTCGTGCTGCTGGCGGCGTGGAGCGTGCTCGACGGCGACCACTGGATGCTGCTCCCACTGGTGGGCTTCTCCACCCTGTGCGCCCAGACCCATGTGCCGTACCTCGCGTTGTGCGTGGTGCTGTGTGCGGTGGCGTTCGGCACGGTGGGATGGCGGTGGTGGCAGGCTCGGGCGGTCGATCGGGCCGAGTTGCGCTCCGTGCTGTTGAGCGTCGCGCTGGGCGCAGTGCTGTGGTTGCCGGTGTTCGTCGACGAGGTCCGACGCGACCCGGGCAACATCACGATGCTGCGTCGGCACTTCCTCTCGCCGCCGGAGGACCCCGTGGGCATGGCCACCGGTGTGCGCACGGTGCTCGCCCACTTCGACGTCACACGGGTGCTCACGGGCACGGTCACCCGTACCGACGACCATCTGGCCACCCTCGACGACCTGGCGGGGGGACGGTGGGTCATCGGCGCGCTCGTGGTGGCAGTGTGGCTGGTGGCGTTCGTGGTTGCCGTTCGCTTGCGGGAGCGGCGTCTGGTGCGTGCGCACGCCGTCGTGGCGGTGGCGTTGGCGGTGGCCGTGCTGTCGACCGGGCGCATCTTCGGCAAGGTGTGGTACTACCTGACGCTGTGGTCGTGGTCGATCGCCCTGCTCGCCGTGGCGGTGTCGGTGTGGACCGCAGCGGTGTGGTGGGAACGTCGAGACCGTCGTCCTTTGCCGCTGGTGAAGCTGGCGGTCGCTGCCGTCGCCCTGGCAGGGGTGTGCTTCCTCAAGGACGCCGCGATGGTGGATCCACCGGAACCGCGGCTCTCGCGTTCGCTCGACGCAGTGCTCGACGACACCGCTGCGGCGCTCGACCCCGACGGCGTGTACGCCGTGGTGTGGAACGACGCGTACTACTTCGGCTCGCAGGGCTACGGCCTGATCAGCGAGCTCGAGCGTCGAGGTTTCAACGCGCGTGCGTACGAGACGTACCGCGTGCCGGTCACGCCGCACCGCATCACCGACCCCGCCTCGGCCACCGCAGAGGTGGTGTTCGCCACGGGCGTGAACGTCGCCGCATGGCGTGACCGCGACGAAGCAGTCGAGATCGCCTGGTTCGAACCTCGATCAGCCGAGGAGTTGGCGGAGTACGAGCGGCTCCGTGGCGAGGTGATCGCCGAACTCGAGGCCGAGGGGCTCGACGACGTGGTGGCGTTGGTCGACACGAACCTGTTCGGTGCGTCCCTCGATGCGCGGGTGCCGGTGGCGACGGAGCAGAAGATGGCGCGGATGCTGGTGCTCGGTCAGGAGACGGCCGTGTTCCTCGCGCCGCCCGGCACGTTCTGACCCTCAGTCCGGGCAGGGTGCCGACTGGTCGCTGTAGAGGGCGTACGCGGTGTTGAGGTACGTGTCGACCAGCGGGAACAGTGGGCCCGGATCCTCGGCGGCGTCGAGTTGGCCGTGGTAGTACCACCAGCTGACGGTGCCCTCGTAGACCAGCCGTCGTGCGGCCTCGAGGTCGCCACCGAGCGCGGCGTCGAGGTCGGCGATCTGCTGCTCCGATGCCTCGGCGAGGGCGGACTCGGCCACGCCGAACGAGCCCTGCACGAGGAGTTGGATCAGCTGATCGGCCTGGGTGGCCGCCGTGGCTTCGTCGGCAAAGGAGAGCTGGCTCGCCAGACCGACCAGGCAGGCGTCGCCGTCGTAGAGGATGGCGGCAGGGCCCTGCAGTTGGAACACCCGTGCGGGTTCCGTGCCGTCGGCGCGTCGTGACTCGCCGAGCTGGCGCACCATCCCCTCGTCGTCGACGCGGAACTCGATGTCCATGTCCTGCATGGTCATCATCATCGTGCTGCTGTACGGCTCGAACGGGCGAAGGTTGCTGATGTCGTAGAGCACCGGGGCCACATCGGCGAGCTGCGCGATGTTCGGCATGATGCGGCGCATGGTGGGCATGGTGGCGTAGTCGGCCACCGGTCCTTGAGGATGGGCCTGGTACGGGATGGCGAGCACACCGACCGCCACGGCAACCCCTGGGAGCGCGAAGTGGGCGGCGCGCGGCAGCCGCTCGGGCAGCCGCGCACGTATCTCGGTGGCCACCACGGCGAGCGCGACGGTGTGCACGAACACCGCGAGCGGCCACAGCAGCCGCACGTGGTGGGCGGCCAGGCCGACCGGACCGACGGTGAGGTTGGCGATGGCGAGGATGCTGCCGACCACACCGACGGCGGCCATCAGCGCGGCGTTGCCGAGGAGGTGGCGTTCGGCGCGACGGTGGCGCACCACGCCGTAGGCCAGCAGTGCGAGCAGCACGCCGATGGTGACGAGCGCCAGGATGGTGCTGGGCAGGTCGGCGATCTCGATGCGCGGGTCGTCGGGCTTGCCCGTGAGCGGCGTGCTCGGCACCGACGTGGAGAAGCCGCTGCGCAGCCACCACGGCGGCAGGGTGTAGATGCGCGCGCCCACGCCCACGGCCTGCTGGAGGCCGACCTGGAGGTCGCCGCCGCCCGCGTTGCCGGCGAGGCGGCTGAGGTTGCCCTTGCCGGGGCCGAAGAACTGCTCGATGAGTGTCTGCGACCAGAGCACCAGGACGGCAGCGCCGAGGATGGCGGTGCGGCGGGACAGCACGGCGGCACGCAAGGGCAGGTGCGGTCGACCGCGCCGGACGAGCAGGTAGCTGATGAACGCGGCGGGGCAGAGGACGGCGAGGATGTACGCGTAACTGATGTGGGTCTGCACCAACAGCGACGCGATGGCCAGGGTCCAGCCGAGTGTCCACGTCTGGCCGTCGGCGAGGCCGACGAGCAGCACGAGCAGGAGGAGGAACCACAGCAGCAGCGCGTGGGCCTGCCAGATGTCGATGAGCAGCTCGCTGCCCATCGTCCAGACGAGCGCGACGGTGGCCAGGAGTGCCCACTGCTCGGCCAGCCAGCCACCGATACGGCGTGCTGCCAGGCTGATGCCGACGACCGCGAGGATGTTCAGCGAGCCGACCCCGATGGCGGCGCCAGGCCCGGGGCCGAACACCTTGGCGAAGGGCGCTGCGAGGTCCTGGTACAGCGGACCGGGGTTGTTCATGTTCTCGCCCACGCTCAGCGATGCCGAGGTCCACGAGCCGAGCCACGGGTGATGCTCGGTGGCCACGTCGACGACCCGGATGTAGAGCAGGGCGTTGTCGCCGATGGGGAACCAGTGGTGCACCAGTGCCCGCACGATGGCGACGACGATGGGGAGGATGGCGGCGGCGAGCATCGCGCCGCGCGCCCATGCGGCCTGCCGGGGGGTCACGGCGTGCCGAGACCCTTCATGGCCACCGACGACGACTGCGAGAAACCGGAGAACAGCACCAGGAAGCTGATGAACGTGGTGGTGAACAGCACGCCGGCGGCGGCCGTGAGCGCCAGGGCGGTGGCGCCGCCGAACACGCCGACGGCGGTGAGGGTGAGCAGCGTGGCGAACGCCACGAACGACGCAGCCGCCACCACGAGCATGCGCGCCGCGATGCGTTCGGAGAACGGCATCAGCATGCGGATGCCGTGGGCGATGAGCGACGACGTGTTCATGCGCGAGCGGCCGGCGAAACGGTGGCCACGGGCACAGGGGACCGTGGTGGTGGCTCGTCGCAGCGCCAGCAGCGTGGACGAGTAGCAGAGGTCGAAACTCGGGTGGTGCACGGTGGCCTTCAACGAGTCGCCGCGCTGGCCGGCGAAGTTGCCCGAGAGCACCGTGATGCCGGCCATGAACCGGAAGAACACCCGGAACATCGAGTACAACACGCGGAACAGCAGCGGCTCGGAGCGCTTCGTGCGTTCGGCGAGCACGAGGGCGGCGCCGGTGGACTGCAGCGCGGCGAGCAGGCGGGGCACGTCGCCCGGTTGGTCCTCGCCGTCGGAGTCCATCGTGACCACGACGTCGTCGTCGGCGAGGCCGGGGGCGAGGTGACGGAGGCCGTAGACGATGGCGCGCTGGTGACCGAGATTGAACGGCGGGGTGAGCACCTGCACATCGGGGAGCCCGAGCAGGCCGGCGACGTCGGGGTCGGTGCCCGCCGAGTCGTCGACCACGAGGAACCGGAGTTCGCGGGTGTCGCCCGACGCAGTGACGGCCTCCCGAACTTCGCGGTGCAGGCGTGTGTACGACTCGGTGTCGAACATCATCGGGCTGACCACCCAGATCATCGGGCGGCCTCGGGCTTGGTGAGCAGCGCGGTGACGGAGGTGCCGCCGGGCCAGATGCGGCGCAGGGCAGTGGTGCCGCGGCTGAACAGTTCGGCCGACTGGTCGACGATGCGCGGCAGTTCGGGGAAGTCGGCGTGCTCGCGCTCACCTCGCTGCACCTTGCGCACCAGCACCAGCGGGAGCAGTTCGGGGAACAGGTACGAGCAGTGGTCGACGCGGAATCCTGCGGCGCCTGCGAGGGCGCGGACCTGGGGTCGCGAGTAGCGGCGGTGGTGGCCGAGCGAGGTGTCCCACGATGTGAACGCCCACTGGAACGCGGGCACGGTGAGCAGCAGCTGTGCACCCGGCGCCATGCGCTGCTGGATGCCGCGGAGCACGCCGAGATCGTCGTCGATGTGTTCGAGCACGTCGAGCATGGTGACGATGGTGGTGGCGGGGATGTGCGCCGTCGGGTTGCCTCGCCGCTCGGCGCCGAAGTGCGCGGCCAGCGCCGCGTCGAGCACGGGCGAGGCCTCCTCGAACTGGTAGTGCAACGGGCGCGACGAGCGGGCGAGCCAGTCACCGAGCTGTCCGGAACCGGCGCCGATGTCGAGCACCGTGTCGGCGCCGCTGCGCGCCGCGGCCTGATGCACGAGGCGGAAACGGACGCGATGCCAGAACGTGTCACCGGCGTCGCCGGCGACACGCATCTGCTGTTGTTCGAGCGGGGTGACGAGGTCGGGATCCAACGGGGAGGACACTACCGCCGGGCCTCCAGGTCGTCGCAGATCGGCGTGCCGCCGTGTGCGGGCGTGATGAGGTCGAGCGTGTCGCTGATGTCGGCGTCGGCCAGATCGGGTGCCGCGAATGCGAAGAGGGCGAGTTCGTCGTCGATGAACACGGCGAGCTGGCCGATGACGGGGTCGGAGGTGATGCGCACGCGGTGGTCGCCGTCGGCCAGCGCGAGCGGTGTGCCGATGATCGGCTCGCCCTCGTCGGGGTGGAACGAGGTGAACACCTGGCCGTCGTTGCTGTCGATGCGCAGCTCGCCGGTCGGCGTGGTGATGACGACCGGGTCGGCGCCCGTCGTGTGGATGCCGTCGAGGCGTCGCACGCCGTCGGCCAACTCCAGTGGCACCCAGTTCGTCTGCTCGGCGATGTACAGCCCGTCGCACGCACCGTCGATGGCGACCACGCCGTCGCGTGGCACCACCATGCCGGGCTGCAGGTCGATGACCGATGGTGGAGTGCCACCGAAAACGGCGTCGTCGAGGTCGTAGCGGAACTCGGTGAACCCGGGCGCCTTCAGGTTCTGCGTCCAGAGCGCGAACGACGTGTTCACCCAGGTGCCCCAGACGACGAGCATCACGAACCCTGCCTTCGCCCATCGACCGGCTGCGCCCTGGGGCAACGCCACGACGGCCACGGTCGCTGCCGCCGGGATCACCAGCGCCGGCAACATGTCGGTGAGATAGCGATGCGCGACGAAGCCGATGAGGAAGCTGGGCACCGCCGCGATGACCGCACCGATCCAGAGGGCGACGAAGGGCCACGATCGCCTGCGGGCCACCACCCACACGCCCATCACGGCGAGCACGGCCAGCAGCGTGGCGGCCGTGGGCAGCGACGACGCCGGGGTGTTGCCCTCCAGCGGGTAGGAGCCGTACTCGTGCGCCAGTGGTCCGAAGCGGGCGAACGGGACGAGCCGTTCGAACCGCACCGCATCGGGGCGCAGGTACTGCACCACGGTCGTCGGGAGGAACCGCAGGCTGAAGAAGCTGCCGTCGTTGCCGGCGAACCACGCGGCACGGTCGGCGTTCTGCAGCGTGAGCAACTGCCGATCGGCAGGCAGGTCGAGCAGTGTGCCGAACTTGGCGAGGTTCATCGCCACGTTCGTGGCGACGCCGAGCACGGCGCCCGCGAACGCGTACGTGGCGAGTCGCCGGTCGCGGCGCCACAGCAGCACGCCGACGAATCCGACGGCGGCGAGCGCGCCGATGCCGACGCTGGATCGTGTGAGCACGGTGGCCGTGCCGAACAGCACCGACACGAGGAGCAGTCGCGTGGACGGGGATTCCCAGAGTGCGAGCAGCGTCGCAGCGGTGGCGAGGAAGAGCGCGAACGCCCACAGTTCGGTCTCGTCGTACACGCTGTTCCAACCGGCGAGGCTGAGCGCAGGGGAGCAGGCGACGGCAGCGACGAGCGCTGCGGTACGGCGGGGTGAGCCGCCACCCAGCACGCGGGCGGCACGTTCCGCGACGTAGCGGGTGGCCGTGCAGGCGAGGAAGAACGCGAGCACCATCGACGGTGCCGAGAGCCGCCCGTCGATCCAGTGGCCGGTGGCCACGAACGGCAACCGCAGCAGCGCGAGGAACGGGCCGTAGTAGAGGTAGGTGCGGCCGTCGATGAGGAAGCCCTCGGGCCCGGCCAGTTCGGCCGGGACGTCGAGGCGGAAGTGCAGGAACGCCCGTGCCTGGCCGTCGTAGAAGTCGGTGCTGAACGCCCCTCGGTCGAACAGGTCCCACGGGCGTCCGCGGGTGACGATGAGCAGGAACACCAGCGTCGCGACCAACGTGACACGCCGCGCGAGCTGCGACTCGGGCGAGCGGTGCGCGCGGATCACAGCAGCACCATGCTGAGGACCGACACGGCGACGACCGACGCGATGCCGAGGGCGATGGTGGGGAGGTCGGGGGTCTGCATGCGGCGGATGGGTCGTTCGACGGCGAGGTGCAGGCCGGTGGCCACCAGCAGCGACACCGCGACCATGACGAGCATCAACGGCACACCGTCGAGTCCGCCGTCGTGAGATCGCAGCACCAGGATGACCGGCCAGTGCACGAGATACAGCGAGTAGCTCACCAGACCCAACGGGCGAAGTGGCGTCGCGGCGAAGGCGCTGGCGGCGCGACCGCGCTGCAGCAGCCCGATGATGGTGACGACGGTCGTGGCCGCGACGAGTGAGTAGCCGCCGCGCAGCAGCCACGGCGGGGTGTAGTCGGCGAACAGGAACAGGACCAGCAACACGGCTGCACCTCCGAAGGCCATCGCATCGGCGGCGGTGGCGGTGGGGCGAGGTGCTCGGTCGCTGCGCATCCACACCGCCAGCAGTACGCCGGCGAACAGCTCGGGCATGCGCAGCACGGTGTGGAACTCGAGCGTGGGCTGCCAGTCGGTGACGAGGTTCGACAACACCACGGGCACGACGACACCCGCCACCGCAATGGGCACCAGAGCACGGCGGAACAGCACCAGCAGCAACGCGAGGACGATGTAGAACTGCTCCTCGACGGCCAACGACCAGGTGGGACCGAGCGGGCCGACGATGGTCTGCAGCAGCTTCTCCTCGCCACCGACGATGACGTGCCAGTTGGTGACGTTCCAGGCGGCGGCGACGGCGTCGGCGGCGCGAGCCGACAGCAAGCCGGCGGCACTGAGCAGCACCACGGCGATCACCACCACCAACGACGCAGGCCAGAGCCGGCGGATGCGACGCGCCCAGAACGAGCGGAGGTGGATGGCACCGGTGTCGTGGTGTTCGCGCAGCAGCAACGACGTGATGAGGAACCCGCTCAGGGTGAAGAACACCGACACGCCGATGAACCCGCCGCGGAACCAGCCGTCGAGACCCGACATCGCGCAGGCGTGGAACGCCACGACCGCGGCGATGCACAGGCCACGCATCCCGTCGAGCGACGGCTCGTAGCGGCCGAGCGCGCTGGTGGCCGCCGGACCGGTGATCATCGTCCGGCGGTCATCGCGTCGCGTCGTTGCGGAGTGCGCCGCCGCGCCACGGGCGGAACTCGTAGACGAACTGGTAGGCGAACATCGTCGGCCACCACTTCACCAACAGGCGATCGGCGCGGCCGACAGTGCCGGCGACGAGTGCATGGTCGCTCAGACCCAGCGCGTCGAGTGGCAGACCCGTGTGACGGTGCGCCACCCGCTCCAGCCCGGCCTCTTCAGCCACGCGCAGGAACCGGCGACGAGTGAAGAACCGCAGGTGGGTGGCGTCGAGCACGCCGCGCTGGTCGTAGTCGAAGCGGCCGGCGGCGATGCGGAATCGCGGGTACCAGTGGCTGATGTTCGGGACGCTGGCGATGATGCTGCCGTGCGCGTGCACCCGTGATGACATGTCGGCCAACAGCGCCGCCGGATCGGCGAGGTGCTCGATGACGTCGGCGCCGATGACGAGGTCGAAGTCGTCGCCGACATCGTCGGGAATGCCCTGCGACAGGTCGGCCTGCACGAAGTGGCTCATGCGGCCGCGGACACCATCGGCCTCGGCGATGTCGACGCCCACGACGGTGTGACCTGCCTCGGTGAGCGCGGCGGCCAGCCAGCCAGGGCCGCAGCCGACGTCCAGAATGCGTAGCGGCGGGCGGCCCTGCACCATCTGCAGGATCCGACCGTGCGAGCTGTACGGGGACGGCTTGAACGCATACGGCTCGCTGACCCGACCGAGGCGGCCGCTGCCGAAGCCCGATCGGCCGAGGCGGTACCGCACTGTGTCGATGACCACGTCCTTGGCGTACTCGAGTCCGTTGACGTGGCAGATCTCGTCGCCGTAGTACGTGGGGATGGGTACCTCGACGATCTTCATCTTCGCCGCAGCGAGCTGCAGGATGATCTCGGTGTCGAAGTCGAACCCGTCGGAGTTGCCCACGAACGGGAGTTGTTCGAGCGCGCTGACGCGGTACGCGCGGTAGCCCGAGTGCCATTCGCTGAGCTGCAGCCCGGTGAGTGCGTTCTGGGTGGTGCTGAGGATGCGGTTGCCGACGTACTTGTACTTCGGCATGCCGCCCTTCAGCGCCTGGCCGCGATGCATCATCCGTGAGCCGAACACGGCATCGGCGTCGCCGTCGACGATGGGGGCGATGATCTCGCCCATCACCTCGGGCGCGTACTGGCCGTCGCCGTGCAGCAGCACCACGACATCCCAGCCGTGGTTGACGGCGTAGGTGTAGCCGGCCTTCTGGTTGCCGCCGTAGCCCAGATTCTGCGGGTGCCGCACGACGGTGAGGTGGAAGCGCGGGTTGTTGCCGTGGTACTCCTGCGCCACGCCGTGCGTGTCGTCGGTGGAGTGGTCGTCCTGCACGAGCACTTCGGCCAGCTGCAGCTGTGTGGCATCGGGAATGCGGTCGAGTACCGCCGCGAGGGTGGACTCGGCGTTGTACGCGACGACCAGGACACCGACCTTCATCGCGACCTCCGCAGCGGGCTGTAGCGAACGATGCAGACGATGGCCCGCACGCCGTCGCGCCAGCCGATCTTCTTGCCCTCGGCGTAGGTGCGCCCGTCGTACGAGATGCCCACCTCGTACACGCGTACCCGCATCGCGGCCACCTTCGCGGTGACCTCGGGTTCGAAGCCGAAGCGGTCTTCCTCGACGGTGATGGCCTGGATGACCTCGCGTCGGAACACCTTGTAACAGGTCTCCATGTCGGTGAGGTTGAGGTCGGTCATCATGTTCGAGAACAGGGTGAGCAGTCGGTTGCCGACGGTGTGCCAGAAGTACAGCACCCGGTGCGGCGCGCCGCTCTGGAAGCGCGAGCCGTAGACCACGTCGGCGAGTCCGCGCTCGAGCGGTTGCAGCAGCAGGCCGTAGTCGTCGGGGGAGTACTCGAGATCGGCGTCCTGCACCACGACGTACTCGCCGGTGGCGAGCCCGAAGCCGGTGCGCAGCGCCGCTCCCTTGCCCATGTTGCGCGGCTGGAAGTGCACCCTGACCAGCGGATGTTCGTACGCCTCGAGGATGGTGCGGCTGCGATCGGTGCTGCCGTCGTCGACCACGATGACCTCGTGCACCCACGGAGAAGCGAGGACCCGCCGCAGCAGTTCCTCGATGGTGGCTTCCTCGTTGTAGCAGGGCACCACCACGGACAGGCAGCGGCGGGCGTGATCGGTCACGGGGCGTGATGCTACCGGAGGTGTGTCGCACGGGCGGAGTACGGTGGCGGCGATCATGACCGAGGATCTCGACGCCGACACCGCACGCCGGGCACTGTGGGCTGCCGTCGGCGTGGGCGCGGTGGTACGTCTCGCGTACTTCGTCTCGAAGTGGTCGTCGCCGCTGTTGATGAACGACTCGCTGTACTACGCAGGGCAGGCGAAGCAGCTCCTCCAGGGGATGTGGTTCCGCGAGCCCTTCTTCCCGCAGCACCCCGGCGCCGAGCACGGGCCGCTGACGTCGATCCTGATGGCGCCGGTGAGCATCGGCGACGACTTCTACCGTTGGCAACGCCTCGTCACCGTGGCCACGGGCGTGGCGCTGGTGTGGGTGATCGGCCAGTGCACCGCTGAGATCGCGGGCCGTCGGGCGGCAGTGGCCGCGGCGTTCATCGCTGCGCTGTACCCGAATCTGTGGATGAACGACGGCCTGGTGATGTCGGAGAGCGTGAGCATGCTGTGCGTGGCGTGTTCGTTGTGGGCCGCATGGCGGCTGGCGCACGCCGACGACGGCCGGGCGGCCTGGCGTGCGGCGGCGGTGCTCGGTGTGGCGTTGGGTCTCGGCCTGCTGGCGCGCAGCGAACTGGTCACGTTCGCGCCGTTGGTGGTGGGCTGGGTCGCGCTCGTGCGTCGGCGGACGACATTCGACTGGCGGCCGGCGCTGCTGGCGCTGGTCGCGTGCGGCGTGCTCGTGTCGCCCTGGGTGGTGTTCAACCTCGCCCGGTTCGATCGGCCGGTTTTCCTCACCACGAACGACGGCACCACCTGGCTGGGATCCAACTGCGACGCGATGTACCGCGGGGGTGATGCCGGAGGATGGACGATCGAGTGCGTGGTGGCCGACCCTGAGTACGGCGCCGACGAGGAGCCGAGCGTGCGGTCGGCGCGGCAGCGGACGCTCGGCCTGCGGTACATGGCCGATCACCTCACCGAGGTGCCGCGTGTGATGGCGACGCGGGTGGCACGCACCCTCGACCTCTACGGGCTGAGCGATCTGCTGCATCAGGACGTCGGTGAGGAACGGCCACGCTGGGCGGCCTGGGCGGGCATCGTGATGTTCTGGTTGCTCGCGCTGGCATCGATCGTGGGTGTGCGACAGCTGCCTCGTCGCGCATGGTCGCTGCTGGTGATCCCGTTCGTGGTGGTGCTGGCCACCACGATGCTGTTCTACGGAGGCCATCGCATCCGCTCGACCGCCGAGCCGTCGTTGGTGATGCTCAGTGGGGTGGCGGCGGCGTGGTGGTGGTCGCGTCGTCGTCCCGCGCGCTGAGCGCGGCGCACAGCACCAGCACCACCACCAGCAGTCCGGGGCGGTGCATCCGTTCGAACCAACCCGGCCACGCGGCGTTGGCCGGAGGGCGGAACTGCAGGACCCGCTGCAGGATGCGGGCCGAGAGCAGCGCCATGAGGCCCACCCCGGCCAGCGCGGCGATGCGCGGCCGACGGAAGACGAAGACCAGTACCGCGGGGACCACGGCCAGCAGCGCAGTACGCGGCGCCGCGACGAGTGCGGTGAGCAGCACGACGGCCACGGCAGAGAGTGCGGCATCGCTCCACGACGTGCGCGCGAGGACAAGGCGGTCGATGCGCGGCGGGGCAGGCGCGAAGTGGATGGCGTCGCGCCGGGCGGGGCGGCGGCGCAGCGCCAGGTACAGGCACGCCATCACGGCGAGCAGCGACGCCACGAGTGCGGCGGTGACGGGTGTCTGCGCGCCCCATTCGATGTGCACGACGGTGGTGGAGGTACTCGGTGGGAGCCACCAGCCGTTCATGCCGCCCGCGATCTGGACGGGGGTGCCCAGGTCGGCGTCCTCCGTGTGGGCCGCCCAGCCGAGGTTGAATCCTTCGCCCATCACCAACCAGCATCCGGCGGGGCACTCGTCGACCGTGGCGGTGCGTGAGGTGCGCGTGCGGGTGACGGTCACCGACGGCGAGTCCGTCGCAGCCGGACGAGCGTCGGCAGTGCGGAGCACGACGCGGTCGACGTCGATACCGGTGCCGGACTCGATACCCGGCTCGGTGCGCAGGCGGTGCGTGCCGGCGCCGAGTTCGAATGCGTCGCCATCGCAGGTGGGGACGTCGACTGCGTCGCCTGCGACCAGTCGGGCGATGAGACCGTCGCTCAGCTCGACGCCGAGGGGCTTGCCGTCGAGTTCGGCGATGTCGACGCAGTACGGCACATGGTCGGCTTGGTGGAACTCGCTGCGGCCCAGCCCGGGCGACGTGAGCTCGCGGATGGCCACCGGCAGCGTGATCGGCTCGGCGAATCGGCGGTCGGTGGTGGACCGTGGCTCGATGTCGGCGATGGTGACGTGCAGCGGGCCGGTGGTGATCGTGGAGGTGAGCGGCACGGTGCTGATGCCGTCGGCGTCGGGCGGTGGCACGGTGAGGTCCATCGTGGTCGGCCCGTTGGAGACGGTGATGCCGGTGATGCGCGAGTGCAGTTCGTCGACCGGCTGTTGCAGCGTGAGGGTGTCCACGCCGAGCGGCCCCACGTCGAACTGCAACGAACTGCCGACGGCGCCGTCGAACGGCGACGTCCACGCCGTGGAGGGGTCGCCGTCGGCGGCGTAGACGCCGCGGGACCCCAGGTCGCCGGTGAGGCGGCGGTCGGCCACCGGGCCGATGGTCCCCTCCAGGTCGTTGATCACCTGATCGTCGACCCGGGCGCTCAGCCGCAGGGTGAACGTGGCGGACACGTCGTGCGAGTGGGCGGTGGTGAACTCGCGCTCGATCGACCGCTCCGGGTCGCTGCGCCAGCGGTTCAGCGGGTCGACACGTTCGCGGGTGAGCACCACGGCGAAGGGGGTGTCGGCGGGCTCGTCGAAGGTCGGCAGCCGTACCACCTCGGTGTGTTCGCCGATGCCGAGCTCGGCGAACCCCACGGCGTCACGGCCTGGCGTGACGCCGGTGATGGTGATGCGCAGGCTCGCCCCCGGCTGCACGTCGACGTGTTGCCCTGGGGTGGTCAACGACGAGTCGTCGAGGACCACGTCGAGCGTGCCGGCACTGCTGCTCGTCTCGGTGATGCGCACCGACGTGATGTGGCGGTCGGTGCCCGGCGGCTGCAACAGGGTGAGGCGGCCGTCGTTGTCGGAGAGCTCGATGAAGTGGCCCACCGGGTCGGAGCGATCGGCCACCACCCAGGCCGTGTCGATGTCGCCGTCGACCGCCATCGCGGGGCGCTGCTCGGGGCGGTAGGCGAACGGTTCGCCGTAGCCGCTGGCTCGCACCACCAGGCCGGTGTCGAGCGCCGCAGTGGTCTGCTGGGTCGCGTCGTCGACGAGGCCGAACACGGGGAGCCGCTGGTCGCCCTCGTCGATACGCAGCACGTCGCTCCCAGGCCCGCCTGTCTCGGTGAAACCGGTGACGTCCTGCGAGCTGCGCCAGTGGTGAGCCCGGTCGCGGTTGGTGTCGGTGAGGATCACCATCGCGGCGTCGCCCGTCGGGCCATCGGCGGCGTAGAGCAGGGCCTCGTCGCCGTGCAACAGCCCGGCGGCAGCAGCGTCGAGCACCCCGTCGCCACTGCCGACCAGCACCACCACTCGGTCGCTGGCGCGCACGATCGACACCGGGTCGTCGACCGGTGCGAGCTGCACGATGGGCAGCGCAGGCGACCCGGCGCGGGCTTCCACCAGCGCGTGTTCGCCGATCATCGGGATGTCGGGGACGTTCACGACCGGGTCGCCGTACGACGCAGGCTCGCCGATGCCGTCGGCCGCGAGCAGCGTGTCGGCGGCGTCGCCGGGCCGGGGCGTGCGGAACCGGTCGAAGGCGAGATCGTTCGCCAGCCACACCGTGTCGACACCCAGGAAGCGCGCCACCGGTGCCAGCGCGGCGGCGTCGAGCGTGCCGGTCTGGACGCGGTCGTCGAGTGCGTACAGCAGGTCCATCAGGCCGGCAGATCCGAGTGGCAGCAGGTCGCGGGTGACGAGTGGCTTGGTGGTCATGCCGGGCAGCGGCGGATCGACGGTGTAGCCCCAGCGGAACGCGCCGAACTCGGAGCCCGGCAACTGCAGCACCCGGTACTCCGACGACGTGGCCGACAGGTCGTCGGACGCCTGCTGCCACGCGACCGGCGGGTCCTGGTCGCGCTCGAGGGCAGGGTCGACGAGCCCGCCGTTCCAGAGCACGGGGAAGTTGAGCACGGCGACGGCCACCACGAGAGCGGGGGCGAGCACCCGGATGCGCCAACGGGTGGCGCCAACGGCGGTGACCAGCGCGCCGATGCCGAGGGCGAGGCCGAGGTTCGACATCGGCAGCGCACGGGTGCTGCTGCGAATGGCCAGCGCGAGCGCACTGCGCGAGTTCTCGGCCAACGGGGTCATCAACGGTGAGGCGTTGTCGATGGGGTGCACGCCCACGGCGAGCACGATGCCGGCGAACACGAGCAGTGCGGCGTAGCGACGCTGCGACCACCGGGTGACGGCGAGGCCCAACAGACACAGCACCACGATGCCGAAGCTGAGCACGATGGCGCGGCCGCTCTCCATGTACGGCTGCGCCGCCGTGGTGGTGAAGGCATACGGGTCGCGGATGTAGAACAGCCAGTACCCGGCGCCGCGCAGCGTCTCGGTGGACGTGGACGTGAGCGAGGTGGCCTGGAGGCTCTCGCTGTACGACAGCACGTCGGCACCCCAGGCGCCCTGGGCGCGCAGCATCGCGATCCACCACAGCGACACGCCGGTGGCGAGCACGCCGATGCGTGCGGCGGCGGCGACCGCTCGCTGCCACGTGACGGTGCGTTGGAGCACGGCGTGCAGCAGCCACAGCACGGGGGCCGGGGCGATCATCATCACGGCCGTCGCGTTGACGGCACTGCACGACAGCAGCACCAAGGCCAGCAACGCCGGGTGTCGCCACCGGTGTCCACTCGTCGCGGCGCGGATGGTGAGGCCGACGATCCACCCGAGCGCGGCCCAGGGCAGCAGCATCGCCGAGGTGCGCGACAGATAGGGCAGCACGTACGGCGAGAGCATGTACACGAAGGCGGCTGCGAGCGCGCCGCCGCGGGTGAGGCCGAGCATGCGTGCGGCCCACAGCACACCCCAGGCGCCCAGGAACAGCAGCGTGCCGATCCACAGTCGGTGCGCCACCCAGTCGGGCACGCTCAGCGTCTCGAACACCCAGTACCACGGTCCCTGCGGCCAGAGGTAGGCGATGGTCTGGTGTGGTACCCAACCACCGAACTGGCGGGTGTCCCACGTGAAGGGCGCATCGGCGATGAGACGGCCCGGATCGAGGTACAGGAACAGCTTGGTGTCGGTGGGCATCCGCCCCGGCTTGGTGAGCAGCGCCGGGAGGTACGCGACGAGGGCCAGGAGGGCGAGGTTCGCCCGGGTGACGCCGGCGGTGAGCCGCGAGCGTCCGTCGATCACGGAATGGCTCCGTACACCCCGTACAGACCGGTGAGGCCGACGAGCCCGGCTGCACAGGCGGACAACACGTACGGCCACCAGTCGCGCTTGTCGCGGGCGAACCAGGCGCCGGCCGAGATGAACAGCGGGAATGCCGTGAACACGAACCGCGGTCGGGCGGTGACGGTCTCGGGCATCACCATCAGCAGCACGATCACCGCGCAGTAGGCCACCATGAACCACGGCAGCCGGTGCTGTTTCAGGAACCAGAACAGCAGGACGAGGGTGAGCACCGACAGCGCCGTGATGGTGTTGGTGGGGGAGGTGAGCGGGCTGGTGAAGGCTTCCCATGTGCGGCGGATGGCGGTGAGGCCGAAGCTGGTGCCCTCACCCCAGGCCTCGGTCTGCACGCGGAACCACACGCCGCGCTCGCCGGTGTGGTTGCCCAGGAACCACATGAAGCCCACGAAGCCCAACGGCGACAGCACTGGCGCGGCGAGCGACATCCAGTCGCGGCGTTCGCGGATGGCGAAGAACGATGCCACTGCGCACGCGGCGACGAGCGCGATGCCGTTGGGTCGTGTGGCGGTGCCGATGGCGGCGAACAGGCCGGCGAGCCACCAGTTGCGTTTGAGGAGGAACCACATGCACGCGGCGCTGACGGTGAGCAGGAGCGCCTCGGTGTAGGCGAAGGAGAGCACGAAACTGCCGGGGAACAGCGCCACCAGGATCATGGTCTTCTGCGCGACGTCGACGTCGAACAGTTCACGGGCGAGCAGGCCGATGAGCCAGATGGCCACCGCGCCGAGCACGAAGTTGACCGCGAGCGCAGCGACGGTGTCGCCACCGGGTAGGACGCGGTCGACGACGCGGACCAGCATCGGGTAGGTGGGGAAGAACGCGGCTCGTGCGTCGGGCACGAAGTAGGTGACGTTCGGCCGAACGGAGGTGGGATAGCCGTCGCGGACGATGCGCAGGTACCAGATGCCGTCCCACGAGGTGAGCACATCGAGAATGGGCCGCAGCGCGTTGCCGGGAATGGCTTTGTTCGAGTAGTGCGGGTCGGCCCACTTGGCGAACGGGAAGTCGGCGATGCGCTTGTTCTCGTCGGCCTTCAGTTCGGCGGCGACGATGGCCGCGCCCACAGCGACACACAACCGGGACAGCAGATACACGAGCCCGGCCTTCTGCAGCGCAGATCGCCAGCTCGGTGGCGCCGGGGCGTGCGCGGCAGGAGCGTCGGTGGTGGTGTCGGTCATGGAAGCGGGACAGTTCCGGGTGCGGAGCGATGGGACGCTAACACCAGAACAGTGTCACCAACGGTTCATGCGCAGGACACGTTGTCGTGGTCCGAACTTCGGTGCACGATGCCCGTCGAGGAGCAGCAACCGCACCGCTCGGCCCCGCTGGCCGAGGTACGGCTCGAGCAGCGACATCATCTCCTCGTCGGTGCTGCGAGGGCGCCCAGTGAGGGCGTGGACCACGATGTGCTTGAGGTGGAAGTCGCCCACCGCCACCGCATCAGCGTCGCCGGCGGCGACCGGCAGCACGCTGCCGATGGTCCACGGTCCGACACCGGAGAGGAGGGCGAGGCGGTCGCCGAGGCCGGGTGCGCCGGCCCACTCGTGCAGCCGGGCGGCGTGACGCGCCACCGTGCGCATCGCGTCGGCGCGCTTCGCCTCGATGCCGAGTGGGTGGAACCACCAGGACGGTCGGTCGGCCAACGTGTCGGGGTGGGGAGGGAGGAGCATCGTGGCGGCAACGTCGACGGGGCCCGGCGCCGGGGTGCCGAGGCGCAGACAGAGTTGGCGCCACTGGCGGACGGCCTCGAGCGCCGTGATGCGCTGGGCGAGGATGGTGGGCAGCAACTCGTGGTACGGCGTGCCACTGCTGCCGAAGCGAACGTCGGGATGGTGCCGCTGAGCAGCGAGGATGGCGGGGTGGGCCTCGGCGCCGAACGTGTACCCGGGGTCGTGGCGGCCCACCATGGCCGGAACCTGCTGCACCAGCCAGTCGGCGCCATCGCCCCATGCCCGGGCCTGCAGCACACCGGTGCGCCAGTCGAGGTGCAGGGTGCCCGCGCCGTCGGGGGTGTGCGTGGCTCGCCAGAACTGCCCGGGCGCGAGCACGGTGGTGGGGTCTCCGCTGCCGTACCGATAGCCCCGCAGCACGGCGGCGGAGAACGTGGCGACGGCCATCGCGGCGACTGTAACTCGTTGCGGCGACGGCGTTTGGGACAGCATGGGGCATGGACGTCGTCGTACGCAGCGAACCCGCCCCCGGCATCGTGCAGCTCACGCTGAACCGCCCCGACAAGCACAACGCGATGACGGGGGAGTTGGTGCAGTCGCTGCACGAACACCTCGATGCGATCGCCGTCGATCCGGTGGCTCGCGTGGTGATCCTCACAGGCGAGGGACGTGGGTTCTGCGCCGGCCTCGACCTCGGCGGGTACGGCTCGGCACCCCACACCGAGCACCTCGGCCGCACGCAGGCCGGGTTCGCGGTGCAGAAGCACATCGCTTCGCTGATGCCGAAGTTGCGGTCGTTGCCGCAGCCGGTGATCGCGGCGGTGAACGGCCCGGCTGCCGGTGGCGGCTTCGCGCTGGTGCTCGGTTCCGACATCCGGTTGGCGGCTCGTTCGGCGAAGTTCAACGCGGCGTTCATCCGCATCGGACTGTCGGCGTGCGACATCGGCACCAGCTGGGTGCTGCCCCGGCTGGTCGGCGCCGCTCGTGCCCAGGAGTTGATGCTCACCGGCCGCGTGTTCGATGCCGAGGAGGCCTATCGCATCGGTCTGGTGGTGGACCTGCTCGACGACGATGCGCTGCTCGACGCCGCGATGACGAAGGCCCACGAGGTGATGCGCAACGCGCCGTTCGGCGTGGCGCTCACCAAGGAAGGAATGTGGGGCGCGCTGGAGATTCCTGCGATGCAGAACGCGATCGATCTCGAGAACCGCCAACAGATCATGGCGTCGGCGACCGCCGACCATCGCGAGGCGATGATGGCGTTCCTCGAGCGTCGGCCGCCGAACTACACGAACAGCTGAGCGCTGATCAGAGGACGGTGGT
>SXGU01328764.1_pt1 | contig 42545 bp, 39 predicted proteins | sample 3174531 | NCBI WGS metagenome assembly SXGU01 (sample SAMN11356863, study PRJNA531348) | freshwater metagenome | isolation source: freshwater sample F1-140 | place: China: Fuxian Lake, Yuxi | collected 2017-12-25 | reverse complement strand
TTGCCATCCTCGCGCAGATGGGGGCATTCGTGCCAGCGGAGTATGCACGGATTGGCGTGGTTGACCGCCTATTTTCCCGCGTGGGCGCGGCGGATGACCTTGCTCGCGGGCATTCAACATTCATGGTGGAGATGGTGGAAACGGCGACCATCCTCAACCAAGCCAGCGAAAAATCCTTGGTTATCCTAGACGAAATCGGGCGCGGAACGGCAACTTTTGATGGCTTGTCCATCGCGTGGGCAGTGGTGGAACATCTGCATAACACCACCAAATGCCGCGCCATTTTCGCAACGCACTATCACGAGCTAACCGAGCTGACCGCCAGCCGTCCCGCGCTGTCATGTCACAGTATGAAGGTGAAGGAATGGAAGGGCGATTTAATATTTCTGCATGAAGTGGCGGTGGGCAGTGCCGATAGGTCATACGGCATTCATGTGGCGCGGCTGGCTGGGCTACCCGCCAGCGTTATCGCCCGCGCCACCATCATTTTGCATGAGCTGGAAAGCGAAAAACGAAGCGCACCACAACTCGCCGAAAGCCTGCCGCTATTTTCCTATACCCCGCCACCAACACAAACCACCGACCCAAAACTGGAAAAACTGGCGGATGAAATAAGGAATATTTCGCCAGACGATTTAAGCCCCCGTGCGGCTTGGGACACCCTGTACAATCTGAGAACCAGCCTTCTCAAATGAAAAAACCACTTGAGATGTTTGATTCGGCTGTAGCGGTGGATATTTTTCACTATCGGGATAGATAGTTTTGCCATCATGATGGACTTCTTCATATTGGCATAATGGAACAAGCTTTCCTGATTTAGTTTTTACCGCATAATCCAAATGACTATGTTCCATAGCTTGTTTTAGCTTGGCATCCTCTACCTCACCAAGCGGAATAACCTCGCCGTCAATATAAACAATTGCCGAACACCTCATTTCATGATGTATTTCAGGTTGAGAATTTTCGTCAAGCACTGGAGATTCAAATATATAATACGCGTCCGCTGTGTGCGGAACTTCAAACTCTGCACTGCGATCAGCTATCCTCTCTGGTTCGGTTTTTGTCCCATCAGCAAGAATAAATCGTACAAATGTCCAGTGGTCTTGGTTTAACATATCAACCTCCATATAAGCTCAATATGGCAAGTGTAGCATATATGGACAAAAATAACATTAATAAAATATTAAGCTTTTGTGACAGTCAGCACCAATTAGCTAGACACTGTTAGATAATTCGCTAAACCATAGCGAAAATGGGGATTTTCGAGAACCGCAACGGAGTGTACACTAAGTACATGAGTAGCGGAAGCGCAAAAAATCAGCATTTGCAGCACGGGTTAGTAGAATTAGCTAATAGTGTCTACCATGTGTTTCATACCAGTTTTTAGGTAAGCATAGCCTGTAAAAATGGTGAGGATAGCAGCGAGCCACAGGAGGATTTGCCCTAATATTTCCGCATGCAGCCAATCAGGCGCACCCGCGCCAAGCAGCAACAGAAAAATCGCCAGCATCTGCGCCGCAGTCTTGAACTTTGCCAGTTTGGAAACAGGAACGCCAATGCGGATTTCCGCCAGATATTCGCGCAGCCCCGAAACTAAAATCTCGCGGCAAACGATAGCAATTGCAGGCAGCAAATCCGCCCGTTTGGTCGCCACCAGCAAGATGAGAGCCGTCGCCACTAATAGCTTATCAGCAATTGGGTCTAAAAACCGCCCAATATTTGACTGTGCCTGCCATATCCGCGCCGCATAGCCATCCAGATAGTCAGTAATCCCCGCCAGCGCGAAAAGACCAGCCGATAGGTAAAAACTTGAATTACCAAGATAATCCGTCGGCAAAAAAAATACCAGCAACAAAGCGGGTATCACCGCAATGCGGAAATAAGTAAGGTAGTTGGGAATATCTTTCTTGTTAAGCTTCATGGAATTAGTGTTGCACAAAATAACCAAAATGGGAAATTATTTGTTGATGATGGATTGCTAGGTTCTGCCCAGAAATTCGCTATGGCGCAAGCGAAAATGGTGGTTTTCCGAGAACCGTAGCGGAGTGTACACTAAGTACATGAGCAACGGAAGCGCAGGAAACCGCCATTTGCAGCAAGCTATAGCAGAGTTTATGGGCAGAACCTACCATATTTCCCTTTCCTGCCCTTCACTGCGACCTTTGAATCTGGTTGTCATCTTAATAATTCTCTCAAAAGCTTTTGCGGCTTCTTCTTTCAAAGCTTTCAGTGCGCTGGTCTGCTGTTCAGCTTCTTTGGTTGCCAAAAGGTCTATGGCATGAACATTCGTAATTGCGAATGGTCTATTTGCTCCTTCTTTTATATCTGTGAATTTTCTTATATCCTCTAGTTTTTTCAACTCATCCAATACACTTTGAGAATAAGCCGCCACCATGCCATATGTCCGTGTTGCATGAATTAAGGAAAAATGCCTATTTCTATCATCGTCAACTATGTTCTCCTGCGCGGCTTCTACCACCTTGCTAGTCTTGGCTCTATAATTCATAAGCTTTTGGTAATCCCAATCTGGACCTTCTTCAATATCGCTGATTAAATTGGCGGTTTGGTCGCATATTTTCACCACTCTGGCAGGCAGAGATATTTTCTGCACATGCCTAACCTGCCACTCCTCTTTTGATATTTTTTCACCATTTTCATTTTGATATTCAATAGGATTGGTCAATTCCTTTACCAATCCTGCAACTTTTTCCCCAAAGTCATTTTTAGGAAAAGCTTCTTTTATCTCCTGCAACATCCGCGCTTCAGCAGCTTGTTTTTCCTTCGCATCATCAAATTTCTTCCCCGCACTTTCTATACAGTCGTGTAAAAGTGCGGCGCATCTCATTGGGTCGCTCCATACTCCATCCTTACGAATACTTCTATCCACCAAGTCATAAACGCGCAAAGGATGAGTTATATAGTCCAGCTTTTCCGTACCTTTACGCTCTTCACCTTTATGAATTTCATTGGCAAGTTCATAGGCAATACGGACATTATCGCTTGGTTTGCGCTGGAGAATGTCTTCGCGTAAGATATTTTTTACATATTCTGGATAATTTTTAGATATGCTTGAAGTGTCCACCACAGCAACTTTGGGCTGCTCAACCAGTTCTCTCCACATATACTACGCAGCCGCAAAGGAAAACTCTGGTTTTTTGCTGCTGATGCGCTCAATCTTCGCGCCGCAAGCCGCTAGTTTTTCTTCCAAGCGTTCATAGCCCCTATCCAGATGATACACGCGGTGGATGATGGTTTCGCCCTTGGCGGCGAGCGCGGCAATCACCAGCGACAGTGAAGCCCGCAGGTCAGTTGCCATCACCTCCGCGCCAGTCAGCGCGTCCGCTGGGCGAATCATCGCGCTTGAACCGTGAATCACCACCCGCGCCCCCATCCGCATCAATTCTGGCACATGCATATAGCGGTTTTCAAAAATCGTCTCGGTTATCATCGACGCACCGTCCGCCAGCGTCAGCATCGCCATCATCTGCGCCTGCATATCAGTCGGAAATCCCGGAAATGGTTGGGTTATAATGTCAATCCCGCTTAGGCTATCGCCCGCGATTATGCGAATTCCGCGCTCGGTTTCTTGCACTTCCACACCAGCTTCTGCGAATTTTTCCAATACAGATTGCATGTGTTCCATGCGCGCGCCGACCAGCTCCACATCCCCGCCCGTAATCGCCGCCGCCGCCGCAAATGAACCAGCCTCAATACGGTCAGGTATCACCGAATATTCGCAGCCATGCAAGGCTTCAACGCCTGTTATGGTAATCGTATCCGTACCAATGCCATCAATTTTCGCGCCCATTTTTTGCAGGCAATGAGCAAGGTCACAGACTTCTGGCTCACGCGCCGCATTGCGAATAGTGGTCACGCCTTCCGCCAAGCTCGCCGCCATCAACACATTCGCCGTTGCGCCAACCGAAACTTTCTCAAACATAATATCCGCGCCATGCAGCTTACCGCCAACACTCGCGTGTATATAACCCTCCGCCAGCTCAATATTCGCGCCCATTTGCTCCAGTGCCTTCAGATGCAAATCAATAGGCCGCGCACCAATGGCACAGCCCCCCGGAAGCGACACCTTCGCCGCGCCAAAACGGGCGAGCAATGGCCCAAGCACCCACACCGAAGCCCGCATCGTGCGAACCATCTCATACGGCGCGGTTAAGTTGTTGATATTACTCGCGCAAAGCGTCATGGTTTTGTCGCTAGCATTCGGCGCGGCGAAGGAAATTTCCACGCCGTGTTGCGCCAGCAAATTCGCCATGGTCACAATATCCGCGAGGTACGGCACATTGGAAAGCGCGAGCTTTTCTGAGGTCAGCAAGCTCGCCGCCATCAGCGGCAAAGCAGCATTCTTCGCGCCCGAAATAGGAATTTGTCCACGAAGCGGCACACCGCCAATAATCCGAATTTTATCCATTAGAGTTCCTATTTCCCGCCCTGTTATTTAAGTATTGTTAGGGTTTTAACGATATTATGCAAAAAAGCAAAGAAATTTTGCATTTAATAACTGACTTTCGTTAAAATAGATGATAGCCAAATAAAAACACCTCCAACCGCTAGAATATAAATAATATGTCCTCTCTCCTCCTTGTCGGCTGCGGTAATATGGGCAGTGCTATGCTCACACGCTGGCGCGAAAAAATGCCTGCGGGTATTTCCGAATTTTTGGTGGTGCGCTCAAAAGACGCGCTGCCAGAAACCACTCCTGACATCGTGGTTTTTGCCGTAAAGCCGCAAAATCTTGCGGAAATTCTGCCGATTTACAAAGCGCGGTTTGGCGCGAAACCGCTATATATTTCCATCGCTGCGGGCAAAAGCATCGCCTTTTTTGCCGAACATCTTGGCGCGGACGCCAGAGTTATTCGCACCATGCCCAACACCCCTGCCCTTGTTGGCAAAGCGATGACCGCGCTATGCGCGAGCAGCAATGTTTCAGACGGCGAAAAGGAAACGGCGACCGCGCTGATGAATGCAATTGGTTCAAGCCTGTGGGTGGATGAAAAAGACATGAACGCCGTCACCGCAGTTTCAGGCAGCGGAACAGCTTATGTGTTCTTATTTTTGGAAGCACTGGCAGAGGCGGGAGTGAAATCTGGGCTTGACGCAGACACGGCAAAAACGCTCGCCGTCGCTACGCTGCATGGCAGCATTCACCTCGCCGAAAAAAGCGGTGAGAGCTTGCAAAAACTCCGCGAAAATGTCACCAGCAAAGGCGGCACAACGGAAGCTGCTCTTGCCGTTTTAATGGGGGAAAATGCTCTAAAAAAATTATTGGAAAATGCCGTCACCGCCGCGGTAAAACGGGCAGAAATTCTTGCTAATCAATAATTTGTGCAATGCAACTTTTTTGCTTGACATGGTGAATTTTTATTGCTATCGTGCAACCGTGATTTTGAGACTATTATTTTATAAACCAACTTTGGAGAAACCATTATGTCATACAATCAAGCATTCGCCGATATGTTCAAAAATACCTTGGACTTTAACCAACTATTTTCAACCAGCCGTCGCAACATGGAAGCTGCTAACGCTGCAACTCAAGTTGTTGTTGAAAGCGCACAAACCATCTCTCGCCGTCAAGCGGAAGTTGCTCGCGCTAACATTGATAACGCGCTGAAAGTCTCTAAAGACCTGATGACCAGCGGCACACCTGAAACCGCAATCAGCAAACAAGCTGATTTGATGAAAGCGTTTTTTGAAAACACTCTAACCAACCTTCGTGAAGTTAGCGAACTGGTTACCAAATCTAGCTTTGAAGCGTTTGATGTGCTTAACCGCCGCACCGCTGAAAGCATGGAAGAAATCAGCAAAGCTTCTTCTGCTGCTACCACTGCAAAGAAAAAAGCTGCGTAATTTTGCACGCTAAATAATGAAAAAGCCCCATTTGGAAACATTTGGGGCTTTTTTTATTCACAAAAATCTGCCATAACCGTAGATATGCCAAACACCAAAACCATCCCAGAAATCAGCTCCCGCACCGCGCCAGACGGGCGGGTGGGGATTATTGATATTGGCTCAAACTCCATCCGCCTTGTGGTGTATGACGCGCATAAACGCTCGCCTGTTCCAATATATAACGAAAAAGTTCTCTGCGCTCTGGGCAAAGGACTCGCGGTCAGCGGTGTGCTTAACCCCGCGGGTGTGGAGATGGGGAAAACTGCCCTGCGCCGCTTTGTCGCCATGGGGCGGAATATGCAGATTTGCGCCCTGCATGTGATGGCAACCGCCGCCATCCGCGATGCAAAAGACGGTCGCGAATTCACCAGCTGGCTGGAAGCGGAATATAATGTAAAAGTTGATATAATCTCTGGCGAGGAAGAAGCTCGGCTCGGCGCGTTCGCCGTTTGCTCGGCGATTTATCAGCCAAGCGGCGTCACCGCTGACCTTGGCGGCGGCAGTTTGGAGCTAGTGCGCGTGCATGGCGACGAAACGCTAAAACACACAAGCCTTCCCCTCGGCAGCCTGCGGATGCTGGATGAAAGCAAGGGTGACCGCGGCAAACTGCGAAAACTTATTGACAAAAGATTTGCCGAAATTGACTGGATTTACGACGAGGAAGCCGAGAATATCTACGCCATCGGCGGCAGCTTTCGCGCACTGGCAAAAATGCACATGAAGGATGCGAACTATCCATTGCAAATCCTGCATGAATACACGGTGGAAGCCAAACAATTCATCAGTTTTTTGCGGGCGATTTCAACCATGCCCATCGAAAAACTAGAGAAATATTCTGATGCGGCGAAACGCGCCCCAACCCTTATCGGCGCAGCGATGGTGCTAGAGAAGCTTCTAATTTCCAGCGCAGCGCGGCGAGTTGTATTTTCCGCCAGCGGTATCCGCGAGGGCTATGTTTATGGCAAGCTTTCCGCCGCCAAGCGCGAGCAGGATGGTTTGCTGTTTTCCTGCCATGAATTTGCGGCGCGTGGTGGGCGCAGTGCGGACTATGCAAACGAATTATTTGCGTGGATGCAGCCATTGCTTTCCAGCGAGAATGAGCGCGAAAAACGCCTGCGTCTTGCCTTTTGTTTGCTATCCGATATTGCGCTGCATATCCACCCTGAATATCGCGCTGAATGGGCGTTTGACCGCATTATTTTCTCGGCATTCACCAGCATAACCCACCGCGAACGCGTCACCCTTGCGCTTGCGCTTTATCACCGCTATCAGTTCAAGCTAAAGACGGATTTTCCAGCCTTAAAACTCATAACACAAAATGACATGAAATGGGCAAAACTGCTGGGAACGGCGGCAAACCTAGCATACCACCTATCGGGCAGTATCACTGGCAACTTGCCAAGAACCGCGATTGCTATTAAAAGTGAACATATTGCCCTGCAATTTGTTGGCGATATGGCGGACGCTATGGGGGACGCAATTCAAAAACGCATAGACGGTGTGGACGAGGCATATAGAAATTATCGCTAAAAACCTACGCTAGCATGAAAAACGGACAAAAATATGGAAGAAAAAGAACCTAAAAAATTTTCGTCATTAGTGAGTAATCAGGATAAATATCTGTATAAAATACTCGGGAAAGACTCGGTCAGCGGGCGGGATTCGTGGTGGATTGTGCGCGTAATACCATCAAAAGAAATAATATTTTCTAAAATCATCGCCAAGGGCAATCTAAACCTCGCCGATTATGGAGAAATACTGGACAGTGGCTTTGGCGTTAGCGTTCCCGCGCCTATCCTCACCAAATATGGCTTTAAGACTGATAAAACTGATAAAGCGTAAAAAAAATGACACGGCGCAAACTAGTTTTAGTAACGGGAATGTCGGGTGCTGGCAAAAGCGTCGCGCTTAAAACGCTGGAGGACTGCGGGTTTGAAGCCATTGACAATCTTCCACTTTCCTTCATCCCCACTGTGGTAAATTCAGATTATTCTGTAAAAAACAACCTCGCCCCAAACCTTGCTATTGGCACGGACATCCGCAGCCGCGATTTCTCCGCCCAGCATTTTTTGCAGGCGATTTCTACGCTAAAAAACAACCCGAATATTGACTTCAAGATCTTATTTCTTGACGCGGATGATGAGAGTTTGCGCCGCCGTTTCAGCGAAACCCGCCGCCGCCACCCGCTTGCTCTGGATCGCCCAGCCATTGACGGCATCCATCATGAGCGCAAGCTAATTGGGCATTTGCGCGAGATTGCCGACCTCGTAATTGACACCAGCGAAACCGCCGCCGCCGAACTTCGCAAAGCCATTATCGCCCATTTCGCCCGCGAGGAACGCTCGCTCAGCGTGGTTCTCACCTCATTTTCGTTCAAAAACGGCTTACCACGAGAGGCGGATATGGTGTTTGATGTGCGCTTCCTCAAAAACCCGCATTATGACGATGCTCTTCGCCCATTATCGGGGATGGACAGCGCGGTTGGCGAACATATTGAAACCGACGCTGGCTTTGCCGATTTTTTTGGTAACCTCACCGCGCTGATTACCCCGCTTCTGCCGCGCTATCTGGAGGAAGGCAAAAACTACCTAACCATCGCTATCGGCTGCACTGGCGGTCGCCATCGCTCGGTTTATTTAGTGCAAAAGCTTGGTGGATTTCTGCATAAAGCTGGCTATAATGTCACCATGCGCCACAGGGATTTGGTGGATTAAATTTAAGTTTATAAGGAATAAAAATGTTTGGGATTGTAATCGTTACCCACGGGAAGCTGGCGGAAGCCTTCGTATCTGTCACTGAGCATGTGGTCGGCAAGCAGGCGCAGTTTGCATCCGTTGGCATTGAGCCAGATGACGATGCGGGCGAAGCAAGGCAGCGGATTTTGCAAGCGGTAAAATCCGTCAATACCAACGATGGAATTATCATCCTCACCGATATGTTTGGCGGCACGCCGTCTAACCTTGCTATTTCAGTTATGGAAGAGGCAAATCTGGAGGTGATTGCTGGCGTAAATCTGCCGATGCTGATAAAACTCACCAGTGTGCGCGGCAAAGTTCCGATGCTCGAAGCAGTGATGCAAGCGCAGGACGCCGCCAAAAAATACATCAATGTTGCGGGCAATATGCTCGCGGGAAAGGTTTCTTGAAGCGTGACTGCCACCGCCGAAACCACCGCTCAAATCATCAATAAAAAAGGGTTGCACGCAAGGGCGGCGGCGAAATTTGTGAAGACAGTTGCGGCTTTTTCAGCAAAGGTTACGGTGGTAAAAAAAGGCGATATTAACGCAGCAGATTCCGAGGCTATCGACGGCGGAGATATTCTCGATTTATTGATGCTGGGTGCTGACCCGACATCGAAACTCTACATCACCGCCGAGGGCGAACAGGCACAAGAAGTAATAAACGCGTTGCAGCAATTAATTGATGATAAATTTGGAGAAGGCGAATAACAAAATGAAGATATTAATTCTCGGCGCAAACGGATTTATCGGCAGCCACCTAAGCGAATACATCCTTAGCAATCGCGATTGGGACATTTACGCCATGGATATTGGCGCGGATAAAATCCCCGAACTGCTTAAACACCCCCGCTTTCACTTTGTCGAAGGCGACATCACCATCAACAAGGAATGGATTGAGTATCATGTTAAAAAATGCGATGTGGTGATTCCGCTGGTCGCCATTGCCAACCCTGCGACTTATGTGAAAAATCCTCTTTCGGTTTTTGAGCTGGATTTTGAGGCGAATTTGGAAATCGTGCGCCACTGCGTGAAATATAAAAAACGCATCATTTTCCCTTCCACCTCTGAAGTTTATGGTATGAGCATGGACAGCCCTTACGACGAAGAAACCAGCAATTTCGTGACTGGCCCCGTGCAAAAAGAACGCTGGATATACTCCACCTGCAAACAGCTGATGGACAGGGTGATATACGCTTACGGCAACCGCGACGGCTTGCAATTCACCCTCTTCCGCCCGTTCAACTGGTTTGGCCCGAAGCTCGATAATGTCTGGGAAAGCAAGGAAGGCTCTAGCCGCGTAGTGACGCAGTTTTTAAGCTCAATTCTCCATAATCAGCCAATAAATCTGGTTAATGGTGGCGAGCAACGGCGGTGTTTTCTTTATGTTGATGACGCAATTGAAGCACTAGTTAAAATCATTGAAAATAAGGATGGCTGCGCCGACGGCAAAATCTTCAACATCGGCGACCCGCGCAACGACCTTTCAGTTAAAGAACTAGCGGAAAATATGATTGAACTAGTGAAGAAATTCGCTGGCTACAGCGATATTGAAAAGCGCGTAAGCGTGAATGTCGTGCGCGGCGAGGAATATTACGGCGCAGGCTATCAAGACCTCGTAACCCGCGTTCCCAACATAAAAAATGCGGAGGAATTCCTCGGCTGGAAGCCAAAAACCAGCGTAAGCGACGGGCTTCAAAAAACCATTGAGTATTATTTGAGTTTGCAGAAACCCCAGTAAAAACCATAGAAATCTGGACAAAAATAAAGCGGCGCAACCGAAATTGCGCCGCCTCATAATAACAAATTGCGCTACAGACTAGCGACCATTTGTATCTGTTAGCGTGCTGCCAACAAGGCTGAAAGAAGTATTAACTTGCGTACCAACAGTCTGCATAGCAACAATCGCAACGATAGCGATAAGAGCAGCGATAAGAGCGTACTCGATTGCGGTTGCGCCTTCTTCTGATTTGAATAAACGGATCATGGTTTTCATAACAAAGTCTCCTAATATTAATTAATTAACACAAAATACGCTGAATTATTTCAGCTAATTTACACTTTAACCGAAATCCCCCCATAAAGTCAACCAAAAAACACCTTGCAATAATAATAATTGACTGTTTTTAAGAGCCTGTTCATAATCTCGCTGTAGCGTAACAAAAAAGCGAAGTTTTTATAAAATTTTACCGCAGTGTACAAAGAAGTACATGAGGACAAAATTTTGTAAAAACAAAGAATTTTGTAGCTACAGTAGAGATTATGAGCAGGCTCTAAGATAATGTTTTATAGGCTAATTATGAATATTCCACACATAGCTAGATTTTTATTGATATTTACGGGCGTTTTTGGCGTTGGTTCGCTGGCGTTTGCGGATGATATTGGCATGGCAACGGGACAAACCACGGGAACTTATTACGCTTTTGGGCGCGATATGGCGGATTTGGCAAAAAAATCGGATATTTCCGTGACGGTCAAGACCTCGGAAGGGTCATTTGACAATATCAAGCGTATGAATAGCAAGGAAAATATCAACCTCGCCATTGTGCAGGCAGATGTTCTGGGCTTTTTCGGGCGGGCAAAAAACCCAGACTCCAAGGATGCGCTTGCCAATTTGCGGGTGGTGTACCCCCTATATAACGAGGAAATCCATGTACTTGCCCGCAATGACATCAAAGAATTCAAAGACTTACAGGGGAAAAAAGTAGCAATCGGCGAGAATGGCAGCGGTAATATGCTCACCTCGCTAAATTTATTTTCCATGATGAACATCACCCCCGCCGAAACCAGCAAAATATCACCCGCGCAAGGCGTAGTGGCGGTTTTGAAAGGTGAGCTGGACGCCGCGGTTTTCGTTGGTGGCAAGCCTGTGCGCCTATTCAAAAACCTAGAGGATTTGACGCTTCCAGAGAACCAGAAATATGCTGATATGCTCGAATCCGTTCATTTTCTCCCCATGGATAGCCCGAAAATGCTGGAGGAGTATAAACCAGCGGAAATTACGCCAAGTGATTATAAATTTGTGAAGGAAAAAGTGCCGACCATCGCCGTACAATCGCTGCTCGTTGGGCGCGACCTTTCGAAGGACAAAAACAAAGCAAAATGCAAGCAAATATCAGTATTTGCAAAGGCTATTCGTGCGGGACTATCCGCCTTAAAAGAAACAGGACACGCAAAATGGAAAGAGGTGGATCTGGACGCGAATATCGGCAGTTGGAAAAAAGATAGCTGCGTTTGGTAATTGGCTTATTTCTTATCCATGCCCAGTGCCGCCCTTGCTCCGACTGGTACATTGCGATATTTGCGAGCCTCAACGACTGGCTGGCGAATTGGTGAATAGATTTTTTTCTCCGCCTCAACCAGAAGCACACCGCCCAAAAATCCACCAAGAAAACGACAAATAAACAAACCAATTTTTTCAAGCCCAACCGCCCTGCGCCATATACATTTCATCTTCGTTGGCGGAATAAACAATGCCGAGCTGGTGCGCGTGATGTGGAAATTCTGCGCGGTTAGCATATCGCACAGCTGCGCCATGGTGAACGGGCGACCATAACCAAACGGGCTGCGCGAAGAACGCGACCACACGCCAAGGCGATTCGGCACAACCGCCAGAACCCGCCCGCTTGGTGTCAAAGTGCGCCACACCTCGCCAATCATCCACGAAAGTTGCTCGCTATTTTCCACGCTATGCACCAGCAAAATGCGGTTAAAACTATTTTCCGAAAATGGCAGCTCGCTGTCATGAGCAAGCAGCGTCAGGTTATCCGCATCCTGCGGCCAATATTCCGCCCCTTGCGCGGCTGGCATAAGCGCACAAACGGGCGTTGCCTGTCCGATATATGGCGCAAGATATGGCGTGGCATAGCCAATGCCCAGCATGGTTTCGCCCTCTGCGGATTTCCACAATCGCGAAATCGCAGCACTAACCAAAGCCCGCACCGCCGCGCCAAACTCCGTGGCATAAAACTGCCGCAAACTTAATATATCAGTGGTGAACATTTCACTCTCTTGACTTTACGACTCATCACAAGGATAACGATTTCCCAGTAACATTAGCAAGCATTTTATGTATTTTCATATCCTACTACTCGCCACTATTTGTTTTATTTCTGCGCCCAGCCTCGCGCAGACTATGGTTGCGCCGACAGAAAATTTGGCAAGTAATTCACCAGAAAACCTAGCGGAGAAAAACGAGCATATTAACAGCGCGTTTCTATTCGCCAGCCGCAGACAGTGGAATGACGCGCTTTTACACGCCAAACGCAGCAATGAACCCGCATTACAAACTCTGGTCGAGTGGCAATATCTGCTGGATAAAGAATCTGGGGCGAGCTTCGCCGAAATAAAACAATTTATCGCCGCACATCCCGACTGGTCAGAGCAAAAAAAGCTTCGTATTCGCGCCGAAATGGCGATGTCTGCGGCGAGTCTTAGTGATGATGAAATTATTAATTTTTTCAAGACTGACACGCCGATTACGGGCGTTGGTAAAATCGCGCTGCTCATGGCTTTGCAGCATGGCGCAAAACAACCAGAAGATATGATGAAATCGCTAGTGCGCGAAGCGTGGCGTGATGGCGATTTTGATGAAGAGCAAGAAAAAAATCTGCTCAGCAATTATGGCGCGATGTTACGCAAAGAAGACGATATTGCCCGCACCGACAGGTTGCTGTGGGAAGGAAAAACCTCCGCTGCCGAGCGCATGTTTGCACGAGTTGATGATAACCATATAAAGCTATATAAAGCCCGCATCGCCTTGCAAGCGGATAAAAAAGACGCGAAAAAAACTTCGGATAAGCTGCTGACAAAACTGCCCGCCAGCCTAAAAAAAGACGCGAAAAAAACTTCGGATAAGCTGCTGACAAAACTGCCCGCCAGCCTAAAAAAAGACGCTGGCCTACTGTATGACAAAATTGTTTTTAATGCCAAGCATGATAATAACGCCATGGTGCGCGAAATGTTGCTGGCTGCGCCGAAAAAAGTGCCATATCCTGAAAAATGGTGGAAATACCGCGAGCGACAAATCCGCGACGCGCTGGATGATAGAAAAATCGCACTGGCTTCCTTGTTGCTCGCCAATCACGGGCAGGAAAAAGGCAAGGAATTCGCCGATGCTAGCTGGCTACGCGGGTGGATTTTCCTGCGCTACCAAAACCGCGCAAAAGACGCTTACTCGGTTTTTTATCACATGTTTGACGAGGTAAAATACCCAGTGAGCAAAGCGCGGGCGGCTTATGGCGCGGCGCGGGCGGCACGCGTAATGGGCGACGCACAATCAGAAAAAATCTGGCTTGAAAAAGCAGCAAAATATCCCACCGCCTTTTACGGACAGCTCGCCAGCCTTGCATTATATGGCGATGCACCGCTGAAACTGCCCGCCCCACCAATTATAAGCGATGAAAAACGCGCGGAATTTATGGCGCGAAGCCTTGTAAAAGCCATAAAGCTTTGCCTCGCTTATGGCGAAAAAGACTTGGCGGGAAAATTGATAAATGGCTTGGTAGAGGACGGCGAAGCGGAAAATGCCAGCATCGCCAGCGAGCTGGGCTTAGAGGCAGGAAAGCCATATCTTAGCGTGCGGGCGGCAAAAAAGGCTTTTCAGAATAATATCGTCCTTATTTCAGCGGGTTATCCAACCACAAAAACGCCCGATGGCGTGCTACCCCGTGCGCTCACCCTTGCTATAACCCGCCAAGAAAGCGAGTTTGATAGATACGCCAAAAGCCCGTCTGGTGCGCTTGGTTTGATGCAATTATTGCCCTCAACCGCCAAGGAAGTGGCGCAAAAGAACGAGATTGGCTTTATAGAGGATGGATTATATCAGACAGAATATAATATGCGGCTCGGCAGCCTATATCTAGCGCGGCTTATCGATAATTACGATGGTTCACTGGTAATGGCGATCGCCGCCTATAATGCTGGCTTGGGCAATGTCTATAAATGGACAAAAAAGATTGGAAAACCAACGGGAAGCTTGGATAAAGCTGTAGATTGGATTGAGGCGATACCCTTCAGCGAAACCAGAAATTATGTACAGCGCGTAATCGAAAATTTGCAAATATATCGCCAAATTGAAGCAACTGACGGCAAAAACAAGCTGTTAATTGGCGAAGATTTACGGAAATAGCTAGTTAAAACTTGATGAGGTCTAGGGCGTAGGTTGGTGTTTCTGTTGGGAGGCGAGTAAAGCCATAATGCGCATAAAAATCTTCTGCTTTTGCAGAAATAGCATGAACAATTAAAAGGCGAGCTGATACTTCTTTAGCGGCACGAGCCGACCTTTGCACAGCATCTTGAAGCAACGCCTTACCCAGCCCATGACCTTGCCATTTTTCATCTATGGCTAACCGCCCGAGAATTACCGCTGGAATTTGGCGGGGCATATTCCGCCGCATAGAGCCAATGACATCTTGACTAAAAATCTGCCCCATACAAATAGCATAATAGCCAATAACTTTATGCGAGCCTGACGGACAAACAACATAGGTTCTGCTTGCCGATGCCTCCATGTTGGCTAATGCCCTTGCGCGTAGCCAACTATCTAGCGTTTCTTCACCAGAATAGAAATCTTCCGTGTCATGCTTTGCGGTTAGATGTACTGGCGGGCAAAATTCTTTTTTTTTACTCATGCGACCAAGGTAGTTTTGCTGCTTTCAATCGGCTCATACCTTCAATTTGTTCCCCAGTTGCTGGCGTGTCTAACCAATCCAATATTTCTTGGAATGCCTTGTTGTCCACATAAATTGAAGTTTGGTCAAGAATGACACTCTTAGCTTCTTTAAGTGCCGATGCCATCATAAATTGTGAACGGTTTGAACCAAGTAATTCGGCGGCTTGGTCAATAAGCAATCTATCATGTGCCTTTGCTCGCAAATGAATATTTACTTCGGCTGGTGCGTGTTCTGTCCTCATAAAGCCATCTCTCGTTTGAGTGTATCCTATTAGACACTAGCAAAATGTGTTGCAAATGTCAACACAAAATTCAAAACAGCTAACGCGATTTAAGGTTTCTGTCACAAATAATTCACAAAGCAAAGCCATGTATTTATTGGCTAAACACCCCCCAGTTGTGCTATATTCAACGGTATGGTACGCGATATGCGACTTTTTTGTAAGTCACTGATTTTTCGTGCTGTCATACCAGCGGAGGCTGGTATCCATGCCAACAAATTAGCTGCAACGCTAAAGTTTTGGCATAGATTCCGCCCTTCGGCGGAATGACGGAGAGAAGTCTTACAACGCGTATATTTTAGTGTGTGCAGGTGCAAAAAATATGGACAGACTAGCGACAAATACGGGAATGGGGAAGGACGGCAAGTTCACTATGCCGCCTACCGCTGATTTGCCTGTAATTGGTGCATATTCGCCTGAATTATCACAACAAAACTGGGAAAAAAGCAAAGAAGCTCACCGCTGGGATTCCTCACTATTGGGTCGTGCGAGCATTCGCCTGTTTTCTCGTGGCGTCCTCGGGGCGGCTGCCTTTGCGTGGGGAAATTACTATGTCGGGCGCGGCAAAGGGATGAAGGGCTATAAGCCCGATGTCGCCTTTTCTGAGTTAGAAGTTCGCAAGCCGCTAATGTATGTGGCGAAAATAATTGATAGCACGGCTGGCAATGCCATAAAATCCACCGCCGAATTTTTTGGCTCGGAAAACCCTGAACGCTGGGTTCGTTTTCGCCCTACCAATAATGCAAATCCTGAATTTGGCGGGCGGTCGCTAGGGCATGAGGCGGTGGGTATCACTTTTGACTTTTTCTGCGCCAGCGTCGCCGATGCTTTTGGGCGCGACCTCGCTGGCATCGTCGACCCAAATGTAAAGCACTCATGGAAGGACGATAATGGGCATATTGACTATACGGAAGCCCTAAAAACCGCTGGAAAATCGCTATGGCGATATGTTTCCTATAATGGCGGCGAGGATTGGGCAGTTGCTGTGCCTTATGCTTATTTCCTCCGCGGGCAGCGCAATATTATCGGGCATTTCAGCCCTGGATTTAGGTGGGATTCTGACCGCGCTCTTAATGGCGGCAGCTTCAAGGTGAACAGCAACGGGCAAGTAATCGGCAATTATAACCTAGAGGGCATGATTGACCTTCAAGGTCGCTTCACCATCTATAATGTTGGCACGCTGATGTACCGCGAGCTATACAACCATGTGGATAATATCATTCACGGCAAACCAACCTCGCTATATGGCACACCAGTAAAAGACGATGACGGTAAGAAAAAAGGGATTCTGGATAAGGCTGGCGATGTTTGCAAATGGATAGCCCGTTCGACAGTTAAAGGGGTTATTTATATGACCCCTGCCGTGCCGTTCTTTTCTGTGTTCCGCACCTCACAAAGCAAATATCGCGGAATGTTTATCAACCCAGAAAATAAATCAGCTTTGGAATATATTGGCGCACCTCTGGAAGACGGAAAAACAAATTATCAGGTAATGTACGCGCATGAACTTACGCGCGAACATAATCGTGACTTCACCACAAATACCCCCGTTAATTTCCATAGATTTGAACCTGAAAGCAAGCAATGGAAAACTTTCGGCGGACAGGTTCATAACCACCCACTCAGCAACCCGAACAAACCATTTGATGCTTACGCGCAGCATACTGGCGTTCTCAACTCGATTGGTAAATTCCAGAGCAACTTCAGAAGCGAAGCAAACAAGTTAGTTAAAAATAAATTCGGCACTGATTTTCTTGATAACCGCACCATGTCGTCATATTGGAACGCCGCCTTTGCCTATACGCCATATATGACTGCCAAGGCGGAAGCCGCGCGGATATGGGATAGTGGGAAAATGGATATGGCAGCGGAACGCATGATTGACGGTGCGGCGGATTTGAACTTCAAAGAATTCAAGGAAGGCGCGAAGGAAGTTTGGTCAGCGACCATCCATCCGCACAAGCCATTTGCTGACCCCATCCGCGAAGCCATGGGGCAACAGCGCATTCATGAAGATTATTCGCCTTCTGATAGCTTGAATAAAGAACAGATTAAAATGCTCCACCGCGATCAATATGACAAATTGCCATGGCAAGAAAGAGTGGTGCAAGGAAGCCCACCACAGAAAAAATCCGCCGAGAAAAAAGAAAGACAACAATTCACACCGCAAAACAGCTATACTGACAATGCCGAGATGCAAAGGCTACTGCGTGATATGATCCCACCGACGAATAGTGTGCATTAAGTGGCGTAGCTACTCGTCATCCCCGCTTTATGCGGGGATCTAGAGCAACAAATTCTGTCATTGGTTTTATCCCTAGATCCCCGCATAAAGCGGGGATGACAAAAATTAAGCCACATCACTATCCGCTGGGGCAAATGTACGCCGTGCGCGGGCGTTTGCCACAGCGTTTTGCAGCTCTATCAGCCGCGCATAATCTTCCTCGCCGATTTCACCGCTTAGATTTTCCTGTAATTCCTTGAACTCATATTCCAACTTCGCCACTTCATAAGTCGCCATCGTCTCGCCCCACAGCATATCCGCATCATGCGCGGTTAGCGTCTCTTTATATGGCAGTTTCAGGCTCTCCGAAAACACATCCTCAGCAACATGCTCGCGGATATAGGCGGAAAATTCATCCAGATTATCAATATCCACCAGCGCACCAGCCGACAGCAACGCGCCGCGCAACGCCTGCATCGCCTGCGAGCGAATATCCAGCCGCGACAAGGCTTCCTCCACTTGGCTTTTATGCAAAAGCGCGGGAAATTGCAGCAAGGTATTCAGCAATCGCTGGATAAGCATTTCCAGCGCGGCGGAATGATGCTGCACCAACATCTGCCCAATTTGTGGCGAGCGCGTCTGCGCTTGGTTCGCCACTATCTGCGATTTACCAGCTTGTTTTTTCGCCGTTGTTTTCATTGACACTCGTGCGCCACCATTCGCCCACAACTCTTTGCGGAAATGGGTTAGATAATGCTGGCGCACCGTGGTATCAGCGATTTTTTCCGCGAGTTTCTGGCAGGCATCATCAAGTGCCGCTCTGCCCTCTGGCAAATCCAGATTATATTGCGGCAACAGCGTATCCCAAAGTATCTGCGACAGGCGGCGCGAGGAAAGCAAAATTTTCTCAAAGCTCGCCTTGCCTTGTTTTTGGATATAGCTGTCAGGGTCTTCCCCCTGCGGAAGCACAGCGTAGCGCAGTGAAAAATTCGGTTTCAGCAGCGGCAAAGCGACATCTGCCGCCCGCAGCATGGCGCGTTTCCCCGCCGCGTCCGCGTCCAAACACAACACAGGCTCTTTAGCAAGTTGCCACAGCAAGCGCAAATGTTCGGGCGTAACCGCCGTTCCCAGAGTCGCCACGCCGTAAGCCACGCCAGCCTGCGCGGTCATCACCACATCCATATAACCTTCCATCACCACCACCATATTGCCATCGCGGGCGGGGCGTTTGGCTTGGTCAAGGTTATAGAGCATCTCACCTTTTTTGAAGAGTGGCGTTTCTGGCGAATTGAGGTATTTCGGAGCGTTTTTCTGCGCCTCCGCCGCCCCCATCAATCGTCCACCGAATGCCACAACTTTACCTGCGGAATTGCGAATAGGAAATATCACCCGCCCGCGAAAACGATCATAAACGCCGCCGCTTTCGGAAATGCTGATTAGCCCAGCTTCAGCTTGCAATTTTTGTGGGAAACCAAGTTTTAGCAAATGCTGATTGAGAGAGTTTTTTTCATCAGGCGCAAAGCCGATGCGAAACTGGCGGATAGTGTCGGCGCGAATCCCGCGCTTATCAACATAATCCTTGGCGAGCATTCCGCTGGGCGAAACCAGCTGTTTTTCAAACCAAACGCACGCCGCCTCCACCACATCATAAAGCGTTTTTTCCGCTTCAATTTTTTTATATTCCGCAGGGCTGGGCGGTGCGATTTCAATGCCCGCCGACCGCGCCAAATTCTCCACCGCCTCGGCATACGGCACGCGCTCATAGCGGCGGACAAACTCAATTGCGTCACCATGCGCCCCGCAACCAAAACAATGGAAAAAACCCTTTTCGTCATTCACCGTGAAAGACGGCGATTTTTCATTATGAAACGGGCAAAGAGCGTGATATTCGCGCCCATGTTTTTTGATTGGAATACGCTTTCCCACCACTTCCGACATCAGGAAATGCGAGCGCAATCGTTCAATCAAAGATGGGCTGAAACGCATGTTTTCTCTATGTTGTGTGAATATTTAATAATATATTAATTCCGCGTTTTTCAGTTATACATTTTATCAAATACTGGTCAAGCAATATGCACAATTTTTTATGTAAAACCACGCACTAGGTTCTGCCCAGAAATATTACATAAAATACAAACTAAATACTTGGTTTTTTCGCGCTAAAATTCCGCCAATTGATAGGCAATATTAACTTTTTCTAAAGGCAATTATGCTAGCATAACTTAAGTGAAATGATACTAGGTTATACCAATGCCAAACAAATTAAAAAAAACATTTTTGCGTGATAATCGAGGGGTGACCGCGATTGAATTTGCTATGATTGCTCCTGTGTTTTTTCTGATGTTGTTTGGCATTATTGAGCTTTCGCTCGTAATGTTTGTGAGCAGCACGATGGAAGGCGCGGTTGATGCCAGCGGTCGTTATGGTAAAACAGGATATGTCGCAGCGGGCAGTACGCGCCAGCAACAAATCATCGCAACCATAGCTAGCAAAACCACTGGTTTATTAGACCCAACGAAAATAACTGTAACCACCACCATTTACCCATCGTTTGATTCGGTGAATAAACCAGAGTCATATACCGATACCAACCATAATGGTGCGTATAATATCGGCGAACCTTTCGTCGACTCAAATAGCAACGGGCAGTGGGACGCGGATATGGGGGTCGCAGGGCTTGGCAACGGCAATGATGTAGTGGTTTATACCGTAAGTTATCCATGGAAAATCAACACCCCTATTGTTGCACATTTTCTGGGTGGCACTCTGAATATTACCAGCAGGACGGTGGTAAAAAATGAACCTTATTAAAAAATTTATTTTTGCAAATGGCGGTGTGGCGGCGATTGAATTCGCGCTGTCATTTCCTTTACTGGCTTTATTGCTGTTTGGAACGGTGGACGGCGCACGCTATGTGCTAATCACACAAAAAGTGGAGCGAGTCGCCGCCACTCTTTCGGATGTAACTTCACAGTCAGACACCATAACCAGCACACAATTAGGGCAGATTATAACAGCAGCAGGACAAGTGCTACAGCCTTATGATTTTGCAGCTGATGGCTATGCAATTATTTCATCAGTTACCAAAACAGGTGCAAATGCGCCTGTGGTCAATTGGCAATATCGAAGCACGGGAACAATACAAACCAGCCATATCGGCGTAAGCGGCGGTGCGGCGACCATGCCCGCGAATTTCACCATTGCCGCAGGCGAAACAGTAATCGTTGCGGAAGTGTTCTACGCCTATAAACCAATACTAAATGGCTACCTCTACAACAACAATCAAATTTACCGCACCAGCATCTATAAACCACGCCTTGGAAGCCTAACAACACTCGGTTGGCTTTCACCGATTATACAAAAGGAGAAGTTGTTATGGAACAGTTAGAAAACACTATCTCAAGTCGCTGTCATACCGCACTTGATGCGGTATCTAGGGATAAAACCAATGGCGGAATTTGTAGCTCTAGATCCCGTGGCAAGCACGGGATGACGAGTAATTTATATATAAAAAATATTTTGCGTGATAAGCGCGGCTCTGCTCTACCTATTATTGGGCTGGGATTATTTGCCATGATGTCTTCTGTTGGTGCGGCAATTGACCTTGGACGGGCGCAGCTTGTGCAGTCGCGCCTTACCAATGCCCTTGATAACGCTGGGCTAGCAGCCGCGGCAACTTCCAACACCATTGATGTCAACAGCGAAGCCACTAAATATTTCAACGCCAATTTTCCCGCAGGCTATATGGGGGCGAGTATTGGTACAGTTACCGTTACGCCCAATGCGGATAATAGCGTATTTACTTTGACGGTGAGCGGCACAGTGCCGACAACTTTTATGAAGCTTGTCGGCAAACAAAGCATAGCCGTCGGCGCAACTTCCGAAGTAACCCGCAGTAGCAAAGGGCTAGAGCTGGTTTTGGTGATGGACAATACTGGCTCAATGACGCAATCAGCTGGTGGCGGGGTTAGCAAGATTTCTGCGGCAAGAACCGCCGCCAATTCTTTGGTTAACATTCTTTATGGCGACAAGGAAACCATACCGCATTTATGGATTGGGTTAGTGCCATTTTCGCAAGCAGTAAATATCGGCACTAGCCGCGCCAGCTGGACAAGCAGCACAGCCCTTAATTGGGGAACAACCAGTTGGGGCGGCTGTGTTGAATCGCGCAGCAACGGCACACTCACACCGCAATATGACATAACTGATACCATACCTGCCACGCGCCTATTTCCCAAATATTACGCGCCAGACAACAGCAATAACGACTGGAAGAGTACCAGCTACGGCGTCACAACCTATAACATAAGCAGTTCTCGTGGACCAAATCTTGGCTGCCCGTCGCAAGCATTAACGCCAATGACCGCCAGCCGCACCACGATAACCAACGCTATTAATGGCATGGTAGCGGGCGGTTATACCCATATTAATATCGGGCTGGCTTGGGGTTGGCGGATGATTTCTCCAGCATGGCAAAATTTATGGGGTGGCGAGATGAACACCAACAGCTTGCCACTTGCCTATAACACGCCGCTGATGAATAAGGCGATAATCCTGATGACGGATGGTGACAACACCTTAACCAGAACAGATTATACGGCTTATGGTATGTATAACTCTGGGCAACTTGGCGCGAACACCTGCCCGACTTCGGCTTGCACCAACGGCGAAACCGAGCTGAACACGCGCACCGCCGCCGTCTGCGCCAATATCAAGGCGAATAACAGCGGTGTTATTATTTACACCATCGCCCTTGGCACAAGCATCGGCACAACCGCAAAAAATATGTTGCAAGCCTGCGCCAGCAAGCCAGAATATTATTTTAACAGCCCAACCACCGCAGATTTGAACACAGCCTTCAAAACAATCGGCGATTCACTGGCGAGCCTTCGCATAAGCAAATAGGAATTTTCTGGTTGTTAGTTGTTCGTTGTTAGTTATTCGTTAAGCAATATTTTGCTATAATAGCTAACGACTCATGTTACGCAGTCTCATAACCCACAGGCTGTCATCCCGCATTTATTGCGGGATCTGGAAAGAAAAGCGCAGCTTTTCTATTGCTTAATGTTAGCAAGAAAACCAGACCCCGTTATAAAAAACGGGGTGACAAACGAGAGGTTTGACGCTCTGTTTAAGGTGAATAACAACTAACAACTAACAACTAATGACTAACAACCAAATGCAGCACGAAAACCCCACCATGCACAGCCACTCGCGTTTTATCAATCGCGAAACTTCTTGGCTTGCGTTTAATGCGCGAGTGCTGGAGGAGGCGAGCAACCAAAATCATCCGCTGATTGAACGCTTGAATTTCCTTGCTATTTCCGCCTCTAATCTTGATGAATTTTTTATGATTCGGGTGGCGGGCTTAAAAGATTATGTTCTACAAGGTGTCACCAAACACAGCCCAGATGGCAAAACTCCCGCGCAGGAATTGGAAATCATCAGCCGAAAAGTAGCGGAAATGGTGGAGCAGCAACATAAATGCTGGATAAACCTGCGCGAAGAACTGACAGGGAAAAACACGCTGGTTCTCGGCGCTGATGAGCTAAACAAACAAGAAAAAAACTGGTTGGAGGAGCATTTTTTAGAAAATATCTTCCCCGTACTCACCCCAATTGCCATTGACCCCGCGCATCCCTTTCCATTCCTGCCGAACCTTAGCCTCGCGCTAATTTTTCACTTAAAAACTGACGGCGCGAAAAGCTCGGAAATAGCGATTATACCACTGCCGCTCAACCTTCCGCGATTTATTCTGTTGCCTAGCAAAAAGCGCAAATATGTTATGCTGGAAGATGTTATAAAATTTTTCCTGCCGCTGCTTATGCCAAGCTTTACTGTGCTTGACAGCGCGTTGTTTCGCATCATCCGCGATAGCGATTTGGATGTGGAGGAGGAGGACAAAGATTTCCTCCGCAATTTTGAACGCGCCGTAAAACAGCGCAGGCGCGGACGCGTAATCCAAATAAAATTTTCTTCGCCCGCCAGCCCAAAACTCGTGCAGTTCGTCGCCGAGCAAATGGGCGTTGCGCTGGAGGATGTTTTGGATGTTGGCGGAATGCTTGGGCTTTCGTCATTAAAAGAGCTGGTGGAACACGCGCCGCCGACTATGCGTTTCGCGCCGTTTAAGCCGCGCTTCCCCGAGCGCATCAACGATTTTTCTGGCGATTGTTTCGCCGCCATCGCCGCCAAGGATATTATCGTTCACCATCCTTTTGAATCATTTGGCGTTGTTCTACAATTTCTGGAGCAGGCAGCAGCTGACCCCAGCGTGGTTTCCATCAAGCAAACGCTATATCGCACCAGCAAAGATTCGCCAATCGTTCGCGCCCTCATTTCCGCCGCCGAAGCAGGGAAATCAGTCACCGCGCTGGTGGAGCTGAAAGCCCGTTTTGACGAGGAAGCCAACATACAATGGGCGCGGGATTTGGAACGCGCGGGCGTGCAAGTGGTCTATGGTTTTGTGACGCTAAAAACCCACGCCAAGATGACGCTGGTAACGCGCATTGAGCAAGGAAAACTAGTGTCTTATGCACATTTCGGCACAGGCAATTATCACCCAACCACCGCCAAGCTCTACACCGATTTATCATTCTTCACCTGTGACCATGACCTCTGCCGTGACGCTGCTTATTTATTTAATTTCGTGACGGGCAATGCGCCACCAAGCGAATTTTCCAAGCTAATCATCGCGCCGCGTGATATGCGAACGAAGATTTTAGAGCTGATAGAAAATGAAATAACCCACGCGAAAAATGGAAAAAAAGGCGCGATTTGGGCAAAGATGAATTCGCTGGTTGACGAGCGAGTGATTGACGCTCTCTACCGCGCATCGCAAGCTGGCGTGGTAATTGAGCTGGTCGTGCGTGGCATCTGTTGTCTGCGTCCGAATGTTGCTGGGTTATCGGAAAATATCCGCGTAAAAAGCATCATCGGGCGGTTTTTGGAACATTCGCGCATTTATTGCTTTGGCAATGGGCATGGCTTACCATCGGCAAAAGCCAAGGTGTTTATCGGTTCGGCGGACTTCATGCCGCGCAATTTTGACTGGCGGGTGGAGGTGATGATTCCCATTGAAAACCCAACGGTACATGAGCAGGTGATGGGGCAAATCATGGTGGCGAATCTGAAAGACGAAAACCAAAGCTGGATATTACAAGCCGACGGCAGCTATAAACGCTTGCAGCCATCAGGCAAATCCCTCTCCGCGCATGATTATTTCATCAAAAACCCAAGCCTATCAGGGCGCGGAACAGCCCTCAAAAAAGCCAAGTCCGAGCAAATGTTGAAGGGTTGATTGGATTATTAGCCACTAACGAATAGTTAGCAGCACTTTGTCATGCCAGCGAAGGCTGGCATCCATGCCTAACCACAAGCGTTATAGCTAGTTGCAGGCATAGATTCCGCCCACAGCCTGCCCCGTTGAAGAACGGGGGCGGAATGACGATAACGCTAACTATTAATGGCTATAATATTTTTCTTAAATCTAATCATCCGATAATCCAACGATCTAATCACCCCTCCTCCACCTCCGCGTAAGGATTTTTATTTTTCTTAATCCGCATACGGATAGGCACGCCGCCTAGGGCAAAAAAATCGCGCATACTATTGGTCAAATAGCGGATATAGCTATCGGGAATGTCGCTAGTGTTGGAAAATAAAATAAAGCTCGGCGGACGCGCGGATTTCTGCGTCATATAGCGGATTTTGATACGCCGCGAATGCACCAGCGGTGGCGCGTGAATTTCCAGCGCGGACTCCAGCCAGCGATTAAGCGCACCCGTGCCAATTTCCTTGTTCCACACGCCATACATCGAAAAACAAGTTTTCAGCAGCCTATCAACATTAAACCCCGTCTGCCCAGAAATCGGCACAACCGCAACGCCCTTTAGCTGCGGCAGGGTTTTCTCCAAAATCTCATTGATGGCTTTAAGATACGCGGGCTTATCGCCCACCGTGTCCCATTTATTGATGGCAAGCACCATCGCCCTGCCCTCTTGCTCCACAAGGGCGGCAATGTTATTTTCCTGTTTTTCCATCGGTGCTTGCGCGTCAATCACCAAAATCACCACATGCGCGTATTGCACAGCGCGAAGCGTATCCGCCACCGCCAGCTTTTCCACCTTCTCGGTGACATTGCTTTTGCGGCGCATCCCCGCCGTATCCACCAGTTTTATCGGTTTTCCGTCAAACTCAAAATCAATGGAAATCGCATCACGCGTTATCCCCGCCTCTGGGCCAGTCAGCACCCGCTCCGCACCCAAAATTTTATTCACCAGCGTTGATTTACCCACATTCGGGCGACCAACAATGGCGATTTGCATCGGCGTGTTTATATCTTCAACTTCGCTTGCTTCCTCATGGTTATCAAACTTACTAAACGGCGCGAGCGCGTCATATAATTCCGTCAGCCCCTCGCCATGTTCGGCGGAAATCGCCACAGGCTCGCCAAAACCAAGGCGGTAAGCGTCGGTAATCGTGTTGCTCGCCCTGCCCCCTTCGCATTTATTGACTACTAGAATAATTTTGCCGCGTTTCTTCGCGCCATATTTCTTACGGATTAGCTGGGCAAAATGCTCGTCAATCGGCGTTATCCCCGACCGACCATCCACCACCAGCAGCGTCACATCCGCTTCCTCAATGGCTTTTTCGGTTTGCAAAGTCATGCGGGCGGCGAGGCTGCCTTCCTTCGCGTCCTCCAGCCCTGCGGTGTCAATGATGGTGAATTCCATGCCGCCAAGGCTAGCCTCACCCTCGCGCCGATCCCGCGTCACCCCCGGCATATCGTCCACCAGCGCGTGGCGCTTGCCAGTTAAGCGATTGAAAATAGTGGACTTTCCCACATTCGGGCGACCAGCAACAACAACGGTAAATGTCATATTTTTCTACTTTTTTATTTAGTTATTGACTAGTTTATATTCAGAAATTCGCTAGACCGTAGCGAAAACAGTTATTTCCGAGAACCGCAGCGCAGTGTACACTAAGTACATGAGCAGCGGAAGCGCAGGAAATAGCTGTTTGCAGCAAGGTATAGTAGAATTTATGGGTATAAACAATAAAGCGTTGCGTCACTGCCAACCAGATACAACCGCCCGCCCGCGACCACGGGTGCGCTGGTTATTTTGCTTGGGCTATCCATAGTTTTTACGATTTTTCCGTCCGCCGCCGACACAAAAACAATTTCGCCCTGCGAGTTAGTCAGCAGCAACTTATCCGCCACCAACACCGCGCCTTTCCAGCTAATGGGCTTTAGTTTGCGCTCCTTGTCTATGAAGCTTTCAAGCTGCGTTGCCCAGCGGATTTTGCCGCTATATTTCACCATATCCACCAACACATTATCCGCCGTTAGCAAGAACAGCTCATCACCAGCCAGCCACGGCGTGTTCATAGAAGCAATCGCCTGTTGCCAAACGCGCTGCCCAGTTGCCATATTTATTGCCGCCGTCACGCCGTTTGTACTGGTGGCAATGGCGATATTGCCGTCAATAATCGGGTCGCCGCCAATGCCCGTGAACGCGCCCGAACCCTGCGCCCCCCCCTTGCTTTGCAGCAAAGTGTCGCTCCACTGCGGGCTGCCATCCGCCAAATTGAGCGCGAATAGCTCGCCAGAAGCATACGGCACGATGACACTGCCGCCAACGATAGTCGGCGAAACATTATTCATCACACCAGCAGTTTCGTTAATCCCGCGGTGATCCCAGAGTATATCGCCAGTTTTGGCGGAAAGCGCGTAAGTCTGGCTATCCATCGTCACCACAATCAGGCGATCGCCAGAAATTCTTGGTGCAGCCCGCATCGGCGTGGTGAAATCCTTCGCCCATAACAGCTTGCCGCTTGCCGCATCAAACGCCGCAACTTTCCCATGTCCCGCCACGGCGTAGACCACGCCCGCGTCAAACGATAGCCCGCCACCAAAAACATCATGCCCATGCGTATCGGCAATATCCGTCGCTTTCCAGCGCACACTGGCGACATTCGACGCATCATGCGCGGAAATTATGCCGCTTGCGTCCATGGCATAGACCACACCACCCGCCACTATAGGGGTTGCAATCAGCGAGCTTTCAAAATCATTGCCATCGCCAGCCGTCGCCGAAGTTTTGCTATTGAATTCGCCGCCCGCGAGATTACCCGTTGCCGCCGTGAATAAGCTAGTCGGCTGCACCCAATCAGCATTGGCAGCAGGCGCAGGAAGGCGCACAGGCGAGCTTTTCAGGCTATCATCAGGCTGTGCCTGCCCCGTAATCGGGAGTGCGGAAAAGCGTTCGCCAACAAGTTTTGGCTTTTCATCAACGCGCCCACCCATCCATGTCGGAAGATAGCTGCAAGAAGTAAGCAAAGCCGAAATAGCGATGCATGAGATAATATTCTTATTCATTTTCATCCTGTTTTCCATTTTTTGGTTTTTCGGGAGCAATCGTTCGCAAAACCTCTTTTGCCCTGTCAGCCAGAGTTTGCGGAGAATTTTTATCACTTGCCAGCTCAGAAAAAGCCGCCGCCGCTTCCGCTTTTTTGCCGCTAGACAGCAGCCCCCAAGCCTTATATTCCGCCGATGTGTAATAAAACGGTGAATCCTTCGCCACCGACATACTGCCGTCCAATTTCAGCGCGGCAAGCCCTGCAAATTCGGAAGTTTTGGTAGACAGCGCAGAGTAGGTTTTCTGCGCCCCTTCTTTGTCACCGCTTAGTTCCTGCGCCTGCGCTTTGCGGAGCATAGCAATTCCGTAATATGGCGAGCTGTCATCATCGGTCAGCGCGGAAAATATCGGCACTGCACCGCTATAATCCTCAAGCTGCAAGCGGTCTATCCCGCGCAATAACTGGCTAGTTTTGCCCTCCGCCGCCGATTGCACATGGTTCTGCCACAGCACAAAAATCACCGTCGCCGCGACCAACGCAATGCTCGCCCACACCATAGCAAAGCCAAAGCTTTTCCACAATTTCTCAAAGCGTTCGCGCTTGATGTCTTCTTCTATTTCTCTGAATAATTCGCTCATATTTACTCGCTTAATGTTTGCAAAAACATAGTGAATATAATACATTGTATTTTACTATGCACTATATTTTCTATGTCATACCGCCGAAGGGCGGTATCCATGCCAAACCACAAGCGTTATAGCCAGTTGCGTGGCATGGATGCCTGCCTACGCTGGCATGACGACCAATAAATCCTAAAAAGCATATTGAAAATGCCACCATCCAAAAAGAAAAAAGCCTATAATTTCGGCATAGCGGCGGAGAGGATAGCCGCGGTTTTTTTGTGGCTGAAGGGCTACCGCGTGGTGGCGATGCGCTATAAAAATGCCCGCGGGGAGATTGATATTCTGGCAGTAAAAGGCAAAACGCTCGCAGTGGTGGAGGTAAAAGCCCGCAAGAATTTCGCGCAGTGCGCGGATAGCATTTCACCATGGAAAATGAAAAAAATCATGGGCGCACTCGAATGGTTATTGGCGGGTCATGGTAAAATCGCTGGACTTTCCACCCTAGACAATCTTAATATCCGTTTTGATGCTATATGGGTGGTGCGCGGTCGCCTGCCTAAACACTTAAAAGACGCGTGGAGGATATAATGCGAGCCATTATTTTATTGTCTGTAATTCTAACAACTGTCACAGGCTGTGTTCCGCTAGTCATTGGCGGTGCAACCGAAGCCGCTGTGGTCGTCGCGCAAGAACGCTCTGTCGGCAGCGCGGTTGACGATGCGAGCATCTTGCTGCAAATTAAAAACCTCTATGCCAAGCAGGATTTCAAAGACCTTCTCACCAATGTGGAAGTCAAATCTGTGGAAGGGCGCGTTCTTCTAACGGGTAATGTCGATAAGCCAGATTCGCAGATTGAAGCGGTGAAGCTGGCGTGGCAGGTGAACGGGGTGAAGGAAGTAATAAACGAAGTACAGATTAACGATAAATCTGGCTTCTGGAACTATACCAAAGATGTCTGGATAAGCACGCAAGTCCGCACTCGCCTTCTGTTTGGCAAGAATATTCATAACATCAACTATTCGGTTATCACGGTAAATCAGGTGGTATATTTGATGGGTATCGCGCAAAACCAAGACGAGCTAAACCGCGCCACCAATGTCGCCAGCACCACCAGCTATGTGCAGCGCGTGGTTAGCTATGTGCGCCTGAAAGACGACCCTCGCCGTGGATATTTACCGAATTAATGCTATGAAATTTTAATGCTATGAAATTGCGCGTTGCGATACAAATGGACAAGGTGGACACGCTGAATCCACACAGCGATTCCACGCTGCTGCTGGGTTTTGAAGCTTGTCGCCGTGGGCATGAGGTTTTTTATTACACGCCTGATAAGTTGACCTACCGCGACGGGAAAATTACCGCCCGCGCACAGCCCGCCAAGTTTTTTGATACCCACGAATATTACTACGAACTGGGCGAAGAATTTGTGCTGGATTTGCGCTCGCTGGATGTGGTGTTGCTACGGCAAGACCCGCCGTTCGACATGACCTATCTCACTACTAGCTATATTTTGGAAATGCTTTCTCCAGATGTTCTAGTGGTGAACGATCCAGCCAGCGTACGCAACCATCCTGAAAAAATCTTTCCGACACTTATGCGTGATTTCATGCCGCCAACGCTCATTAGTGCGGACGAACGCGAAATCGGCGAATTTTACGCGCAGCATAAAGACATCATCCTCAAGCCGCTATATGGCTATGGTGGGCGGTCAATCTTGCATCTTAAAGCTGGTGATGATAATTTTAAGCCGCTGATGGAAATGCTGTTTGCGGGAAGCCGCGAACCAATCATCGCGCAGAAATTCCTGCCCGAAGTAGCAAGCGAGGACAAGCGCATCGTGCTGATTGATGGCGAAATTGGCGGCGCAATTGGGCGCATCCCTGCGGGCGGCGAAATCCGCGCCAATATGCGTATTGGCGGCGAGGCGGTGAAAGCAGAGCTAACCGCCAAACAACGCGAAATTTGCGAATCCCTCCGCCAACCACTAAAAGACAAAGGCTTGATTTTCGTGGGGTTGGATGTAATTGGCGATTGGCTCACCGAAATCAACATCACCTCACCCACTGGTCTTCGCGCCATCAACCGCCTAAGCGACACGCAACTAGAGCGCGTTATATGGAACGCGATTGAGGGACGGCTTACTTAGCTACGACAAAATTGCTGTAAGTCCCGACGATTTCTCCCTTGGCGATTGCGTGTTTTTGGATTTCTTTTTCATAATCGGCGTTGCCACCTTTGATGGCTGGAAGCTTATCCGTACCCAGCGCATAAACCGTGAAGTGATAATGGTGCAACCGCGCATCATTAAACGGTGGGCAAGAGCCATCAAAACCAAGGAATGTTTCCGCTGGCTTGTCTTTTATAAAGCTGGCAAAATCATTAACCGAGCTAGAAACCAGCTTTGCATCCTTCCCCTTCCCTTCAGGGATCGCGCTAACATTGGCAGGAATGTCAAACCCAACCCAATGATAAAAATTCTGCCTTGGAAAATCTTCGGCGATGGTTTTACCTTCCTTATTCGCATCATCAAACTTCGCGGGAACATCAGGATCAACCACGACAATCGCAAAAGATTTTGTGCCAACTGGTGCGCCCGACCAGTGAATTTCTGGGCTGATATTTTCCGCTGGCTCGGTCTTACCTTTGCCATCTGGCTTGCAGAATGCAAACTTTGTTGGAATTGACTTGCCATTTTTAATGCTGGTTGAGCCAACTTCTAACTTCCCCATTTCGGCAAATGCCGCGCCAGAAACCAAGGATAATATAGTGGATAGTAAAACAGTTTTTTTCATAGCAAATCTCCTGTCATCCTGCGGAGTGCGGAAGCACTAGCGCAGGATCTTTTTTATGTTGCACGAGATCCTGTGCAGGAGCGAAGCTCCTCACAGGATGACAAAATAATAGCAATTGAAATTTCCTTTATAAAGTTATATTTATAAAGCTGTAGTGTGGCAATTTAGCAATAAATATCTGTAGCAACAAATATCGAATTTGAGATATATGAATATGAGCGAGGAATATTGTATTATTCTAAACGAAAAAGAGCAAGAACGCTTCAAGCTTGTGTTCGACAATTTGCATTCCAGCTTAAAATGGTTTTGGCAAATAATTATGGTTACCACCTTCGCACAAACCACGAGGGTTTTTGCAGAGGCTGTTTTGACCAAGCTTGAAAAATATTTTTCAACAAATGAAATAAGCCAGCTATTTTCAATTTCATCATTGGCTCATACATTATGCTATGTTTCTTTTACGCTAATATTTTCAAGGATATTCCTTGGTGATACGCGTATGCTTGATATTTGGTACAAGGAAGACATAAAAACCAAAGGCTTGCAATATGTAGCAAGTAAGTATAGCCCATACAAAGTTTGTATAGATGCAATTTTGCTTGTATCGCACAGCATAATTTTTATTTTTATGTCAATATCTATTGTAAATCCTATGCAATATTCAGTAGTAGTAACAGTATTTTTAATCGTAAATGCGTTGTGGTTGTGGAAAAATAAATGGCATTATGGCGCAGGTGCAATTGACGAGTACACAAAAAAACATGAAAATTACGCAGTTGGAATATGGGCGGCGAATAACAGTATTTTTGGCTTAGTTGCAATATTGGTTTTGTTCATTCTATATGCAAATAATGGCACTAATATATGGCTTTACATAACAATATTGCAGTTTTTATTTATACTAAATTCTATTGTGGACTATGTGTTCACTTTTAGCTTTTATTTTCCAAATTTAGTGCGAAAAAAATAAATATAATTTTTTAAGGAAACAGGAACAAAAAAAATGTCTGAATATGATTTATTAGTTATCGGCGGTGGGCCAGGTGGGTATGTGGCGGCGATTAGAGCAGCGCAACTGGGCATGAAAGTCGCCTGCGTGGAAAAGCGCGGAAGCCTTGGCGGAACTTGCTTGAATGTTGGCTGTATTCCGTCAAAAGCCCTTCTGGAAAGCTCGGAAAAATACGAGGACGCGCAGCACAACTTCGCCGCGCACGGCATCAAGGCAAAGGTAGAGCTAGACCTTGCAACCATGCTCGCCCGCAAGGACAAGGTGGTGCTGGATCTTACCAAGGGTATTGAGGGCTTGTTCAAAAAAAATAAAGTCACCTACATCATCGGCACTGGCGCGGTTAAATCCGCGAGCGAAGTTGTGGTGAACGGCAAAGAAACGCTAACCACCAAGCGCATTTTGCTGGCGACTGGCTCGGATATTATGCGCCTTCCGAATGTGGAGATTGACGAGAAAAAAATCGTTTCGTCCACAGGTGCTCTCGCGCTGGAAAAAGTGCCGAACCATTTGATAGTTGTTGGCGGCGGGGTGATTGGGCTGGAGCTTGGCTCAGTGTGGCGCAGGCTCGGCGCGAAGGTGACAGTGGTGGAATTTTTGGACGCAATCGGCGGCGCGATGGACGCGGAAATCGCCAAGCAATTCCAACGCATTATGGAAAAACAAGGCGTGAACTTCATGCTCGGCAGCAAGGTGACGGGCGCGGAGAGCAAGGGCAAAACGGTGACGCTCACCATCGAACCAGCCAAAGGTGGCGCAGCGACCAAGCTAGAGGGTGATGTCGTGCTGGTTTCCATCGGACGCAAGCCATATACGGACGGCTTGGGCTTGGAGAAACTTGGCGTTGCGCTGGATAACCGCGGGCGCGTGGCGGTGGACAGCCATTTTGAAACGAGTGTCAAAGGCATATACGCAATTGGCGATTTGATAGCAGGGCCAATGCTCGCGCACAAGGCGGAGGAAGACGGCGTCGCCGCGGTGGAAGGCATGGCGGGGCAGAAGCCGCATCTTGATTACAACCTCGTGCCGAGCGTGGTCTACACATGGCCAGAGGTGGCGAGCGTCGGCAAAACCGAGGAAGAAATCAAAGCCGCGGGCGTTGCATACAGGGTCGGCAAATTTCCGTTTATGGCAAATAGCCGCGGTCGCGCAGTCGGGCAGACGGACGGTCTTGTGAAAATCATCGCCTGCGAAAAAACTGACCGCGTGCTTGGCGTGCATATCATCGGCCCACATGCGGGAACGCTGATTGCCGAAGCCGTGACCATCATGGAATTTGGCGGCAGTAGCGAGGATTTATTCCGCACCTGCCACGCCCACCCAACGCTCAATGAAGCGGTGAAAGAAGCCGCCCTCGCCGTGCTGGGTCGCGCGGTGCATATATAAATATTGTCATCCTGTGAAATGCACCAGTATTTGCACAGGATCTAGAGATAAAACCAATGACGGAATTTGTTGCTCAAGATCCCCGCATAAAGCGGGGATTGACGACCGAGATGGTAGCTAATTTGTCCATGTCGAGAATTCTATAATGCGTGTTATGCGCCCCGTTTTTGTCCCTAAAAGTACCGTTTTTTACTTTAAGTTATTGAAATAAGTGTTTGATATTTCATAATTCACTAATTTTTATCGCGGTCTTTTTTGCAAACTCACTTTTTTTATTTTTCCCACTTCCTGACCAGTTTTAGTCAATGTATTATGGGGATATGAACGGCGAATTTGCTATCTTCAGAATGTATAGCCATTAATGAATAGCCATTAATGAATAGTTAGAGATTATCGTCATTCCGCCGAAGGGCGGAATCTATGCCATGCAACTGGCTATAAAGCTTGTGGTTAGGCATGGATGCCAGCCTTCGCTGGCATGACAAAGTACTGCCAACTATTCGTTAAGGGCTATACGCAACGACAGAATAAAATAACATGGCGAGTAAATAATCGTAATATCGCTTGAATTTTTGTTACTTTGTGTTAATAATAAGCTGTGTTTAACGAAACTGTTAGGAATAATGTTATGAAACCTCTAAGTAATTCTGCTGATTTGGCGGCTTATATAAATCAAAATTCTAAAAATGTTTCTCCCGAATTTGCGTCTGATGTTTTTACAGAGCTTAGAGGGATTGTTAAATTTATGGCTATTACTAGCTCTATTGCAAGAGAATCTGGATTGGATGATAAAACGCATGAAATAATAACCCCATATTTTATTAAAGAACTATCTGATAATGGTGTTTATATAGTTAAGTCAGCTTTAGAAGGAAGAGAAGGGCAGGAATTTCTTAAAAATAATCCAGATGTTGCGGAGGCTTTAGCGCAAAGGCATTCGGAGTTTAATGATAAGGTTGCAAGTCCAGCTAATGTAGTTTCTGAAAACGCTGTTGCTATAGGGCATCCTTCGAAGAAAGAAAAAGATGGGGCAACTATTCATTGATTACCACAACAATTGACAAAGCTGCGTTGAAATAATACAGTAGGGGTAATATAAAAAAATAAGTAGTCGCTAGGGCGTTGATAATAATAAGATTCCAAGAAGGGCTTTTATGTCAAGCGTTCAAATTAAAACCGTTATTCAGACTATCCAAAGTGAAGTGCAGAAATTTGCACAGACTAATGAAAAAATCGCTTCGCAAACCAATTTGCTAGCCCTGAACGCCACTATTGAGGCGGCGCGGGCGGGCGAATATGGCAAAGGTTTTGCCGTGGTGGCGCAGGAAGTAAAATCCCTCGCTTCGCAGGCGGCAAGCAATTCAAAAGAGCTGCGAACCAATGTTCTCAAGCGCATATCCGAGCAAACCGAAAGCTTGAGCCAGCAATTTGAAACTTCGCATTATGGTCGCCTGTCGGAAATGGCGCAAACCTTGGTGCAGCTTATTGTTCGCAATTTATATGAGCGCACCGCCGATGTGCGCTGGTGGGCGACCGATGACGCATCGGTTAAGTGCTTGGAAAATATAACTAATGATAGCAAGCAACACGCCAGTCAAAGGCTGGGGATTATCAATCGCTTTTACTCGGTTTATTTGGATTTGTTGTTGGTGGATACCAACGGAAAAATCGTCGCCAGCTCAAATTCCGACCGTTTTCCAGCGGTTATTGGCGCGGATGCTAGCCGCTATAATTGGTTTGCGAGCGCGATGAACACAACAAGCGGCGATCAATATATCGTGGATGATATTTACAATTCGCCGCTACATGGCAACCGCGCTGTGGCGTGTTATTCCGCTGCTGTGCGCCGTGGGGGTGATTTGAACGGTGAGGTTATCGGCGTGCTTGGCGTGTATTTTGACTGGCAGGATCAGGCGCGGGGCATTGTTTGTGATGAGCCAAACTTAACGGCTTTGGAGTGGTCGCGCTCCCGAGTTTTGCTGCTTGATAACAAATCGCGCATTATCGCCGCATCGGATGGGCAGGATTTACTTAGCCATTTCCCGCTAAGTAACGCTGGTAAAACCAAGGGCTTCTATTTTGATGAGGCTGGCAATACAATCGCTTTCGCCAGAACAATCGGCTATCAGGAATATGACGGGCTAGGCTGGTGGGGAGTTATTATCCAAAAGCCAGAGGAAAATCACTAACCAACGCTTACCTCAATTAGGGTATTCGTTGCCTCAGGTGGTAGGTTGGCTAGAGTTTGCTCGCACTGCGAAATTATTTCTTTTTCGTCAAACGAGGCGTCAATATTGCAGAAACTGATGCTCACACTCGTGCCAATTGAGGATTTCTCGGTATAAACATAGGGATTAGCGGCGATTTGCCAGCGCAAACGGTTAAACACCATTCGCGCCGATGACGGTTGTGCGTCGACCAATAAAACCGCAATTTTCCCACCGCCAATACTTCCCAAAACATCGTCTGGACGCAAGCTTTGCCGCGCAGTTACGATTAAATGTTTCAGCAAGCCATCGACCACCGCCTTGCCATTTTGTGCAAGTAATTCGTTGTAAAAATCAATGCGTATAACCCCAAAACAAGCATTAATATTGCTGCTCGCTCTATAATATTTCATTAGCTCAATATCTTTTAGCAGAGAAGTTCGATCAGGCAGACCTGTCGCCGCATCCAGAGACTCATGCCCCTTGAAATTTTGCTGTATCGCGCCTTTGATAGCTTCGTTTTTTCGTGCGCCCAATGTGTCCTGCAAAACTAGGGCAAAAAACAACGCGCCACCGCCAGATTCCGCTTGTGATAGCTTGAGGCGATAGGATTTTTCGCGTCCGTCCTTGCCGATAATACTAAAGCTTTGCACCCGACTAAGCACCATGCCAACATCATTGGCGTAGTCTTCAAACTCAACATATTCCAAAAGTAATTCGGCAATTCGTGGGGGAAGTATGCTTGCAATGGGCTTGCCCACTAATTCAGCCGCTGAAAAGCCGATAAGCCCCTCTGCTGCCCCGTTTAATGCGCTGATGGTGATAGTTTTTGCCGCATTATTCTGGCAAATGGTCATGACCGCTTCATTGCTGCGATATTCAAGTGGCATATATCTTTCACCTTCCCTCTTGTATATTTGGAGGCTTCACTCTAAATTACAATTATGAAAAAAGAATTAATCAGCACCGCATTAAATGACGAAATCCGCATAAAACGGCTGCGCTATCGCAGTTGGCATCGCGGCTGGAAGGAAACTGACCTCATTCTCGGGCGGTTTGCCGATGAAAATCTACATAAATTACCCGCGGAGCAGCTTGATATATATGAAAAATTGCTAGATGAAAACGACGCCGACATCTGGGATTGGCTGGTGGAAAAACAACCAGTGAAAAACGAGGAATATAAGGCAATTTTGCAGGCACTTAAGCCTTATGGGCAGTATTCTGGCGCATGAACAAACTATCCACCATACTGTACGGCGTTCCTGCTAACGCGCAAGGTCTTGTGATTTCTCGGTTAATTTCTGGAAATGTGCCGCCGCTGCCCGCGCCGAAAACTATTTTACATATCGCCGCCAGCGACAGGCATTTGGAACTTTTAGCCAGCACACTGGCTTTTTTCGCACCTGACGCGGAGATTTTAGCCTTTCCAGCTTGGGAATGTATGCCTTATGACCGCGCATCGCCCCACCCAAGCATCATGGCGGCGCGGATGCGGACTTTGGCAACGCTCGCCAGAGGAAACGCAAAAGGGCATAAAATAATCCTCACCACTGTAAGTGCAGCCTTGCAAAAATTGCCCCCTCGCGCGGTGATGCAGAAAATATCATTTTCCGTGCGAAAAGGCGAAAAATTAAAGCAGGACGAGCTAGTCAATTATTTGCTTGAGCAAGGCTATCGCCGTGCGGGAAAAGCTATGGAGGCTGGGGAATTCGCGATGCGCGGTGGAATTATGGATATAATTCCCTCTGGCGCGGATGCTGGTGTGCGCCTTGATTTATTTGGTGATGAGGTGGAAAGCATCAAACAATTTGACCCAATGACGCAGATTTCCAGCGGCTCACTTGAAAGTTTTTCACTGCTGCCCATGAGCGAGGTTTTGCTAAACGAAAAAACCATCGCCAATTTCCGTAGTGGGTATCGTGATTTATTTGGCGCAATTAGCAAGCAAGACCCGCTATATGAAGCGATTTCCGAAGGCGCGAACCATATCGGTATGGAGCATTTTTTGCCGCTATTTTATGACGCAACCGAAACGATTTTTGACTATTGCGATAACGCATTGATAACCATGGATAGCGAAGCCACTAGTGCGATTGCTGAACGACAGGAATCAATCCTTGACTATTATGAAGCGCGGAAATTTGCCACCACCACTGCTAGCAAAAAAAATAGTTTCGCTACTGAAACAATCTATAATCCTATTCCGCCTGATAGCTTTTTTATCATGAAGGATGATTGGGCAAATTTGCTTGCCGAACATGATAATCTTATTTTCTCTCCATTTACTGTCATGCCAGACGCAAGTTTTCCCAGCGAGCGCAGCGAGATGCAAGGAAAACTTAGCGATGTGGCATCTAGTGGAAAGAAAGAGCTGGATGCCATCCTTCGCTGGCATGACAACCATGGTTTGAGTCTCGGTCTAAAGCCCACCATGCGCTTCAGCCAAGGAAATGCGGATAATACCCCCTTTATGCAGCTAAAAGATCAAGCAGAAAAAGGTAAGGCAATAATGCTTGCCTGTTTTTCGGCGGGAACGCGAGAACGCTTGCAAACCTTGCTGATGGAGCATAATTTCCACACTATCCGCATTGATAGCTGGCGCGAAGTGAAAAATATAAAAGGCAAAAATATTGGACTTTGCGTTCTTCCGCTTGAGCAAGGTTTTGAAACGGAAAATTTACGCATTTTTAGCGAGCAAGATGTGCTGGGTGAACGCATCGCCCGCGCTCCGAAAAAGAAAAAATCCTCCGAAATTTTTATGCAGGAAGCGGCAAGTTTTGCTGAGGGTGATTTGCTAGTGCATAAGGAGCATGGCATTGGTCGCTTTGAAGGGCTGATTACGCTTACGGTTTCGGGCGCGGCGCATGATTGTCTGAAGCTGGTTTATGCTGGCGATGATAAGCTGTTTTTGCCCGTTGAAAATATAGAACTCCTTTCACGATTTGGATTGGATGAAGACGGCACTCAGCTTGACAAACTCGGCGGTGCGTCATGGCAGGCACGGAAGGCAAAACTAAAGCAACGCATAAAAATTGCTGCAGAAGCCTTGCTTAAAATCGCCGCCGAGCGACATATAAAACAAGCACCAGAAATAGAGGCGCAAAAAATCGCTTATGATGATTTCTGCGCTAGATTTCCGTATGTTGAAACCGAAGATCAACAACGAGCGATTGACGAGGTTCTGGAAGATTTACGAAGCGGCAAACCAATGGACAGGCTTATTTGCGGCGATGTTGGCTTTGGTAAAACGGAGGTTGCGCTGCGGGCTGCATTCGCCACCGCTTGCAATGAATATAAGCCTCTGCAAGTCGCGATTGTCTGCCCCACCACTCTGCTAGCTCGTCAGCATTATCGCAATTTCCGTGATAGATTTTCAGGAACGAATATCGTAGTGCGCCAGCTTTCGCGGATGGTGACTCCTAAAGAACAAAAAGACACGAAAGAGAAACTGGCTGAAGGCAAAGTGGATATTGTTATCGGCACGCACGCGCTACTCGCCAAAACCATAAAATTTGCACGACTAGGCTTGGTGATTGTGGATGAGGAGCAGCATTTCGGCGTTGGACAGAAGGAAAAACTGAAGGAACTAAAATCGGATGTTCATGTGCTGACATTGTCCGCAACGCCAATTCCGCGCACTTTGCAAATGGCTCTGACTGGTGTTCGTGATTTAAGTCTCATCACCACGCCACCTGTGGACAGGCTCGCCGTTCGCTCATTCGTTATTCCTTTTGACACGGTGATTATCAAAGAAGCCATCCAGCGCGAGCTGCACCGCGGCGGGAAATGTTTTGTGGTGACACCGCGCATCAAATATATCGCTGACCTGAAATGGCAGCTTGCCGAGCTGATTCCCGAAGCAAAAATAGCCATCGCCCACGGGCAACTTCCCGCCAGCGAACTAGACGAGCTGATGAATGATTTTTATGACGGGAAATATGATATTCTGCTCTCCACCGCGATTATTGAGTCAGGGCTGGATATTCCAACCGCCAACACCATGATTATCCACAACGCTCATTTGTTCGGGCTGGCACAGCTATATCAAATGCGCGGGCGGGTTGGGCGCGGAAAAACTCGTGCTTATGCTTATTTCCTGTTGCCACACCACCGCGAGCTAACCAAGCAAGCAACAAAACGGCTGGAAGTTATGCAAACCCTAGATACACTCGGCGCGGGCTTTACCCTCGCCAGCCATGATATGGACATTCGCGGATTTGGAAACCTCGTTGGCGAGGAACAATCAGGACACATTAAAGAAGTGGGAATTGAGCTGTATCAGCAGATGCTAGAGGAGGCTGTCGCAGCGATCAGAAGTCAGTTGTCAGCTGACAGTGAAGAAGAGAATCCTGACCACCGACCGCTGACCGCTGACGACTATTCTCCTACGATAAATCTCGGAATTTCCGTCCTCATTCCTGAAACTTATGTTGGGGATTTGGGCTTACGGCTTGGGCTATATAAGCGCGTGGCGGAAATGGATAGTGAAGACGAAATAAATAGTTTCGCCGCCGAAATGGTGGATAGATTTGGCGCGATGCCCGAAGAAGTTTCACACCTAATCACCACACTGAATTTGAAGTTGCTGTGCAAAAAAGCGGGCGTGGAGCGCGTGGACACTGGCGAAAAAGGCGCGGTGATTAGCTTCCACAACAACGCTGTGGCAAACCCAGAAGCCTTGCTGCGCCACATTCAGCGCAACCCACGAACCCTAAAACTCCGTCCCGACCAGAAATTGGTCTTCACCCATGAATGGAAAAACGCCGGGGAAAAGATTGCTTTGGTGAGGAAGTTGCTGATGGAACTTGGAGGTTTTTAACGACCTATTTTGGACCGACCATCATCGATATTTGCTTGCCTTCAATGCGCGGATGTTGCTCAATTTTTGCATGTTCGGCGAGGGTAGCCTGCACCTGATTGATGACCTTCATGCCAATATCTGAGTGATCCATCTCCCGACCACGGAAACGAAGCGTAATCCGCACTTTGTCACCTTCTTCAAGGAACGCAAGCGTGTTACGCATTTTGATTTCCAGATCATGCTTATCAATCATCGGGCGGAGCTTGATTTCCTTCACCACCACGACTTTTTGCTTTTTGCGGGCTTCATGCGCCTTTTTTTGGATTTCATAGCGATATTTGCCGTAGTCAAGGATTTTGCACACGGGAGGGGCGGCATTGGGAGAAATTTCAACCAAGTCAAGACCAGCTTTTTCCGCCATAGACATAGCCTCGGCGGTAGAAACGACACCAACCATGTTGCCATTTTGATCTACTAAACGGATAGATGACGCGACTATTTCGCGGTTTATGCGGGGTTCGTCAGGGCGACTCATACCAAACCAAACTTAATTGTAACCAAACCAGTCCTCCTAAAAATTCTATTACGGCGCAAACTCTCAATGCACCCAAAACCCAATATATCAGCAAAAGATTAATAAATCATTGCCGTGCCTTCTAATAACGAAAATATAGAAAAAATCAAGTAAAAAGCGATTATAGTCTTTTGTTGCGAATGATTATCAACTGCAAGTGAAAAACTGGTCGTTATGTCTTGTTTTGCAAAACTTCAAACATCACTTCCAAACACTGCAAAACCAACCATAGCACAGGAAAATATGCTCTGGGAGGGGATTATTGCATGCAAATTCACGCTACCCAATCATTCTTTTCTTTAGCGGGGTGGTTTGCAGGGTAAGTGCTTGTTCCACCAGTGCTTTTTGCTGTTGTTCGTGGACTTTTAGATAGCCAACGGCGGGTGAGGCTGCTTCTGGGCGACCAGCATAGCGCAGGCGGTCGCTTCGTCCGCTGCTTTCCATCGTGTCCTCGATGCGCGACTGAACGAATGTCCATGCGCCCATGTTTTTTGGTTCTTCCTGACACCAGACTATTTCCGCGTTTTTATAGCGTTTTAGCTCGGCTGCCAGCTCGCGCTCTGGGAATGGGTAATATTGCTCCATGCGGATAATCGCCACATCGTCAAGATTCTGCGCGGCGCGGGCTTCAAATAAATCATAATACACCTTGCCCGAGCAAATCACCACGCGGCGGATTTTGTCATCCTTCGCCAGTTTTTCCGTTTCGGTAATGATGCGCTGGAAATGTTTATCCGCGCCGAAATCCGCCAAATCGGAAACGGCGAGTTTATGGCGGAGCAATGATTTCGGTGTCATAACCACCAGCGGTTTGCGGAAGTCGCGCTTAATCTGGCGGCGCAGTGCGTGGAAAAAATTGGCGGGTGTGGTGCAATTCGCCACCTGCATATTATCCTCGGCGCAGAGCTGCAAATAGCGTTCCAACCTTGCCGAGCTATGCTCTGGCCCTTGCCCTTCATAGCCGTGCGGCAGCAG
>SXGU01140445.1_pt1 | contig 42555 bp, 33 predicted proteins | sample 3174531 | NCBI WGS metagenome assembly SXGU01 (sample SAMN11356863, study PRJNA531348) | freshwater metagenome | isolation source: freshwater sample F1-140 | place: China: Fuxian Lake, Yuxi | collected 2017-12-25 | reverse complement strand
CTCAACCCGCAACGTCCCGAACCGTCTGGGCAATGGCGCGAATGTGTTCCTGTCATCGGCGGAACTCGCCGCAGTATGTTCGATACTGGGCAAAATCCCGACCGTTGAGGAATATATGCAGTACGCCGCGCAAATCCAGGACAATGCGGCGGATAGCTATCGCTATTTGAACTTTAACTTGATGGATAGTTATAAACAGGCGGCAAACGCTTAACGAGTCGTTATGTTGGGCTGCATTACTATATTAGGAGTGCAGCCCGATAATGGAATTCAGCACATTTGATGCTATTTTGAATCACGAAATTCCCGCCCATACCGAATCGTGGGCATAAACTCGGCCATCCGATCAGGAATACACTGATGCCCCAACAGCCCCCTACATTTAAGAAGTTGCCGTCCTACCAGAACCGGGCCATGGCTTATTTTTACAGCCAGATTGAACAACAAAAACAGGTTTTGCAACACATCCGCGCGGTTTTGCCGGAGCCGCTTGCAAAACACGCGTTGCATTGCCTGATTAAGGAAAAAAAGCTGTTGGTTTATACGGACTCGGCTGTCTGGGCCTCACAGCTGCGTTTTTATAACAACATTATCCTGGCAAGTATTGCTCAGGCTATAGGGAAGCCGGTTGAGATGATGCAGATAAAAATAATTACCATGCAAACGGGATTGTCCTTATACCCCAAGCGGACAGCAAACATACCTTCCATGGAAACCATCGAGATCATCCAAAGTCATAGCCTTACGGTTTCCGACGATCAATTACAACAGGCGTTGCTGAAACTGAGTTCGACGCTCAAACGGCTATCCGGCAAAGCCTGATGCCGTTTATAAAAACCTAAGCGTCGGTTCTTGGCGATTGCGCCGAACGCATGAACGAAATAGGCGCTTCTTCTTCCGACTCATAAGTAATCATTTCCCACGCATCCTTGTCAGCCAACAAAGTGCGCAATAATTTATTATTCAAGCCATGCCCGGATTTATAGCCAGTAAATTCGCCAATCAGACTGTGCCCGAGAAGATACAAGTCGCCGATTGCATCGAGAATTTTATGTTTAACAAACTCATCGGCATAACGCAGACCGTCTTCATTGAGGATTTTGCTGTCATCGACAACGATGGCGTTGTCCAGACTGCCGCCCAGGGCGAGATTGTTTTCCCTCAGCATTTCAATGTCTTTCATGAAGCCAAAGGTGCGAGCCCGGCTGACTTCCTTGACAAACGTGGTGGATGAAAAATCCATCGTGGCTGTTTTGACATGCTCTTCAAAAGCTGGGTGTTCAAAATCAATCGTGAAGGTCACTTTGAAGCCGTCAAACGGGTCAAATGCAGCCCATTTGTCACCATCCTCGACTCGAATGCTGCGCTTGATACGCATATATTGCTTTGGACTGTCCTGTTCATCGACACCTGCCGATTGCAGCAAAAACACAAAAGGCCCGGCGCTACCGTCCATAATCGGCACTTCCGCCGCGCTGACATCAATGATGGCATTGTCTATCCCCAGGCCGGCAAACGCTGAAAGCAAATGTTCTATCGTCGAGATTTTTACATTGCCTGAAACCAGTGTGGTCGAAAGCACCGTTTCACCGACATTGCCGGGCGTTGCCTGAATAGTCACGGGTTCGTCCAGATCAACCCGGCGAAACCGGATGCCGGTATTGGGCTCGGCAGGTCTTAAAGTCAAATACACTTTGCTGCCGGTATGCAGCCCCACACCCGTCGCCCTGATTGTATTTTTTAAAGTTCGCTGTTTAATCATAAAATAAATAACCCGGAGGGTGCAAAAGCAGCAAATTTTACCATAACTGCACCTGAATGCAGCGATTCAATCCATTTTCTGTCAGCGCGAGCCATGATTGAAGGACTGTTGCTTACAAATTCCAATGAACATTGGAAGAAGAAAGCTGTTTGCTGGTTCCCAAGCTCCGGCTTGGGAACCCAAAATCGAGAAGCTCCAGCTTCGAGAATTCTGGAAGCTAGAGCTTCCAGGGCCGCATTCCCAAGCTGGAGCTTGGGAACGAGCTGAATCCAATATTTCAAACTATTTGGTATCAGTAAAATGTTTATATTTAGTAGGAGACATTCTTGAAACAATCTTTTTATGACCTAAATTATTCTGATTTAGAAACAGTTATAAATCAGAATAATTTAAACCCCTCAGCAGCGTCGGTTCTTTTTAATTGGCATTATAAGAAAAAAGAAAATACGCAATGCGTTGATAACATCGCCAAATGCTCATTGGATTTTTTTGAAAAAAATTTCGACTTTTCTCTGCCCGAAATCGATACGGTTCATGAGTCAAAAAATGATCGAACAGTAAAGTTTCTTTTTAAGCTAAAAGACAATCATAAAATTGAAACCGTCCTTATTCCGTTTAATAACAAATATTCAATTTGCCTTTCATCGCAGGTTGGCTGTGCCATGAATTGTTCTTTTTGTTTTACCGGCGAACAAGGGCTTAAACGGAATTTGACTACCAGTGAAATTGTCGGCCAGTTTCTCCAGGCTTGGCGTTGGTTATCCAACAATAGGCCTGGAGAAGAGCGGATTTTGAATATTGTTTTTATGGGACAAGGCGAACCTTTACATAATTTTGATGCCGTTAAAAAAGCGTGCGAAATATTTTTATCACAACACGGCACTTCAATTGGCGTTCAAAAAATTACTATTTCAACGGCAGGTTATATTCCCGGGCTTAAAAGGTGGAGCGAGGAAATTCCTGGTGTGAATCTCGCGTTATCGCTGCATTCGCCATTTGAAGAAAAGCGAAATGAACTGATTCCCATCAATAAGAAATATCCGTTAGATGAGGTATTGACCTATATTGATAAGGTGCCTTTGAATAAAAAGCAATTTATTACCTATGAATATATTCTGATAAAAGATTTTAATGATTCGCCGGATGATGCTAAAAAATTGGGAATGATACTGGCTGGTAAAAGGGCTTATATCAACTTAATTCCTTTTAACTCATTTCCAGGATCACAGTACAAGCGTCCGGATTTGGATAAAATTGAAAAGTTTAAAGAAGTTTTAGATACTTTTAAAATCCCGACTTTAATAAGAACTGCTAAAGGCGATGATGTATTAGCAGCCTGTGGTCAACTCAATTCTAAAAATTAAATTGCTATCAAGTGCCGGTGAATGGGACCGGACCAAGTCAACAATAGGTTTTCATGAAAGGAAATACATAAAACCTGAAATATAACCGATAAATCACTGGATGAGCCGGTGATTTTCATGTTACTGCTTTAGACGACTAACTGCTAAGGGGCGTAAACCACCCGACGAACAGAGAGCCAACTCCTCTCAATTTTTGATCAATCTTGACGGTCGCTTATCGGCCAATTTCAGACGTTCAAGGATTTCTGCGTATGGCGGTTGCCAAACAGAAAGCTGTCTTAACTGCTCAATCTGGATTTTATCCTCCCCTTCCCTGGCTGGCTATATAAAAGTAAACATAGTGCAAAGAGGGCTTCACTAGGTAAGATGGGGTACGTCCAAAGTCAATGTTGGCACGTTGAGCGGCATTTATTGTAAGAAGAGCAGATAAAGTAGCAGGAACAATTCGAAAGAAGCATTCAGGGCTTTTTAGGTTTAAACGCAGACAGTAGGTGCGCTTCGGCGTATCAAATAGGACGTTGACACGTTAAAATGTTGCTCTTTAACTGTGGTTCACTGTTTCTATGCCCCAATATGTCAAGGATTCACATGCCTAAGGCAGTTTCGCTTTTCTCCGGATGTGGCGGTTCAGATGCCGGTTTACTTACCGCCGGCTTTGATGTGCTCATGGCTAATGATATTTTGCCTTATGCCAGGGATGTCTATCTTGCCAACCATCCTGAGACCGAATATGTATTGGGCGATGTAAAGAAAATCGGACATTTCCCAAAAGCTGAGTTGCTGGTCGGTTGTTACCCATGCCAAGGATTTAGCCAAGGCGGTGTGCGTGACCCATCCCGAAAAATCAATACATTGTATCTAGAATTTGCCAGGGCTTTAAAGCAAATTAAGCCGAAAGCCTTTATTGTCGAGAATGTGTCCGGTATGGTGCGGGCTAATTTTCGTCATTTGTTAGAAGACCAGCTCAAAGTTTTTTCCGAAGTCGGCTATAACGTGAAGGCGGAGGTTTTGAATGCAGCCGATTACGGCGTGCCGCAAGAGCGGAAACGAATTTTTATCGTTGGCCTAAGAAGCGATTTAAGTCTAGATTATGAATTTCCTACGCCTACACATGGTGAAGGGCAGATTAAACCAACTGCAACCATAGGAGATGTATTGGAAGGTATGCCTGAATGGCCTGAGGGTGAGTTTTACGATTTGGATTTCCATTGGTACTACTTGTCGCGCAATCGCTGGCGAGGATGGGACGAGCCTTCAAAAACCATTGTGGCCAACCCTCGTCACATGCCGTTGCACCCTATGAGCCCGCACTTGGTTAAGCTTGAACATAATGTTTGGCAATTTGCCAGAGAAGGTAGGGCGAGGCGTTTTAGTTACCGCGAAGCGGCTAGATTGCAAGGGTTTAAGAGGGACATGGTGTTTCCTGATACACCTGCGGGTAATTTGAACAACCGCTATACCGTTGTCGGCAATGCGGTGCCTCCGCCATTGTTTGAAGCGGTGGCAAGGGCGTTGCCGGAGGTTTGGGACTAAGCGTATTGAAATTCCAGCGCTTCTTTTACATAAGGCAATTCAGGCAATGTTTGAAATAGGTCGTTTTGTTCGACGAGCCTAAGCAACCTAAGTCTGTCAACGATAATGGCTTGCCCTATATCGTCTTTGTAAGCCCAATCCCCATCTGGAAAGCGCAGGTCGACAGGCAAAAAATAGTATGTCGCCCAAGGATGCATGACCGGCAATTTCCTGCCATGTTTTGCATAAGACGCTTCTAGTTGTTTAAACCGCCAATCGTCTCTGGAACAACCGCATTGGGCAAACGCCATAGGCATACCTTCTCTATCATCTGCCATTGGATGCCAAGCAATCAGGTCAATCCCTCCATCACCGGCATCCCGTTCCTTGAAATCCCGCTCTTTAAAGTTTTCTATACATCGCAAATCCTTTGCTATTGCTTGCATTTTTTGGAAAAGACTACCTGTGTATGGGGCTGTCTGGCCTCCATTTGCCCAAGTGGCTCTCACTTCTGAACCTGCGGGCATCAATGACGAAAAAATTTCAAAACAAGTCTCTTCGAAAGCCCTGGCTATTTCCGCTTGCCTTTTTCTGGCGATATTTCGCATACACGAGGCAATCAGCAAGCCTACATAGGCGATATGAGGCAGACCGCCATCAAAATCAAAATTAATCGTATCTTGATCTAAAGACGTGTTAAAAGGATAAAATTGCTTAAACTCGACTTGCCGGTTGCCAGCAAAATTTACAATTTCACGCCATCTTTCTTCAGAATTAAATCCTTGTTTATCCATGTCGCGCAAACGTTTTTCAATCCCGATTAAATCTCCACGACTAAAACATTTGTCGGGATGAAGAATGGCCCTTAATTCTACAAAATCTGTCCATATGAAGGAGTCATTTCCTTTTGGGGGGGTATCCAGGTTTTCCAGCACTATATTAATCCTCCAATTTGTCCCTAATAAAATTACGGATTGCCTTTACGTCGTCAAATACGTTGTCTGATTTCTCCAAATGATCGTTAGTTAGGGGCTTGGTCTTGGGCAACATATTCCAGACAACTCTGGCGTGTTTTGACACTTCTTCCAATGCTTTCTCAAGTGCCATTTGTGGCCCATCGGTATAAAGAAAGGCCTCGGAGAGTTTGCCGGTGTCATTTAGTACCTCTATTGCTTCTTTATTTGAAACTATCGCTGCCATTTCGGAAAGATTCCGCGATTCGCCTAGGATAGTTCTGCCTAACTGGTCTTTAGCGAACATCCATCCTAGTGCAAGTTTTAAATTCTCTTCAACTAGGCTGGGCATTTCTATGTCAGACTTACTTTCCAAACCAAGCCATGACACAATTTTTTTATAACTAAGTGCGGTTGTGATTAATGAAAACTCAATGTCTTTGACCTCGATGGGCAAACCATAAAATTTTGAATTTTCTGCTCGAGTATAAAGCGACAAAGCTGTTAATAACTGAGCAACATAATCCGGTTTACTGCCAATGTCGTTAGATAAAGAACGCATTTGCTTATTTTGATCAAGACCACCATAAAACTCATCTCTCAATTGAGCGAGATATTTGGCTTTAGATAGAGAATCCCACTGTTGTATACCTGTTATATGTCGATAACCAAGATACCTAAGAACATCGCGCCGGTTTGGATAAATTAAGCAAGGCAATTTTGTTGGTGGTGATACAATGGCCTCCTCTCGGATAGTTGCAACACTGTTTTTTCTTCTCTTAGGCGGTGGCACTTCGCCATTCAATAATTTTACAGCTGCAAGCCTACGGTTTCCTTCGATAACGGTATATCGGTCATTGTTTTTGGTAACAAGTATAGGCTCTCCTTCAAAGTAGCCTTTTTGCCCAATTGATAACATGAGGTCTTGAACACTTTCATCATCAAGCATTTCTTCAATGACGGCCGCCACCGAGTGAGTGTCATTTAACCTAAAGAAACGCGGATTTTCCGGATCAAAATTGATCTGACTAGTGTCAATCAATTCGACTTTTTGGCTTGACATTGTTTGCTCCAATAATATTTTTCAAGGGTTAATTTAAGGTGATCCATCATTAGCAAGTGTTTAGCTTGTTCCGAGTTAGCGATATTGCAATAAAAAAGGGTTTAGCTTCGAAATGTGCAAATTGGCAAATCATAGCACCTGCATTTTGAATGACAGCTTATTTGCCATTTGACATCACTGCAAATTAAATCGTATTTGACCGGTTTGGGTTATATGCTGTCCCTCAATGTCAGATTCATTTGAAGCTGTCAGTTCGAGCCTGAAGTTTTACAAAATTTCTAGGCTAAATTTAACCTGACAGACACTTCTCCGAAACCGGCAACTGTAAGATTAGGTTTGAACCACTACAAACACTAATCGTCATATCCTCCGCGATAGTGATGATAACAGTATCAAATGCCAGCTTCTCCAATGCTTCGGCAATCTTAGCTACATCACTATAGAATAGTTCAGTTGAAAAACAACTTCCCAGCATTAATCTGCCGATTGTTATAATCCAGGTGCAATTTAATCCTGCGGATAGTTTGAAATAGCGATTAATGTTACTCTGACTGATATGTCATTAATGATTAGCTGTTTACCGCAGCCTGATCAAACAGTTTGATATTTTTGGTTTATTCATTTTCTTATTTCAATCCCGGACATGCTAAAAAAGTTTTTTCAACAGGCAACACCGGCAACGGCTACTTTCCCTGACGTATCCGGTAAGCTGGAAAAGCAGTACAGCAAACAGGTGGAACAAAATCATATTCAGCATGATGAGGCGCAATTGCGCGCCTTGCAGCATCTGCAAAGGCTTCTGGAAAAGGTCGTCGTCACGGCGGCGCATGATCAAAAACCGGGGGCGCATAAATTGCTGGCAGCCAAGCCGGAAAAGTGTCAAAGCCTTTATATTTTCGGCGATGTGGGTCGCGGCAAGTCGATGTTGATGAGCTTGTTTTATGATGCCTGCCCGATAACGCAAAAACAGCGGGTGCATTTCAATACCTTCATGCAGGAGGTTCATGCCTTCATCCATCAGCATCGGCATCAAAAAACCGACGCCATCTCCGCTCTGGCGAAAAAAATCAGGGATTCGGTTCTGCTGCTGTGCTTTGATGAGTTTCATGTGACCGATATTGCCGATGCGATGATTTTGGGGCGATTATTCAGCAAGCTGTTTGAACTGGGCATTGTCGTGGTTATCACGTCCAACCGTCATCCGAATGATTTATACCAGGGCGGCTTGCAAAGAGAACAGTTCCTGTTTTTTATCAAGGTTTTGAAAGGCGCAGCCGACATCATAGAGCTGGTTGCGAAGGAGGATTACCGGCTCAGTTATCAACCCACCCGAGACACGCTTTATTATTTTCCGCTGGATGAGCAGGCCGGGCCGTTTATCCGGCAACGTTATAATGAAATGTCCAATTTTTCTCCCAGGCAATCCGGGTCTTTGCAGGTATTAGGGCGCACGATTGTATTAACCGCGGTACATGAAGATATGGCCTTATCAACTTTTGATGAGCTTTGTACACAATCGTTGGGCCCTGCCGATTACCTCGAAATCGCCTCAAGGTTCAGTACGCTGATTATCGCCGAGGTGCCGCGATTGACTGCCGAAAAGCGTAACGAGGCCAAACGATTCGTGACTTTGATTGACGCACTTTACGAACACAAGGTAAAACTGATTTGCAGCGCAGAAGTGCCGGCACAGGAACTTTATCTGGAAGGTGACGGCGCGTTTGAATTCAGGCGAACTGTGTCCCGGTTGATAGAAATGCAGTCGGAGACTTATTGGCAGAGCGAACATACCGGACGTGCTTGACAATCGCCGATTTTAAAATAAGTTTAGTCTAGGGGAGCGGATGCGGTGTCGGGTAAAGTGTCGCAGAGAAAATTAAGGGTTTACAATAATTCCGGAGCCTCAATAACAGCTCCCCGATAGCGGCATACGCCAAAATAACACCATAACTATAAGAGGCTTGACAATGAAATCACACCATACCCTGTGGATACTTGCTTTAATGCTTGCGACCGGTAACGTCTGGGCTTACGGCAGTAGCAGCAGTACAAAATCATGCACTAAACCAAAGTTTAGCGAATTCTCCCCGGTTAATAATGCCGAAGTTGCCGCAAAGTCGGCATTTTCTTTTCTGGCGTCGGCAGGAACCAACCCGGACAGCATCAACGTTACTGTCAAGGATCTGCCTGTAGCGGTGACCATCACGGCTAAAAATAAGAGCTTTGAAGTAACGGGCAAACTTCCTGACAGCTTAAAAGGGACATTCGCCAGAATCAGCATTAGCGCCGACGGTCCGAACAAATGCAAGGGCAGTGACGGCTGGTTAGTAAAGATTGCCGAGTAAAGATTACTGAATCTCTGTTTATTGAATGTGCCGGACTGCCGCAATGTGACAGTCCGGCAAAATAAAATTAATCGTATTTGATGTATTTGAACCGGGGATCATCGGGCGTACCTTCCAGTGATCCGCCTTCCTTACCGGGCTGCCACATAATGACATCCTCGATTTTTCGCGCCAGTTCAAAATCCTTGTTGGTAATGCCTTTTGCCGCATGGTTCATCAACTTGACAATGACGAACGCATAGGAAACGGTAAGATCGGGATGATGAAACGCTGCCTCGGCCAAATGACCGACCGTGTTAACCACCATCAGCGTCGCCTTCCAACCACTGGTTTTGTATTTGCGCCGAATCCAGCCGTTTTCCAGATACCAGTGCGGTAATTCATCTTTTAATCGTTCTTCGACTTCTGCATCGGCATAAGCCTCTTCATGCTTGCGTTCTCTCCAGCCCATAAACTTAACCTGCTTGATTTGATGTTTGAAAAAGTGACGGATGCGCGATTCAATACTGCACTGCCGGCCGGTTGCTCATTGCCTGTTATTGTCAATGACCCGACAAGCAATCATACAATCACTCGTCTTATACTCAAGATGGAGGTGCATTGCCGAATCGACTTAGGGCAGTATAATTTAACGCAAAATCAACTATTCTTGTACCATTACCTCTTCTACCCTAACTTTTCGACACGCCTGACAAGGTGATTATTATGACGCTAAAAAAGACACAACCGGATAAAGACAAATTAAACCAGATTGTTACTGATGCACGACGCAGTCAGGAACTGAGGGAGCAATCCTATCGCGGCCAGGCCCTTAAGCTGTATCCATGGGTTTGCGGACGTTGTGCGCGTGAATTTACCCATAAAAATCTGGCTGAATTGACGGTTCACCATAAAAACCACAACCACGATGACAATCCTTCGGATGGCAGTAACTGGGAGCTGTTATGTTTGTATTGCCACGATAACGAGCATTCAAGATACGAGGAAACGCGCTTTGGCAGTTCCATCGCAAGCAAGTCATCATCACCGGCGGCGACTCATAACCCGTTCGCTGACCTCAAGGCGCTGATGAGTAACAAAAAATAAAGGGCCGCGTTGATTCGTATTGCACCGGGACAGATTCGACAGCAAAAACCGAAGGATGGCGCTTGCAACGTGCCGCCTAAACCCTGCGTGTCAGAGAATTAATGCCAAGATTGGCAAGCGCATCCGCCCGGTCATTACCTTCATCGCCGGAATGCCCTTTGACCCAAAGCCATTCGATTTCATGCCGGGCAATGGCGGCATCCAATCTGCGCCAGAGGTCTTCATTTTTGACCGGTGATTTCGAAGCGGTCTTCCAGCCACGCTTTTTCCAGTTGTCCATCCATTCGGTAATGCCTTTCAAAACATAGCTGGAATCGCTGTGGAGCCTTACTGAACAGGGATTGTTCAAGGCTTCCAGCGCCTGTATTGCGGCCATCAGCTCCATACGATTGTTAGTGGTGTCGGGTTCGCCGCCGTAAAGTTCCTTAAACCGGCCTTTGTAACCCAAAATGACGCCCCAGCCGCCGGGCCCCGGATTACCACGACAGGCGCCATCGGTATAAATGATCACACTATTAGTCATGTTTGTTTAGTTGCGCGGATGGATTAAGTGAATTTGCCAGAGCCAGACGAGGCGAATCGTTTTTAACCGGTGTTAGCGGAATTAAATTATAACGGCGTTTTATGGCTTTAACCGCATAAGCCGTCGCTACAATGGAGTTCCTGCTGCTGATAAATTTTCCATGTGTAGATACGACGGTCTCCATATAAAATTCTGACGAGACCGTGATTTCGAAATTTAATAATTTTAGCCAGTCGACAATCCTTGAGCGACTGATAAAGTGACCGCGCCAGTTATCCGCCATTTTTTTATCGAGTAAATACTGGTATCGCACCCATATACTCCAGGGATTGAAATTCATGATCAAGACGATGCCTTCCGGCTTCAATACACGCTCTACCTCGCGAATAGTCTGGAAACGGTAAGCATCAAACTCCAGCAGGTGCGGCAAGATGACCATATCTATACTGTCGCTTTGCAATGGCAAGCGATAGGCTTTTGCCTGAATTCTTCTTGCCCCCTCGGAGCTTAAGGCTTTTGCATCGAGCACTGTATAATTTTTATATAAAGAGCAATCAATGAAGTCACTTTCCCAACCCAAACCGCCAATTTGCAGTATTGTCTGTTGGCAACTGACAGTAATCGAGCGCTGCAGGTAATCGGCTTCAAGCTCTTTTAACAGCTTGCCTCGAGGGGTTTCATACCAGGAAAATAAAAAATTGCGCTTCATTAATCAACCTCAATAATACATGACTTTAATGATTTTCAATAAAAACAAGCTATAATGACAAAATTCCATATAAAACCACTCTCTTGGGCTTAAGATGATGCATGTTAATTTTAACAGGTCGGTTAATTTTTTATTAATTTCAATCTCTTTAATTGTTGCAGGTTGCTCGGAAACTCAAAAAGTACCTGTGAGTGTCAATGATCAAGTGCCTGAATACGACCAGGATATTTACTATGCGACGCACCCGCGTCCCAAACTGACATTCAGCAATCAAAAACATAAATCCGCATCGACCCAACACAATACCGAGTGGGATCGATTATTGTCATTATATTCATTGCCTGAAATTGAAAATGACCGGATTGACCGTGCAATAAGCTGGTACTTACAGCACCCGGCGTCTCTTGCAATCATTCAGCAGCGGGCCGAGCCTTATCTGCATCATATTCTCGATGAAGTCGAGGCAAAACATATCCCGGGCGAGCTTGCTTTATTGCCTGTCGTTGAAAGCGCCTTTATTCCCAATGCCTATTCACATGCCGATGCATCCGGGCTTTGGCAGTTCATACCGTCAACCGGTGAAGAATACGGTCTTCAACAAAATGCCTGGTACGATGGTCGGCGCGATGTGTATGCCTCAACCAAAGCAGCAACCAGCTATCTTAAAGAGTTGAGCGAAAATTTTGACGGCGACTGGCTCCTCGCCTTGGCTTCTTATAATTGCGGCAAAAACCGGGTCAAAAAATCCATCGAAAAAAATGAGTACCGCAATCTGCCGACCGATTACTGGTCATTGGATTTGCCTGATGAAACCGTAGACTATGTTCCCAAATTACTGGCTATTGCCAAGATATTCGCCAATGCCGAACAATATAACATTCATTTGCAGCATATCCCCAACAAGCCTTACTTTGAAGTCGTTGACATAAAATCCCCACTGGATTTACGTAAAGCCGCCCAATTGGCGAATACGCCTTTTGACAAATTTATTAAGTTAAATCCCGGTTTCAACCGCTCCTGCACCGCTCCTCAAGGACCGCACCGCTTATTAGTGCCGGTTGAACAGGCGCAATCCTTCAAAAAAAATCTGGCGATGCTTCCCTTCGGAGAGCGCGTGAATTTGGATCTTTTTAATGTGGACAGGGTAGAGACAGTCAAACATGATGAGATAAAGGTAGCGCAATTGCGGCAGAGCGAGGAAAGAATCACTCAGGTTGTTCGGCACGATCCCGTAAAGCACACTTCACTTCGACATGACGAGGCAAAAGCGTTACAAACACGGCATGACATGGAAAAAACAGTCAAGACTCACCATGAAGAAGCGCCTGTTGTTCTCAGCACAAAATACAAGGTCAAGGCAGGTGAAAATCTGGCGTCAATTGCCAGCAGAAACCATACAACGATCAAGTCTATCCGCGAGGCTAACCATCTGGCCGGTAGCACGGTTCGCTCAGGCATGTTTTTACAGATCCCTTCAACAACAAACAAACGTGATAACAACGTCTTACTTGCCAAAGCTTCTAAAATCAAAACTGTAAACAGTCAAATTTATGCGGTAAAAAAAGGCGACACTTTCTGGAATATTTCGCAACGGTTTTCAGTTAGCCCGAAAGAGCTCGCAGAATGGAACAAAATTACGTTAAAAACAGCATTGGTTCCGGGAAGAAAACTCACGATCAAATCTATGAATCAACAACTGGCCAGTTCTTCATCTGCGGTTCGCCTGATTCGTTACACCGTTGGCAAAGGTGACTCACTCACACAAATCGCCCGTAAATTTAATGTATCCATTGCAGATTTGCGTAAATCGAACTCGGATACTTTGAGCAGAGGCTTGCAAAGCGGTCAAAAGCTGAAAATTCTGGTCGACGGTCAACCGTCAACCTGAGCCTGACCATATACCGGCGTAATAATAGCTGATTCGGGGATGTCCGTTATTAAGACATCCCCTGTTGTTATCCTATTACGGACAGCGGATATGGGTACTGAACCACGCTTCGGTATTGTTGGCATTGGCCGGTGTTGTAGTTATCCATCTGGCGTTTGGATGAATTCCCGGCTGAGGCCCCCATGGGGCGACTCCATTAAGACCCAGCGACGTTGGTACTACTGTAGGTACAACCCAAGGGGGCAAGTAGTTGCTAACCCATATCGGATACCCGGCAGGTGACGGCGCACTCGAAAGAGGTAGCGGCTTCGTTACTTTCCATCGTCCTGTATTGGTCAGAATACGTGTCAATCCATTATCAAATGCACACCCTGCCACCGAACCACCACCGGTTACACCGGGCACGCCTGTCAATTGAAAATCCCCCAGTAGATCAGGCCCGCCACCGCCTACATCCTGAACCCAAATATTAAGCCAATAATCTTTATAGTTAGTACCGGCTGATGTTTGTGGAAGCAACAGGGTATTGGTAAAGGTGAAATCCCAACCAAAGCCGTTGGCGTACTGAAAACCCTCGGGTTGAAAAGGCAATGGGCTCGTAGTAGGGTCGACAGGGCTGAGATATATCTTGAACTGATCATCCCCATTCACCTTGCTGGTGATAAAAGTTGCGCTCGTGGCACTGGTTGCGTTTAGCATCAATGCGCACAGCACCGCTACTGGGAGATATTGCGAACCATGAGTGAAATTAATCGTTTTCATAACAAACTCCTACAATCGATATTGCTGAAATCAGATATTATTCCAGGCGAATCTATAAAGTTTTTTCCTTATCGTTCGCCATTGAATTAACAGGTGGCCAAACTCGCTGTTAATTGCGAGTTTGAATTCAGTATCAGCTGTTAATGTTTCTAAATGATTTCAGAAAAGCAGGTATTTGTTTCAATTGTTTCGGCCCGTATAAAAACAGCCCATCTATAACCAACAAAGCACGATTATTGATCACGAAGCAGACTTGGGCTTGCGGCGATCATCATTGTTATGACTCGATTCGCCGTCACCAAAACTCAATATATCAACACTGAGCGTACCCAGCTTTAAATCCTTATTGGCTTTCTCGGCGCTGTCTTTGCTCATATCAGCGGAAGCCTGCGCAACCTGACTGACGTTGGCGTTCAAATTACTGACGCCGGTCAAGCCTGCGGCGAGACTGCCTGTTGACGCCGCAGGAACGCCGGTGCCGATACCGCCGACCTGAATATTATTAGCCCCGAGCACCGCTGTTGCCGAGATGGTCACGTTGGTTCCGCCGATACCGGCTTCACCGGCATTAACTACGCCTTTCGGGGCAAACAGGAAGACGTCGCCGGGCGTATCGCCAAACGTTGCCGCGGTACGGATACCGCTACCGGATACGATAGGCGGAAACACAATAACCAAGTTGCCGTCCTTATCGAAACTGATCTCCGGCGGCGGCGCAGCAATCGCCGATTTGGCGCCGCGCCCGGCATCAATATCGCCTTCCGACGACCAGATCAGGATATCGCCGCCGCTCAGCGCAAAAACGCGGGATTGGTTGACGATAAAATCATCGCGAACGAAGGCGTTGATTTCACCTTTGCCCTGGGCAACGATACCCAGTTCCGATGCCGCTTTTGCGCCTGAGAAGGACACAGCAAGACCGGCATTGATCTCGCCGCCCGGCACCAGCAAATTAATATCACCGCCCTGGAGCGTTTGCAGTTTGCTGAAGAACAGACTTAAATCGCCTTTCCATTCCGACCCCGGAAATAAAGTCTCGATAGCCGCAAAGCCACGCTCATTACCAGCGTCGGCAGAGGCGGCGGAAGCCGAACCGGATGCTTTAAGTTCATTAAAAAACACCTTATTCACCAAGGCATTCAACTGCGGTTGAATAGGCAAATATTGATCGGGGGTTAATGTTGAAAACGCTTTCAGCGCAGCCGCATCGGTCAGTGTCGGATCACCGAGACGCGCCTGCATGAATGGCGTCACCAAGGCCTCGATTTGACCATATTGGTCGCTATATTCCTTACTCTGCAAGCTATCCAGCGTCGGCTGAATCGATGCATAGTCATCGCCGCTCAATTGCCTGAATGCAGCGAGCGCGGCACTTTCAGTCAACGCCATATCGCCTGTGCGTTCACGCATGAAATCAGTGACCAATGATTTATAGTCGCTATAATTTTCAGCGTATTTGACGACATCCAGAAACCCCGAATAATCCGGCGCACTGGTATTCAACCCCGCCAACACGGAAATATTGGCCCCGGCATCGCCGACAAGATTGGCATTGGCTAAATTGCCCAGTGTCGACAAACCGCCCGATGCGCCAAAATCAATATTACGCCCGGACTTGACCAGCACATCGCCGGAACCGGCAACGGTAATCTTGTTAAAATTATCGACCAGCAAGCCATCAACACTGCGCGCGCTGGTAAAACGAATATCGCGGCCCGCCGATACAATCGATACATCGCCGTCATTGACATGCTGGATATTGACCAACACGTTATTGATGTCCCGCCCGCTTTGGATGATCGCCTTTTTGGGCACATTAACCTGAATGGATTTAATATCGCCTTCGCCGGTCACCAGCCTGACCGGCTCCTGATCATTGGTATGCACCGGCACCGCGGCATGCACTAGGCTGCTGATACCATAAGGATTCAGGATCGCTTCGGCATCATTCAACAAGCTTCTCGCCAGTGGGAACAGCGCGCTCGGCAACAAGGTTTTATCGGCATCGGACATACTGAGCCTTAATGAATCGACCGACGAGCTGATATTGTTTTTCGCCAGAACGCTTAACGTTGATGTCGCGGATGGATAAAGCGTGACTTGGTCATCAAGCATTACACTGCCGCCAAATGCCGTTGTTTTCAGCGAAGCCGGGTAAATAGTAGACAGGCTTGCCTGGCTTCCGGTCAGGTTTAAACTGTCCTCAGCGCCTATGACACTGGTATCCGCGCCTAAATGCACGTCACCGGACAAGGATTTCAAGATAATGCCGCTGTTATCGGTATAACTGAAAAAATTGCTGCCGTCTTCCGAATAAGCATTACCGGAATGCAGCATCATCGCATCGGATACCGCCGACACCGTGATTCCGCTGTTCGCATTCAGGCTCAGGCTACTATCGCCCATCGCCAACTGAGGCCCGTCAACAAACTGGTTGGCGCTGCCGGTTATCGCTCCACCCGCCGAAATCGCGCCATCACCTTTACCCAGATAATAAGCGCCGCCGCTGATGTCGCCACCGGCATTCACCTGCATTTCACCACCGCCCTGAATTTGCACGACATTGGTCAGATAATCGGAAAACGATGTCGTGTCGGGCTCACCGACCTGCTTGCCGGTGGTCGGCATCATCACAGACAGATCGTTGATATTGCCGGATGCGCTGACATTGACCTTACCGCCGCCGAACGAACCTACATTTTGCTGGAACAGCGGCGCCGTCGCATCGGCGGCATTGCCGAAACCATCGACGGTATAGCCCAGTGCAACACCCCAGGCGGTGGGTAATTCATTGGCATGCGTGGTATTGTTGGTCCAGTTGCCGATACGTAGCAGCCAGCTGTCGATAAACTGGTTAGTAACCGCTCCTTGAATATTATTACCTGCCTTGATAACCAGATCACCGCCATCGACCGGGTATTCGCTATACAGCAGGAAGCCGACAATCTGCTCGTTCAATGTGCCGTAGCGTCCGCTATTCTCGGCCCTGCCGGCATTGTAAACTGTTGACGTTTGGTCGGTGAAAACAATGTCGCCGCCTGCGCCCAATGCAATATCGCCGGTTCCGGTACGCACCGTCACCGCCGAACCGATAGTCAGGTCTTTTGCAGCAGCCGTTGCATTGGAGTCGGCGCTGCCAAGATCAGCGCCGGCGTTTATTTGATATGACCAGGAATCACCGGTTTGCAACAGGTCCTTCACATTGACAAAGCCCAGCAACAAGCCGTCTTTAAAACCATCAGTGACGGAATTATTCAGTGTCAGGTTACCACTGCTGTTAAGAGTCAGAGTACCGGGCGGCAAGCCTATGCCGGACGAGTCGCCGTAACGCCAGTCGACCAGATCCCACTGACTGTTCAAGGCCAGATCGCCGCTATAATCAATCTCTATACCGGCCCGCAATCGAATCCCTCCACCCAGATCGCTGCTGACTTTCTGCATCGTCGCAGCGGTCATATAGACATCGGTATCGTTTTTGATGTGATTAATGTCGTCGCTGCCGATCTCTCCAGCAACGGCAAAATCCGCGTTGTCGTATTTCTTGACGCCTTCAGCATAAAACTTGCTGTAACCCTGGGACAGCAGATTGCCGACATCATCAAAAACAGCGGCTTTTTGTGCGTAGCCCTGCACAGTACCTGCAACAGGCTGGATGTTAATGGAATCATCCGCGCCATCGTGATTGCTGTCGGTGCGCAGTGCCCGCAAATTGACTTCACCGCCGGTTTCCGGCGTAGCGCCACTGACATCAATGAATGATCCTGCTTTGACAGCGATACCGCTTACATTATCGTCGTCATTATCCACCGACGACAGCAACACCTTGCCGCCCTTGTTTCCTGTCGCCGTTAATACCGCGCCGTTTTCCAGCGTGATGGTATCGCCGGCGTACAAATTGATAGCGCCGCCTTCTTTAGTACCATAGGCATCTATTTTGCCGGACAATGTCATTGCACCCTTATCCGCCACCAGCGTCACGGTGTCGGCCTTGATGGCCTGACCTGACGACTGCACAATATCGGCATCGCGGCTGCGGAAATAAATCGAATCGGAGATACCGGCGGCACCGAGCGTATTCATCAGGCTGTCAAAACCCGCATCGGCGCTAAAACCCGAGACATCAAGCTCCGCACTGCCTGCCCTTGCGTTGATCTGTCCCGCAAGATCGACCGTCTGCTCAAGCGCTTTTAATACCAGCTTGCCGCCTTTGGCTTGACCCCCGCCGGTACTCAGGTTAACGACAGACCCTTCGGCCAGCGTGATTTTTCCGTGATCGGCAATCGCACTGAAGATGCCGCCGGGCGTATAGTCAACCGTATCGGCAAAGTTGACGGCTCGTCCGGCAAGGTCTATATCGGCTTGTGATCCGACGCTGACATCACCTCTCAAAGCCTGCAACCCGAAAGAACCCGAAGGCATCAGGACACGAGCGTTAAAATCGACCGTATCGGCCTTGATGTTAACAGCCCCGCCAAAGCCGGTTGATGCAGGGACGACGGTGCTGCCGTTGCCGTTCAATTGTACGTTGTGACCGGCGGCGTCAATCGTAAGATGACTGCCGCCGCTTGCGCTGATATAACCCGCCGTCAGGTTCAAGTCGCCGCCGATAGTCAATGCGCCGTCGCCATTCGCCTTGAAGCCTTCCGTCACATTGACATTTACTTTTTGAAACCCCTTAACACCGAAGTTACCGCTGCCTTGCGCGTAGTTGTTCGCCGAAATATCCAGGATGCCTTGTCCTGTTGCCGCTTGCGTGGCGACAGCACCTATTGTGTTTTGCAATTGCAGGTTGTTCGCTTCCAGTTTTACCGTTTGACCGGAACCATTATTGCTTCCCGAGGCAAAACCTGAAAAACCCGCTGCATTAATGACCAGACTGTCGAAGGTAATGGCGTTCAAGTTGCCGCTACCGTCTACCAGCCCGACATCGCCATAAAAGTTAACGCTGTCACGGCTGCTTAATACCAGCTCATCAACAGCCAGGGCATTCAGTTTTTCATTGGACAAATTCAATGCGCCGTCCGACAAGCCGCCGACATCGCCGATATTGATGCTGTTAGCGCTTAGGTTCAACGAGCCGCCATCCATCTGGATATTCCCGGCTAATGTCGTCGATTTGCTCGCATCCAGCAATATGGATTGCGATGCCGCCAGCGTTGCACCGTCCTGAATCAGCAACTCACCGGTATTACCGGGTGCTGACGACCGGTTCAAAGTCACCTGGTCATCGGCGCTGACCCTTAACAAGGCCCCGTCACCCGTCACGTTAAATTGCGTATCGCCGGTGTTGACACTGCCTGACGCACTCAACACAGCGCCGTTCCTAACTTCCACTTTATCCAAAGCGGCGGCGACCAAATCGGTGACCAGCACCTCTGCACCGGTATCAAAAATGACTTCTTCAGCCGTGACATTTAAATCCGTGGCGCCGGTAGCGACATTGTTACTACGCTGCCCACCCAAAAACAAACTGTCGACGCCTAAATGACTCAGATCGCCTGCCAACACTTCCAGCGTGCCTTCTGTCGGTGTCGCGCTTAGACTGTTGACGACTTTAAGACGATTGGCGGCAATATCCATGCGCGCGCCTTTTCCGCCCGCCGAAGCCACTTTAAACTCGCCTTCCAGAGCCAGTTTATCTTCCGCCGTTATTGAAATCTGGCCGCTATCCATCGGCAGAATCGGCGTGCCGGTTTCATTTTTCAGCGCTTGTGCGGGATAGAAGGTATTAGCGGTTTGCTCATCGTATTCAGAATGCCGGCGAATATCGACGCCGTTCTCCAGCAAATAGCCGCTGGTACGCGCATCCCTAGTACCGGTACCAGCGTTTAGCTGATAACCGGCAACAATCGGCAAGCCTGCCGTCGTATAGGTCGTCGCCGTCAAATCCCGGGTGTGGGCCTGCGGCGTCACCAGGAAAGCACCCGGCAACAGCGCATAACGCGCCGGCAAGATCGTATATTCGCCGGCAGGCAAGCCCGACGTACCGCTTAAATAAATCTTGCTGCCGACTGCGTAATCAAAACCCGCGCTTTGCAACGGGTCAAAGGGTGCAATATCCGAGCCTAAGTTCGGCACCACCGCAAAACCGCCCTGGTAAGACGGACTGTTCGGATCCAGGTAATCAAAAGAACCACCTGAGCCCGGTAAAAACTCATGCGCCAGCAAATCGCCGCCGCCCGACAGATCAACGACACTGCCTTTTGCCAATTCCACACTAGGCGCCGATAAAGCCAATCGCTTTTCAGGCGGTGCAGAAAACACCAGGTTGTGGTTGCTATCCAATGGATAGAGCCAATCCAGGCCGCCTTGTATCACTCCGAATGGAATCAACTGCCCCGCCCCGGAAACGGACGTCAGGCTGTTTTCACCCAGTCTCAGGCTGGAACCGGCAGTCAGGTTAATCGTACCAAACGGCGCTTTTACCACACCGTTCTGATTAATTATCGGCGCTTCAAAATTCAATATGCCTGCCGCCGACAACGGCGAGTTATCGCTATTGCCGTTACCGGCGACAGTAATTTGGCCTTCAGGATTATTCCTGACCGCAAAGGTAAAATGTGTCAGCGTGGAAGGATAAATCTGGCTCGCTGTCAGATTTAAATCAGCTGCCGTCACCAGCGTGCCGACATAATCACGATGCGTTGGACTGATGTCGACCACCCCCACCGTGCGTAAATCATGGGCGCTATTGAGATTGATGTTGCTGAAGCCATTCCATAACGAGGCGCCGCCCAATTCCGTCCATTGCGAATGCGCCGTAAAAATACCGCCGCCGCTAACCGGCAAATCGTTCACGTCCCGAATTAATGATGAGCCCATTCTTAAATAAGCGGTATTCAGGTTAACGTTGCCTGTAGTTGCGCCATCAAGACCCGTCCACGCAATACGAGGCGCATCTATATCAATACGCGCCCCCGTCGCCAGATTAACATCACCCGAAAACCTCACCTCTTCGGTTGAAGACAGGCGAAGGTCATCGAAACCGCCGGCGTTGATTTTATCGGTGCTAACCGTCGCCCCGCCGTTTAATTCGTCAGGAATCACATCGCCGAACTGCAGCGTTTGATCGAGTATCGGTTGCTCAGCCTGCACGACATTGAGCACCAAATCGCCTTCCGGGAAGGGTATCACTGCAGGGTTTGGAGGGTTACGCTCGGCACGGTTCAGCACCAGGTCCATACGTCCACCTTGCGTTGTCGCAGAACCCGCAGCACCTTTGAGATCGCCGTCCAGTGCCGCGCCTTCCGCCGCCGTTAACGAAATCTTACCGGCATTGGAACCAACTTCAGTCGGCACGTAATGAATGCCCGAACCCGAAGCGTCAGCAACAGGCAAATCGAGCACCGCTCGGGTACCGGAGACATCAATCTGCGAGCCTTGCTCAAGAATGACATAACCTCGTTGCGCTTTTAGCGTAATGTCGCCGCCATCCAGCACCTCGCCGTTGCGTCGACCTGAAGCATCGGGAGGATTCAATCGTGTTGTGCCCAAGGCGGTTAATTGCCCATGTTCGCCCAGCCAGATTGCCTGCGCCGCATTGTATTCCACAGCCGGGTCGGCATTGATATTCAGGTTGATAGAACCTGCCGGTGCATCAATCAAGCCATCAATATAGAGGCCGCCTGCCGTCGATGCCAGGCTGATGTTCGCTTCCTTGTCACCCAGAATCTTGCTGCCGGTTTCCAGCTTGACATCCTTAAACGCAGTCAGCGATAAATCGACCGGGTTGCGTAAATGTTCCGGCAATGTTTCGATACGGCTTATATCTGCCAAGGATTGGCCGCCGGCCTGCTGCCTGAAATCGCCTTGCAGAATCCGGTTTTGCTGCATCAATGTGAGTGTGGTATCGGCCTTGACCGTCAAATCACCGGCATTAGCGCTTAAATTAATAGCTCCAAACCCCGAATCTTTGGCAAAATCAAATTGTCCATTGTGAACGCCGAGCACCAGAGCCGACGCCGCTTGTTCGGCATTATCCGCTGCACCGACAATAATATCGCCGCCGGTGAGGCTCAGGCTACCGCCCTCCGATAAACCATAAGCGGATAGCTTGCCGTCGAGATGCAGTAATGACGATTCATTATCGCCTCTGGGAAGCGTTTCCAGACTGATAGCACCGCCCTTCCCTTCAGTCAGACTGTTATCCTGCGCCAGCCAGGCCCCGCCGTCGGCCCTGATGGCCGATCCCGACGCCACATTCAGGTCGCCGCTTGCCGTCAACTTGACACTACCGCCGTCAATCGCCAATGGCTCGACAGGCGTTACATCCAGACCCAGTGCATAATCATTGACCCAGCGTCCCGACACATCAAGGACTGATCCGGCGCCGACGTCCAATTTACCGGAATTGTCAGGAATGCCGGTATTCCGGCTGGTCAGGTTGATCGTACCGCCTGCTGAATAAATATCACCCTGTACATCAATATGACCGGCGTCCAGTTTAAATTCACTGCCGGATTTCATGACTATGTCGGCATCAGCCGCCACCTTCACATCGCTGAGTGTTTTAATACTGAGTTTTTGCAGTCCGGAATCATTGGTTAATGCGGTGGACAGCACCAAGTCAGCCGACTGGTTTTGTTTATCGGTGGGAAACTTGTCGTCAACACCAATATCCACGGCATTCTTTTCGGTCTGGAACAGCACGCCCTGGCTGGAATTAAATACGCTGGTATCCACCGAAAAAGAGCCGCCGAAAGCCATCGTCTCCGCTGTACGCTGATAAGTATTACCGGCTGAACCCGCTATCAATTCGCCGTTCCACGCGAGCGTCGGCGCGACGATATTCAGGGCACCGGCGGCCAACCCCTGTGTATAGCCTTGTTCAAAAACGCCTTGACCAAGCTGCGCCTGCGTATCCCATACCTGGGTAACGCCCCATTTTTCATGCACTTCCCTGACCACGCCATAGATCGAGACATAATGTTCATTAGGGTCGGCGTCACTGATATCGACAATCCTGCCGTAATCGGTTAACAACTTGGTCGTACTGATGTAACCGTCCTGGTAATCGATCGAGCCGCCGGAAATATCGACAACGGCGTCATTATTGACGATCACATCGCCGCTGGAGGTCAGGTTAATCTCGCCGCCGACGCCGAGACGCTCTTCAATACTGCGCTCAAAGCGCGCTTTGGCGCCGCTGGTGTCAATAATATCGGTATCCTTGCGAATATCCACCCGTACCGTTTGACCTTGCAGCACACCGCCTTTCTGCAACGGCGAATCCCGTAACTCATAGGTCTGCACAGGCACATCAACGACGTTCCGGTCAATCGGCGCCGAGACATGCTCGGTCCCCGAAACGTCTATGCGCGCACCTTTATCGAGAATGATACGACCATTTTGGCCCTGCGAGGGATCGAGCAGATTGTCGGTTGCCGTCACATCCACCTTGCCGGCGGGAACAACGATAGCCGAGCCGGACTGCATGTGTACGGTATGCCCCGATACTTCCAGGTAAGACAAGGGCTGCTCTTGTTCATCAATCGCTGAGCCGCCGTCGGCATCGGCAATAATTTGCGTGGTGCTGCCCGGCGCGAAGGTGACCCTCGACTTGGTGCCGAGACCGTCGTTTAAGTCCTGGTCGCGATCGGTGCGCGTGGCGACCAGCGCCTCGCTCTGCTTTTCCGCCGCTTCCCTGGCCAATAAGCGAATGGAACCATTGACGTTGACCGAGCTCGTTGCGGTAATCCGCCCGCCCTGATTGACGGCAAATCCGGCCAGCGTGACATTGCCCTGACGCGCCGCAATGTCACCCAGATTGGACACTTTACCGCCGCTGCCGACTTCGACCAGCAAACCGGCGAAAGGCCCGCTGTTATCCGCCGGTTGTAGATAAACCTTATCCTTGCTGGCGACCAGGATAATCTGCCCTTGTTCATCGGCAGAGATTTTACCGGCATTGGTTACGGTAGGGGCTGCCATAATAAGCCGTCCGTTTTTACCGATATGAATATTGGCGCCTGCCTCTACTTGAATAGCCGCAGTTTGAGGGTCGCCTGCCTGACCTTGCAGCGCGGCGTTACCGGTATCGTCGAATTCACGAACAATACCGCCTTCAAAAACCTCATCGGAAATATTTAATGTCGAGGCAACCAGCGTGTTGGTGTCAACGACCGAATCCTTGCCGAACACAAAGCCGTTTTTGTTATAAAGATAGATCTGGCCGTTGGCCGTCACTTTGCCCAAAATTTTACTGGGGTCATCCTGGAAAATGCGGTTGAGGGCAATTGATGAACTGTTAGGTTGATTGAATTGAACCTGGTTTTTAGCACCGACATTGAAACTTTCCCAGTTGAGAATAGCCCGATCGGTTTGCTGATCAATACGTAGCGTATCGCCAATCACCTGATTGGTCGCGCCGCCCATCGTCACCCAGGTCTGGGCGGGCACCGGTAATTCGGCATAGACAGGTGAAACAGAACCGATAAATACACTGCCCGCTATGACCATACGCACACAAGCCGACAAGGGCCTTAAGCGAAAAATATCCAACGTTTTTATATGCCGAACGCGGTTTTGTTTAGTAGTCATGTACATTTGCTTGCAATAAAGATTCATTCTCAAAATTCCGTCGCAATATTGAAATGCAATTTCGGATCGCCTTTCTGCACCGGCGCCAGATCAATCAGTGGGAAGCCTAAATCAAACGCACCGGCCACGTATTTCCAGACTTGAAAATGCACCCCCAAACCGATGCTAGCGAGGTCATTGCCTTTCGGGTTACCCGGCAACGCCTGCTGTATCCAACCCTTGCCGCCGTCGATAAACACCAGGGCCTGTAATTTATTAATAAAGTCGATATTATCAGGGACCAGACGCGGCGAACGTAGCTCCAGCGAGCCGATCAAACCGTCGTCGGCCAAAGCCTGGGTTTCAAAATAGCCGCGTATCGTTTGTGCGCCGCCGAGTGAAAACTGTTCGTTACTGATTAAAGGCGAATCCGCCAACTGTCCGGAAAAGCGGCTGGCAAACTCCATACCCCACGGCAGGTTATGATTAAAATTAATACCGCCGGTCAAATAGGCATAATTCGAGCGCGCATTAAAGCGCTTGTTTTCGAATTCCTGCTGGTCGTTACCCAGCCCGCGTATTGAAAAATTGACCCCTGCATTAAACGACAACATCGATTCTTTACCACTGAACGAACCGTTGTACTGCAGCATAAAGGGCAGATAGGAAATGGGCGTCGTTATGGCATTGTCGGCGCCTAGTAAATTAAGGTTTTCCTCAAAATCTTTATAATCCACACCCGCCGTAAGACTGTGATAATAGTCATCCAAACCCGGCAGAGGTTTGACCAGCCTGGCCCCGTAAATATTACCGATCCCGACGACCGATAAAGCCCCAGCGCTGGCTATTTGAGCGTTTGAAGATGAGCTGACCGCATAAAAAGCAAGCCTGGCATCGCTATCCACTAAAGGTAAAGGCATTGCGTAAGTACCGGCCCAGACATCGACTTCTTCGCTATTTTCCGGCGCGACCTGATACATCAGCGAGGCGCTGTGCAATTTTTGCCATAAATTATCGTAATGCAGTGAAGAGACCAGCCTCAAGCGACTGGTTGATGACGTATTGCGGCCATTCAGAGCGATACTGCCATGTAAGGGCAGTTGATCTTTTACTTTCAAATCGACTTCCAGCGTACCCGGCGTATCACCGGCGCGCAACACCGGTGTTATCTTGCGGTCTGCACTTTGGGCGCCGATTGCGGCAAGCTGTTGCTGCATGATCGGCAAATTGGGCACCTTGCCTGGCGCCAATTCAGGCACACCGGCCTTGATAGCGCCCAATGAAAAATAGCGGGAATCCTTAACACGCAAGCGGGACACCTTACCCTCGACCACTTGCAGATAAACTACGCCGTTCTCGACGTTTTGCTCGGGGATATCGACCGCGACCGTCTGGTAACCTTTTATCCGATACAGGTTTTCCAGCGCGCTACGCGCTTCTTCCACGGTATCGATAGTTTTTTTGGGCCCCAAGAAGGGGTAGATAGTACGCTCCAGTTGATTCCGTTCCAGCAAGGTATTGCCCTTTACGCGCAACTCCAACAAATCAAAATTGGCTTCCTGCTGCGGTGCTTCCTGTTGAGACGCCACTTGTTCGGCTGCAACGGCAAAATTCAGGTTTGTCGCTAAAAAAAAGGCAATGCCGCCGATTTTGAAGGCGCTTTGCTTGGTTTCATGTATCCGCATGTTTTAATTCAGCTGTGTTTGAGTGAGTGTCGATGTGGTGAACCGTTGCTTCTGACAATTTGTCCATTTTGTATTCGGCGAGCTTTCTCACTGAAGCTGTACTTGGCTCTACCCGTAGAGCTCAAGCACCTGTTTCTGTTTTCAGATTTATTGGCGAGCAATACTTTATGTCAGGTGCTCTTTATCAAAAGGGGGCCTGACATAAGTTATTTTATTAAGGTTATATTAATTTTTGATGACAGCCTGTTGATTGCCGCCCGCCCGGACTTTTTAGTAAAAGAAAAGAAATCCTTTAATAACCGCCAATGCACGAACGCTAAAAAACGGTTTCAAATGCCTTAACAGCAAGAAGCCAATCGTCCTGAAACGATTGGCTTCTCTGCAATCAGGCAAGGCCTGCTTTGTATTTATCCGACAACAGCTATCTCAAATTAGAAAAGCTGCAAACCGCCCGCTGGACCGGGATTATAGATCGCCGGCATACGGCAGTTGTCTGTTTTGGCGGCGGTAGTACCGTGACTTAATGGATTGACCGGCTTGCTAAGAGCCAATTTACCGTTGGAAGGCGCTGCAAATAATTGAGGTACCGCCAAAAAGCCGCCTTGACCGAAACTGTGTATCGCGGTTGCATTCAATCCCGCCATGACAATTGGATTGCCGGCTTCTTTTATGATTTCATCAACGATGGCCTTTTCACTGGTATCAAAAGTATGCGTTGAATTGTATTGGAAGGTTAATTCAACCCAGTCTTTGTACTTGCCCTTGACCACATTGTCCAATGTCGGCAAGACGCCGTCGATTTTTACGAAACGAAAACCATTGGCCAGGTTGGCATTCAGGTCGAGCGCTTGTATGCCGATCGCCCAACGATCACCGTAGATATTATTGAACGATGTACCTACAGTATTACTGCCCGTATTCAGCTCATTCAAACATTCGGTAACACCGCCTGATGTCGACAAGGCATGAACCTGTGCGCTGTTAACCGCCTCAGGCAGCGCGCCGGTATCCACTGCCGGTGGCGTCGCCGTATCGTTGCAAGGGTAATTCAAAAATTTGATGCCCAATTGCGCCTGGGTGCCTGAACCGTTGACTCTGCGACAGATATGCAGACGATCGTCGGATACGGTGCTGGCAGGACTTGCGGCATTGGCGAACAAGTCTCCGGAAGTACCCAACTTTACTTGCGACCAGGAATTCAGCTTGCCGGTAAAAATACTGGTGATCAAGCCTGAATTTAAACTCGGCATACAAGTAGCGGATTCGGCGGTTCCCTTAAAACCGTTTGTGTAGCCGGCATTTAAAGGATTACATTTGCTGGTTTTTGGAAACTGGGCTTCCTGCAAGGCGTTACGCAATTTCAACGTCACCGGTACATTGAATACGTTAGCGGCGGCGGCTTTTACCGTTAATTTCGCGACATCAGCCGGCGTTACTTCAGGAAAACCGGCCTCGGTATTGGCGCCGCGAAATTGCAGCGGATCCACATCGGAGATGCCGAAATCGGATTTATGAGCTTGTGAGAAAGCCGGATTACCGCCGACATAAGTACAGGTGCTCCTTGCCAAACCGCTGCTGATTACCGGCACCGTACAATTGGCGGCATTATCCACTTTCAGGTAGTCAATCGTCGCATTAGCCGTATTGCCGTTTGCCTCGGCAATCAACGGACTGACGCCCATCGCCGAACCGCCCAGATTGCGCTTGTAAATCAGCAGATTGGTTTTACCGCCCGCCAAACCGGTCAATGTCGGATTAAAAGGGTTCAATTCGCACAAATAGGCGTTTTGGTCTTTGCCGTTACCGTTATCGCTATATTTGTAGATCACTTTGGTAAAATTACAAATTCTGTTGGCGATTGGAATTCTGGTGCTGGTCAACAACAAATCAATAAAGTTCTGCGCGGCAGAAGCGCCTGACAAATAGATCTCATAGGTATCCGCCGGCGTAATAACCGGTTTACCCGAGCCGTCAAGTGTAATATTGGCGTTGGCGACACCACTCAATAAAGCAGCGGAAATCGCCGCACCTAACATCAATTTTTTCATGATTTTTCTCTTGGTTTAATTAAACAACAAATTCTGTAAACATCCACCCTGTAAAACCGAGACGCCCGCATTCCCTGTTGTCAACAACAAAAACGCTATCAATCCGTCCTCTCATCAGCTTTCCTGACAAGTCATCGCCCCTGCGTGTCGTCTCAACTCAACGGCTATTTTTTCACAGTTAATGTGCCAAAATCGTGACAGGATCATTAAGGTTCTGTGTAACGTAATACATTTATATGACATGACTTTTCCGCCCGCCCGATTGAAGTTGTCGCATTTCTGTAACATTTATCTTTTATCTTATTGACGTAATATTGATAACAACGCGAAAGGCTTCACGAATTGAACGATCTGAAACAAATTATTTCCTTGCGTCTGGGCGATAGTGACCGTACGGCGGTCCAGGCGATTGCATCGCGGTTGTTTGTCAGGGAATCGGATGTCTACCGGTTTGCAATTAACTATATGCTCAACCGATTTAGCTGCCTGTTTGATGACACCTGCACCGGAAGCGATTTATTGATGGCTATGCTGGAAATCAGGACTGAAATCAACCATACGCTGGGACTCAAACGCCATCAGCTGGAAAAAATCATTAACGGCAATAATCTGCATCCTGATAAATATGTTGCGATGTCGGACATAGAACTGTTGCTGATGCCGCAGCACCTGCTTAAGCAGAGACTGATGAAACTGGATGAAATATCAAGACCCCCTAGTGATCCCGAATCCTGGCTCAAGGCTTATTTAATGGAGAAGTACAGCTTGTTTGAAATTGAAGAAAAAAATTAAGGAAACAAAACGTTTGCCGGATGAAAAATATACCCGGCACCCGTCTTACGGCAAATATCCCGGCAGGCCTCTTTCATCGCTGCCCAATACCTTGCAGAATAAAGGTTAAAACTTCCTTTCCATAATCCCGGTTCATGTGTACGTAATCCGTTTCTTTATGCAAGGTTGTCAAAAGATGGTCGTCAAAACGTACAGAGCCTACCGATAACTCTTCTTTGGTGAACAAGAGACCGGTAATGGTGGTGTCCGGTTGAGTAATCAGTGTTGCGGCAAATGACCGGCATAAACAAGCGAGTCCTTCATAATAGCTTTGCTGAACCGTTTTGCTGGCAATGCGCTTTAAAAAAGCCCATCTTGCCTGATCATCATAGGCACAGGCTTCGCTTGGAAAGGGACATGGAATGATAAAAGCGGGAATGTTACTGACGGATCGAATTAAGGAGAGAACCTGGAACAGCGATGTATTTTTCATTTGATCCACGCAAATCTGAGCAATACACGCGGCGGATATTGTCCGATAAGACGCTTTTTTTCTTGAAGGAAGAGAAGATGAAGGAGCATCATAAACCCGATGTGATTTCAGTGCGCTATAAAGCGGCAACATCCTGCAACCCATGCCTATCAGTAACACGGCATCGAAATCGGAAAAATCAATTTTAGTCAAACCGCCGGAGGTAAAGTAAAAATCGTTGCGGGCTTCTTCAGTAACTGCGACTAAACAATCATCCTCTATAGCGACCTTGCTCCTCATTTCCTCGCCGGCGGAGCCAAAAAATACCAGCCTTACATCCTGATAGTTATCCGCCAAATCGTCCCACGCCAGCTTGAACGCTGCAAGATGAGAATTTCCTATTACCGCTATTCTCATAAATCAACCTTTTTAGATCCGAAAGCAGCCAATAATTCCTCTTCGCAAACCACCTCGTTTTCACCCGGCATCGATGCAAAATCGTCAGTGGAATTTGAAGGGATGCTATTGCTATTTGCAGGCCCTTTATCGTTTAAACCGGAATCGTTCAAACCGGAAAAAAACAAATTCATTACGAAGTCCACGCCTTCTGTACTGATACTTCTGAGGTTTTCTTTGAAAAACATAGCGCGAAAAGGAAAGCCGGTGATTATTTCATAAGACGGAAAATAATCGACATCAGGACGCGTGTTCGCCATATCGCCGGCAACGGCTCGGAGGGTTGACTTGGAATAGGTCGTAGCAACCAGCACATGCTGATTTGAAGCGGTTGCGGTCAACGGCACCGGAGAAACAGTCAGCAAAAACCGGCAGCGGGGATTCGCTCGTCTTATCAGATTAAACGAATCGCGCAAATCCAGTTGAATTTGCCGGTAGCTGTAATTGATAAAGGCGTGTTTGCTCGCATCGAACTCTCCGGCTACAGTACCGGGACACATGGGATAAACATAAGCATGCTGCTTGTTGGTCCATGCCTCGGTCAGACCCAAGGTAAATATAAACAAGCGGCTTTCAGATACAACCTGGGCAATGGCGGTGAGGGTATCCTTTCTGGATGCTTGCAACTCTTCAATACTGATAAAGCCGTTAGGTTCAATGGCCGGCCTGAAAGGATCATAAAAACGACCGTCCTTTATCCAAACTTCATCCGGTACCGGCTCACCGGCCAACGCCCATCTCAACCATTGCTTCAACAAAGCCGCCGTATAAATATTACCGGTACGAAAGGAAAAAATACCGTAATTGAAGGCTGTCCGTGATTCAGCCGACAGTCCGCGGGGCGCGGGTTCGCCGTCCAGCCAGTTATAGCCGCGCGCTATCAGTGCTTTACTGATATGTTGAGCGAAACAGGAACCGGACGTGGCGATATTGTGCTTTTTATTCAGTCGGAACTTGGGTTTCCAGATATTGCTAATTTGCAGGGGATCTATATCCGCAATAGCCGGTCGCCAAAACGCTTCAGCCGGTAAATTTTCGTAGGGGTTTGTCATAATTTGTCATAACAACAGGTCATTAGAGGATTTAAAAATCATTTTGTATGCCGTAATTTACGCGTCCAGAGTATATTGGAAATCAAAAATCACGACAAAAACCGGCATATAACGCTCCGGTATGTTTATTCTATATTTTGTATTTGCTCACGCATTTGCTCAATCAGCACTTTCAATTCTATCGCTATCTGCGTCATGTCCTTATCGGCTGATTTGGAACCCAGCGTATTGGCTTCGCGGTTTAATTCCTGCATTAAAAAATCCAGGCGCCTGCCTACCGGCTCTTTTTGTTTCAAAACGCGCAGCACCTCTGTGATGTGGGTTTCGAGCCTGTCCAGTTCTTCGCTAATATCGAGTTTTTGAGCCAGGAAGACCAGCTCCTGTTCCAGGCGATCGAAATCCGGTTGCGCGACCAGTTCGACAATCCGGTCCTTGAGGCGATTGCGGATCAGCAACAGGACTTCGGGCAGGCGCTGACCGGCTGAAACCACAAATTCCAGCATTTTTATACAGCGTTCCTCGATCAAAAACTTAAGTTGGGCGCCTTCTCTTTCACGAACGCTCAGAAACTGGGTCAGCGTTTGTTTAACCAGGGTTATGATTGCTTCATTCAGTTCTTCCTTATCTGTCAGAGGCTCTTGCTGAATACCGGGAAACGCCAGTATATCCAGCGCGGAAAAAGACAATGCGGCGGGCATCAACTGCTCTATCCGGTCTGTCGCCGCAAGCAGGGCGTTTACCGCGTCCATGTTGACGACAAAACCTTGTCCATCGTTGGCTCTTTTTTTGTAACTTAATGCGCATTCAACCTTGCCCCGGCTGATCTGCGCCGCGATAGCTGAGCGAATATCCGCCTCCATAGACCGCAAGCCGTCCGGTAATTTTAATGAGATGTCGCAGTAACGGTGATTGACCGAGCGCAGCTCGCAGCTTATGGTCAGATTGCCTATTTCCACCTCATTGCCGGCAAATGCGGTCATACTTTTTATCATTTTTCACCTGTATTCGATTATAGAATTGTAAAATGCGCCGCCCGACAAGCGGGTCTGTTTGCAGACGGCACTATATAGGATTGACGCAAAATTAGCACCCTCAAGCGCTTTAGCGTTTTTATCGGCTGATTAATGTTAAATTGAAACCAGTCGGACGCACAGTTCAGGTATACTGTGCGGTTTTCATTTTGGCGGAAAACACATGAGACCTAGCGGACGCAACCCTGATCAACTCAGAGACATTAAATTTACCTGCGGCTTTACCAAACATGCAGAAGGGTCTGTTCTGGTTGAATTTGGCGATACCCGCGTACTTTGTACGGCCAGTGTAGACAAAAACGTCCCGCGCTTTCTTAAAGGCAAGGGCGAAGGCTGGGTAACGGCGGAATACGGCATGTTGCCGCGGTCAACGCATAGCCGGATGGGACGCGAAGCCAGTCACGGCAAACAGGGTGGGCGGACCCTGGAAATCCAGCGTTTGATCGGCCGCTCGCTACGAGCGGCGGTTGATTTAAAAGCCTTGGGCGAACACACCATCACGATCGATTGCGACGTGTTACAAGCCGATGGCGGCACCCGGACGGCGTCAATCACCGGCGGTTTTGTCGCCTTGTCGCTGGCAGTGCAAAGCATGCTTAAACGCAAACAAATCAAGTCCAGCCCACTGCACGGACAGGTCGCGTCGGTTTCTGTCGGTATTTATAACGGCATCCCCGTGCTGGACCTGGATTATGCCGAAGACAGCAATGCCGAAACCGATATGAATGTAGTGATGAACGATGCGGCGGCCTTTATTGAAATTCAGGGGACCGCTGAAGGTCATGCGTTCAGAAAAGAAGAAATGGACGCCATGCTTGATCTGGCCTGTTCAGGTATCAAGCAATTATTGGAAAAACAACGAATTGCGTTAGGAATGAATGAGTGATGTTTGCTAAATCCCAATCTTTCGTCTTGGCCAGCGGTAATCCGGGCAAAATCAGGGAAATCCAGGCGATTCTTGAAGGACATCCGATTGTTGCACAGTCGCAGTTTAATGTGATTGAAGCGGAAGAAACAGGCTCCACTTTTGTAGAAAACGCCATTATAAAAGCCAGGAATGCCGCATTACATTGCCAGCTGCCGGCGATTGCCGATGATTCCGGTTTGATCGTCGATGCCTTGAACGGCGCGCCGGGCGTCATTTCCGCCAGATATGCGGGCAAAGGCGCCAGCGATCTCGACAATCTCAACAAATTGCTCAGAGATATGGAAGGCGTCCCGGATGAACAGCGTAGCGCCCGCTTTGTCTGTGTGATGGTGTTGATGGAACACGCGGACGACCCCTTTCCCGTCATTGCCCAAGGCGTTTGGGAAGGCCGGATTTTAACACATCCGGTCGGTATCAACGGTTTCGGTTATGACCCCGTATTCCTGGTGCCCGACTATCAGTGCGCATCGGCGGAATTGCCGCCTGCCGTTAAAAATTCACTGAGCCATCGAGGTCAGGCGCTGAAGCAGTTAACGGCATTAGTCGCAGCCCGGCAATCGGTTTGAAGTCCTACTGACAACCCCCATCGGATCGAAGTAACAACATGGTGTCCGTTACTTCGCCCTCATCCGCGCAATACTATTTTTAGCATCTTGAGCCTTTTCAGATTTATCGATGCGACCGGTGACGCCTTACCTGATCCTGATAATCGCCTTGATGTCTTTTAGTCACGACCCAAAAAATTGATTAATCTGATCGGCGCCCCAAAAGATAATTCACGATTAATAATCACCTCAAAACCGGAATACCGATACTCCCCTTGAAGGGATGTTATCTGTCTATAGGGGGAGCTTGTCTAAACCAACTTAGTTCGAAAGCCGTTTAAATTAACCGCTAATGCATAACTTCCGGGAACCGGGACATCCGGCAACATCGTAAATCATCACGAATGCGTCATTGGGTGATAGAATACAATTATTAGCCTATACATTGACGCCGTCCATACGCAATGGATATAACCCGAATATCGTTAACAATACTATCTACTTTAAAGAGGACACTATGCGGAATTTGAAGCTTTTACCCGCGTTGATTGGAGCGACACTTGTAATCGCTGTCATTTTATATGTTGCCTTCTACTTCATATTTCTTGATCTGTTTGTTGACTTATGGTGGTTTCAATCCTTAAAGCTTGAAGCCTACTTCTGGTTAAAGCTGCTCTACAAGTTCTTTCTATCCGGTGGTGTAACACTGGTTTTCTTCGCCATTTTCTTTTTTCATTTCTGGGTTGCTTCCCGTTATCTGGGCTTAAATCCACCGGATGAAGTGCTTGACAGTATCGATAAACGCAGACGATTCCAGCGTTTTTCCGAAGTGTTCATGAGCGGATCGGTAAAAATATATACGCCGATATCATTAATACTGGCTATCTTTATCGCCGTTCCCTTCTATAACCAGTGGGAAAGCTCGTTGCTGTTCTTTTTTGGCGGCAAATCCGGTGTCAGCGAATCGATTTACGGAAACGATACCAGCTTTTACCTGTTGTCTTTTCCGATCTATGCGCTGATTCAACAAGAATTACTGACCACCGCGATTTTAATATTCTGTATGGTGGGCGTTTTGTATTGGCTGGAACATATTTTTGTACCCAACCAGAGAATAGAATACCCAATAGGCGCCAAAGTCCACTTGATTATTTTAATCGGCTTTGTCGTTGCCTTTGTGGTCTGGGGCTTTATGCTTCAGCGTTTTTCTTTACTGTACACCGACGCTCACGAACCCATATTTTATGGGCCTGGATTTGTGGAAATACGCTACCAGCTCCCGCTTATCTGGCTGGGGATTTTGACATTCCTGGCGACGGCAATTACCGCGAGCCTGTTTATTTTTTCAGAAAAGCATCGTATCAAAGCGCCGTTTTTAATCTCGCTGGTTGCTTTTCTGTGCGTATTGGGTCTGCCGAAAGTCGAATTTATACCTTATCTGATCCAAAAATTTATCGTTAACCCGAATCCGGTCAAGGCCGAAAAACCCTTTATCCAGCACAATATCGATGCGACGCTGGATGCCTATGATTTGCGCAATATCAAGACGTTTGATATGACCGTCAAGCTGGATGCGACTGCGGATCTTGAAGCGTGGAGCACACAAAAGCATTTCGAGAACATTCCGGTCTGGGATCGGGAATATATTATCGACAGCTATAAGCAGTTACAGGAAATCAGGCCTTACTATAATTTTCTGTCTGTTGATGAAGACCGTTATTTTATCCTCGATCATACCCGCCAGGTGAATCTGGCGGCCAGGGAAGTCAACATTTCAAAGTTGCCGCCTGAAGCGCAAAACTGGGAAAACACCCATTTGCGTTATACCCACGGTTACGGCGCCGTCGTCACGCCTGCCGCACAGGACGCCGACAACCCGCAGGTCTGGTATTTACGTGATTTAAACATGCATTCCGATGTCGGCCTCAGCGTCAAATATCCCGACATCTACTACGGCCAGGAGAAATTCGACTATGCCATTGTCCCGAACAATCTCAATGTAGAGGGCATTGCCCGTTCCGATCTCGATATGGGAGAGGCTTATCACGGTGAAGGCGGCGTTCCGATTCCATCGCTATTCAGAAAAGCGCTATTCGCCTTTTATTTAAAAGATGAAAAAATATTTTTTTCCACCAATATCTCGACAGAAAGCAAAGTTAAAATCTACCGGAATATCAATGAGCGTATTAAAAAATTAACGCCGTTCCTGCACCAGGATAAAGACCCTTACTTGGTTTTAACCAATGACCGCTTCTACTGGATACAGGACGCCTATACCTTATCCGACAGATACCCGGCATCGAAACCCGCTGACGATGACTTCCTGGATGGCGATGAAAAATTCAATTACATCCGCAACTCCGTCAAAATTGTCGTTGACGCCCTTGACGGCGATGTTGATTTTTATATATCCGACCCATCGGACGCGATTATTCAAGCCTACAGCAACGCTTATCCGGGCTTGTTCAAAAGTCTCGACGAAATGCCGGCTGAGTTGAAACAACACCTGCGCTATCCTCGCGACCTTTATTATCTGCAAATGAAGGTGTTTGCAAAATACCATCAGCAGAGCCCTGAATTATTTTATGAACAGGCGGAAACCTGGCAATTTGCCAATGTTCGTGACCAGCCGGTGCGGCCTTATTATCAGACCATGGACTTCGGCAATTGTAATTCCAAGGAAGAATTCGTCATGATTAACCCGATGACGCCGGTTAACCGGGATAACCTCAGCATGATAGGGGTCGCCGGAACCCAGGATAAAACCAAGTGCGGCCTGGATTACAAACCCAGTATTACCGTTTACAAGTTCGGGAAAGATGTTCAGGTAAACGGGCCGGCGCAGGTTGAAGCCCTGATTAACCAGAACCCGGAGATCTCCGCGCAATTTACCTTGTGGGGACAGTCCGGTTCCGTTGTAAAAATGGGGCGAATGATTATATTGCCGATGAGCAATTCCGTGCTCTATGTACAACCTATTTATCTGGCCTCAACCAAAACCAAAATACCTGAATTAACCCGGGTGATTGTATCCGTCGGTAATGAGGTCGTTATGGATAAAACCTTATGGTCGGCGTTTAACCGTTTAAAACAAATTTATATAAAAAACGCCGCTGACAGCGACGGGTCGGAAACGCCAAAAGCCATTTTAAAACAGGGCGCTAATTAAAAAACGTTATAGGCTGGATGGAGCATATCAAGACAATACCAACCTTTTAATTTAAGTTGAAATAATTCAAGCGCTGATCAGTTATTTTCAATTAACTGATCAGCGCCTTAGGAATGAAAATAAAATTAAATGCTCAAGTTTATTTCGTGCCTTAACATCCCGCCACACGCATTAAACACAATAACACCGTAAAAGCGGGTCGCACACTGTATTTATCTTGAGGAGGCTGTATGTGGATAGTGTTGTTCATCCTGGCGTTTATGTTTGTCTTGGGCAATGCGCTATTGCTGCTTCGAACGACAAAAACACCGAAAATTCCTGATCATCTAAAAGCAGCGCCTGACGATGAAGACAATACCAGTGACTGGTAATGCCAGTTCTACCGACAAAACAGGCTTGATGAAACTTTAGCCTTTTTACAGCAATCCCCCTTTATTGACATCCAAGCCCGGATTCCAGTGCAGCAAGCACTATACTTCCGGTAGCGCCTGTGTGCGCTTTCAAATTTCAAACTGAAAGACAAGCAAAAAAACCACCTTAATGAACCTTTTAGTAAGCCTCTGCAATTAACAAGCGTCGAACAAGAATTAAAGGCTCTTCCCCACCACTCTCTGGAGGAATCGTTAATTTATCGTCACTTTAACTATTTCATTAAACTTACCGAGGCTATACCGATGAATACCAAACACGCTTTTATATCACTCATTTCTTCCGCAATTCTTTGTACATTCATGGCGGCGAATGCCAATGCCGGAGATCTCCTGAAGTGTGAAAAACGAGTCAGCAAATCACCCGCCAGATCGAGGATTTCTGTAGAAGTTGAAGATCAGGTCGCCGGCGCGCTCTACACTGCAATGGTAAGCTCAGGCGCCAACACAGCACAGTCAACGCTTGCAGCAGATAACTTGGGTGTTGCGGAATTTGATTTCGACAGCAATAAAAAAGATATAGCGGCGGGCGCAACCGCTATACCCGCTTCATTTATCAGCGGCGATGTCTCTGTTAAAGTCACCGACGCACTGGGCGTCGTCATTGCAGAAGACTCGGTGGCTTGCAGAATCCGCTAGGCCGCCGTCAGTCAAGTTTGGGGCGCGCCATGCGCCCTAAACGCTTACCGCTACCCCCCCATCTAATCGGCAACGGCGACCCACGAGAAATATAAAATCAAGTCGCCCAAATTCGCGGCGCGCAGGCTTCACGTTTCACGACATCAGGGCGCAGCACCCGCCAAACCTGCTGGAAAAAATCGCGTAAGCGGTCGGCACGGGCATCAAGGGCTCGGCAGATCAACATATCGTCCATCAAGGTCACACCACGCCCCGCACTTTCTCCAATCAGTTCTTGCACCGCCGCTAATTGCGCAGCACCGGCAGGACAGGCGAACAACGTCCCACAAGCCGACTGTCCGTTCAAGCCCCAGTTGGCGGCAAAGGCCTCGGCATCGAGCTTTAAGCGCTCGCGATAAAACAATTCACCGGCGCGAAATATTTGCCAGTTCAAACCCGCTTCACCCGTCGTAAACCCTTCATTCGCCGCAGGCCGTCCCAGTGCGAGAATTTCCCAGCCGATAAAGCACGCACCCGCCGCCAACGCCAGCCTTACGCCAGCCTCCACGCGCGCGCCTTCATAAATAATCGTTTCCTGCGGCAACCATTCCAAGGACGCACCGGCCTCAACGGTCAAGATTATCTGTTGCCGCGCCAGTTTGCCGTCACTACGGTAAAACTTGCCCGCAGCAGGCGTCGTCACCAACGCAGCGCTATCGGTATCGGCGTTAACCGCTATCGTCAGACAATCCCCGGCCACGACTCCGCCCGGCGGATGCAGCACATAGATATGACAGACATCACCTTCGGGATAAAAAGGCCGCTGGACTGTTAACGGGCCGAGATGTCGGCGATGCGCCAGTACGGTTTTGCCGTATTGGCGCTCAAAACCCAATTCCAGTTTGGCTTGCCAGCCTTGGGGTTGTGCTGTGCTGGTGTGAACAGGGCTTGAGTTTAGTGGAACATCCGGCTTCAATGGCGTGTTACTGCAAGCTGTTGATTTAAGAATGATGAGCTTATTCAAGACGTTTTGCTGTGGATGATTTCACGCAACAGTTGGTTAATTTGTACCTGATACGGTAAAGCGTTGGGCTGTGCGGCGGCTTGTTGAAAAAAATCGACGGCTTCCTTATCCAGCAACAGATTAGCCGCCACTTGAACGGGTTCGTTGTCCTTAGGCGGCAAATCCGCCAGTAATCCGCGACGTTTTACCTTGAGTTGGGTTAAATCATAACTCTTTTGCATAATCATTGGCCTCCTGTTTGGTAGCTTACGTGCTGAGATAAGCCGAATTTCATCACCACGTATTGTACAAACAACCAGTAGCAACCTGCCTTCATAGAATGCCCCAGCAAAATTTCCCGGTCTTCATCATGGCTGTGGTTTGGTCGTCAACTATCCTACTGTTGCCAACATTACTTCAAAGCTCATTTTCCGTAATACCGGCCACCTTCATAAAATGCCTTAGCAATCCGATTTTCAAATCGTCACTGCCATGTATTGGCAGTGAGATGCGGGCCGAATTGCCAGGCTGCATATAGACATGGTGGCTGCCATTTATTCGAACCAGCTTCCAGCCACGACTTTCAAGAATCCGGGCAAACTGTTTTCCGGAAATCGATTTCACACGGCAATCTCAAGGACTTTGTCGTTCTCGGAAATTTCGATGTGTTCCAGGTCTACGGAAAGGCAGGCTTCTATTGCTTCATGCAGGTTGAACATCAGCTCTTCCGTAGTATCGCCTTGGGTGGCGCAACCTTGGATGGCGGGCACTTCCGCCCAAAACCCGCCTTCTTCCGCAGTATGAATGATAACTTTCAATTTCATAGCAACTTATCCCTCATATTAAAATGGTTCCCTCGAATTCAGCTCGTACCTGAACATGATTAGCTTAAACCCCGGCCAACAAACCCACCCCAACCACGGCGCACAACAAACCAAACCCTGCGCCCAATATTTTCAATCTGGCAGCGCTCAATACGCCCACGGCAATACCCAAACCATGCAGCAAAGCGGTGGTCAGCAGAAATCCCGTCGAATATGCCAACGCATCAGCACCATCGGTAAGTTCCAAGGCATGGACATAGCCGTGAGCGAGTGCGAAGACAGAGACCAAGGCAACCGCCAAAGCCGATGACATGCGCGTGTTACGCCAGACCAGTACACCCGCCGCCACGACCGATAACGCCACCCAGCTTTCCGCTGCGGTGACAGTGATGCCGAGCAAGGACAAACCAGCACCCGCGCCCATTGCCGCTAAAAAAACCGTCGGCAGCAACCACAAGGCTTTGCCGCCGCGCATCGCCGCCCATAAGCCCACCGCCAGCATGACCAATAAATGATCGATGCCGATTAATGGATGCAACATACCGTCGAGCAAGCCGTGTACTGCACCAATGCCGGTATGGGCGTGAGCGGGAAGTGCCGACAGTAAGAATAATACAGCGAATAGCTTTAGTGATTTTATTTTCATAACAAGTCCTCTTCTGTTGATTGATTTGCCAAGTTGGATCTTGGCAACGATGATGAATTTACCACGAAATTAATCATTGATGCGTATTCTGTAGGAGTGTGCCGATGCGGACAGTTTTTTACAACCATCCGGCCTTGGGTTGTCAGCGAGTGTTTTGATTCGTTCCAGCACTTTTTCAGCTATCGAGCGTGGCAGTTGCGCCAATTCTTTCTTGGCAGTCTGTTTAAACTCCAAATTATTCCTTACAATTTAAAGTTGTAAACGCTAATCCTCAAACTGTCAAATACTGCTTAACCATTGCCTCTGTCAGTTCATCCATCGCACCGACCGCAACATTGCGCCCCCTGTCCATAATACAAAATCTATCCGCGACCTTACGGGCGAACGGCAGCTTTTGTTCAACCAGCAATACCGTCACGCCCAATTCCTGGTTGATTTTACTGATCGCTTCATGCACTTCGCCCAAGGCATACGGATTAGGCTTGGGTTGAGCTATCGGCGTACCGCGCGAGCGGTTGAGGCGGATGATGACATCGCCGATTTCACTGACGATATTCGGCTGTATGCCTTCGGTGGGTTCGTCCAGAATTAACAGACGTGGATTCAGCACCAGCGCCCGGCCTATCGCCAGTTGCTGTTGCTGGCCGCCCGATAAATCGCCGCCGCGCCGGTTGAGCATTTGCTTCAGGACCGGGAAAATTTCGTAAATATGATCGGGTATTTTTTTGATGCCGTGTTTGCGCGCGGCGCGCAAACCGGTTTTCAGGTTTTCTTCGACGGTCAGCAGCGGAAAGATTTCCCGCCCTTGCGGGACATAACCGATACCGAGTTCGGCGCGTTTTTCGGCTTTACTGTCGGCTAACGGCTGGCCGTCCATTTCTATGCTGCCGCCCTTGACCGGAATCAATCCCATGATGGCTTTTAACAGCGTGGTTTTACCGACGCCGTTACGGCCCATCAAACAAACACAGGCCCCTTCCGGGACATCCAGCTTTAAATCCCACAAGGTATGGCTTTCGCCGTAAAATTGTTGCAATTCCTTAATTTTTAACATCAGCCCCCCAAATAAACCTGAATAACACGCGGGTCGTTCTGCACCTCATCCATGGTGCCTTCCGTTAACACAGAGCCTTCATGCAGCACGGTGACCTTGCGGGCAATGGAACGGACAAACTCCATATCATGTTCAACAACGACGATGGATTGTTCGCCTTGCAGCGACAGCAATAATTCAGCGGTACGCTCGATTTCCTGATGGGTCATGCCCGCTATCGGCTCATCGACCAGCATGACTTTAGGGGCCTGCATCAGCAACATGCCGATCTCCAGCCATTGCTTTTGACCGTGGGAGAGAATCCCGGCGCGCTGCTTGCGGTGTTTGGTCAAGCGGATCGTCTCCAGCACGTCATCGATCCGGTCGCGCTGCTCGCCGTTCAAACGGGCAAACAAGGTCGGCCAGGCGCGTTTGTCGGTGCTCAAGGCCAGTTCCAGGTTCTCGAATACGCTCAGGTTGTCAAACACGCTGGGCTTCTGGAATTTCCGGCATATCCCGGCCTGTGCGATCGCGGGTTCGTCCATCAGCAATAAATCGATGGTTTGGCCGAAAAAAACCGAGCCGGTATCAGGTCGGGTTTTTCCTGTTATCACGTCCATTAGCGTGGTCTTACCGGCACCGTTAGGACCGATCAGGCAACGCAATTCACCGGCATCAATATAAAGCGAGAGATCATTCAGCGCCTTGAAGCCATCAAAACTGACGCTGACGTCTTCCAGATACAGTATCGGGCCATGACTGGTATCAACTTGCGCCTGTGTCAACAGGCCTTGCGTGGCGGCTCGATTCATGATTTTTGCTCCTTTAAACGCCGCCACAGTCCAACCAGGCCGTCCGGCAACAAGACCGTCACCAGGATGAACACAGCGCCGAGGAAAAACAGCCAGATTTCCGGCATCCATCCGGTCAACAGGGTTTTACCGTAATTGACCAGCACCGCGCCGATGATTGGTCCATACAGCGTACCGCGTCCGCCTATCGCCACCCAGACCACTATCTCCAGCGAGTTCAACGGCGAGACTTCGCTGGGATTGATGATGCCGACTTGCGGCCCATACAAAGCCCCGGCGAGTCCGGCCAGCATCGCGGAAAATACGAAGATCCACAATTTGAACATTTCCACCCGATAGCCCAGAAAACGCACACGCATTTCCTGATCGCGCACTGCGGTCACAACCCTGCCCAGCTTGGTGCCGACTATCCAGCGACTGACCAGGAAGGCCGCTATCAGGCTCACTCCCGACGCCATCAACAACAAGGCCCGAACGCTGTCGGACTGAATATTAAACCCGAGTATATCCTTGAAATCAGTTAAGCCGTTATTGCCGCCAAAACCCATT
>SXGU01019559.1_pt1 | contig 42598 bp, 46 predicted proteins | sample 3174531 | NCBI WGS metagenome assembly SXGU01 (sample SAMN11356863, study PRJNA531348) | freshwater metagenome | isolation source: freshwater sample F1-140 | place: China: Fuxian Lake, Yuxi | collected 2017-12-25 | reverse complement strand
CGCCGAGACCGGCATGATGACCACGCTCTCCTACCGGACCGGCGGATGACGATGTCCGATCCGCCCGCCCCGGGCGCCGCTGACGAGCCCTTCGGGTCTGAGGCGCTCGCCACGGCTGAACCGGACGTCGAGCGCCCTCGCATCCTGGCGACGGTGTGGAACGCGCTGACCGCCCTCGTCGGCGGCATCATGGGCCTGCTCCCCCACCTGCTGCACCACGTCGGACTCCTCGGAGGAGCGGTACTGGTGACAGGCGCGACCGGCAACGTGCTGTTCGCTGTGGTCGGACTGGTCTTCTCCCTACCGCTGCTCCGACGCCTCTACCGGCGCTTCGCCTCGTGGAAGGCACCGGCCCTCGCACTGGGGGCATTCGCGCTGATGTTCTCGCTCTCGGCCCTCGTCATCGGCCCCGCCATCAGCAACGACGATCCGGACCAGGACCGCGCCCCGGCGCAGACCCCCGATCCTGCCGACCACGAAGGCCACCACGACTGAGGCATCCATCGCTCTGGAGCCACGTGCTTCTTCAACGAACCTTCACGATACGGCGCCGGTCACCTTCACCCCCCGGCGAGACCCTCGAACTGGACCAGTACCTCAGTGGTCCACCAGGAGTCGGAGGAAGTCATGAGTAACCGTTGGAGCACCAACATCACCCCCACGGAACGCGTCGCCCGCGTCGCCATTGGCGGCCTCGGCGCCGTGGCCGGAATGGTGTTGCTCGCCGGCGCCGCATCCACCTTGGCCGTCGTCCTCGAACTGCTACTGGTGCTGGCCGGCCTCGACCTGGTCGTTACCGGCGCCCTCGGCCACTGCCCGCTCTACAGCAAGCTGGGCCACGTGCCCGCCTCCCTGAAGGGAAGGACATCATGAGCACCCCAAACGGCATGGACCACGACCCACTGCGCGCTGCGCAGGAGTGGCCGTACTCGACGCAGTCTTCGGCAACCCCCCAGACTCGCCAGGCCGGGCACGAGCCTGGCACCGACGAAGGTGTCCACGGAGCGCACGGTGGCCACGGGTGGATGATGATCGTCTGCTGCATCCCGATGCTGGCCATCGCCGGTCTGCTCTTTCTGACCGGCGTGGCTGGCTCCGGCATCATCTTCTCCGCGCTGCTGTGCACCGCGATGATGGCGGCCATGATGTTCGCCATGCCCGGTGGGCACGGCGGCCACGGCCCCAAGTAGACGAGCGCAGTCCACGCTCGCCCAAGGGATGTGAGCCGATATGGAAGGCCGCACGGCATCGGTGCCGGTCACCCGCCGGTTCCTCACCACCCGTCCGGTGCGCACCGCCGCCGTCGCCGCGGTGGCGTCCGACCCCGCCAGCGGTCTAGTGGCCCCTGGGCCTTCACCTCTGGCCGTGCCCCCGGGACAGCCGATGAGGTCGCAGGTGCTCGACACGAACCCGATCCAGGTCGCGGAGCGCGTGGGTCAGCAGCCTGTCGATCGCCGAGGATCCGTCACTGGCGTGCCTCCTCCAACACAATCCTAGGAGGCGCGGGTCCTGACGACGCGCGAGCGAAGCGTCCCCAGCCCGGGGCCGCTCAGCTCATCCAGAGCCTGTGTGCGACCGGCCACACACATGAGGAGGGCTTCTGCGGTGCCGATGATCTCGGGGCCCTCGCCGGTGCTCCAGTCGATGTCTGTCGCGACCAGGCTCAGGTTCTTGGCGTGCTTCTTGGCGGGCAGCGTCGGGGCCTGGAGTGCGAAGTCGAGGACGGCCGGGAGCCGGCTTGTCGGGATGGTGCGTGCAAGGCCGAGAGCGCGTCTGATGTCTTGGTGGTGGATGGTGCCGTCGGTCAACGCGATGCCGCCGCGGAACCCTGACGTGAGTCCGCGTGTGTTGCGGGAGACGAGGTCGATGATGTCGTCGGGTTCGAGGGCGTCGTACCGCTTCAGGGCGACGTCGTTGACGCGACTCACACGTAGGGCGCCGCGGAGGAAGGTGGCCGCGAGGGTCGCCTTGGACAGCTCGTCGTAGCTGACGACGTGTGTGGCGACGTCACGGACGCGCCATTGGCTGCAGAGCGAAGGCGCATTCCACTGGGTGTCTGTGAGTGTGCGCAGCAGTGCCAGGAGCTCGGTGCGTTCTTCCTCGGCGAGCGCCATGAGGTCGGGCTTGCTCACGCGGACTCCTCGGCTCCCTGGGTGAGGGCCTGGTAGCGGGCCAGGTAGAGCGGCCATCCGTCCGGTGCGTCGACGCCGGCTTGCATGGTCTCCCAGCCGTTGCCGTGTCGTTCGATGCCACGGTGCACGAGGGTGACGCGGGTACGATCCTCTCCCTCGGCCTCGAAGGTGACCTCGACCTCGCTCGTTCGGGCCAGGTCCGCGGCGACCTGCCAGTCCGGCCCGATATCCCAGGTAAATGCAAGCCTCCGCGGTGGGTCGAAGGCTAGGACGCGCCCCCAGCGGCAGATGGTCCCATCGACGCCGCGATCGTAGACGTCGCCGCCGGCGTGCTGCTCCAGGACCGTTCGCTCGATGGGAACCGCCAGCATGTTGTGCTCGCGCGGCTTGATCCGATCCAGGTCAGTGAACCTCCAGAACGCCGCTTCCTGCGACAACCCGACCACGACCTCGTGCCGCACTGTCCCGTCGGACTCCACACTCACCCTGCTCCTCTTTCCTGCTCGTGAGGTCCGGCGGCCAAGTTGCCCAGGGCCCCGGCCCAGAACTGCTCGAGCTGCCGCCGATACCGGTCCAGCCGCTGCGCGTCGATGCTGTAGACCCGGTGACGCCCCGTCTGAAAGTCGTCGACGATCCCGGCGTCCTTGAGAACCGTGAGGTGCTGGCTGACCGCTGGCCGGCTGATCGGCATCTCGGCTGCCAGTTCTGTCACCGTGCAGGGACCTAGCGAAAGCCGCTCGATGATCCCGCGCCGGCTCGCATCACCGAGCAACGCCCATGCATCTAACGGGTAAGCCACCACGAACACGTAAGTTAGCACTAACGCGTCGCCGGGACCACCCGGCCGACCTGCCGCGCCGCCTGCATCAATGGACATGCAGGTTCTGTGGCCATGCTTGAAGGCCGTTGGGTGAGGATGGCGTTGTGAGCGAAGAGCACTGGGACCGGGTCTACGCGACCAAGGGCCGCGACGACGTCAGCTGGTACCAAGCAGTGCCGGCGACGTCCGTACGTCTCGTCACCGCAGCCATCCCCGCAACTGCCGCCCCGAGGCGGGTCATCGACATCGGCGCGGGAGCGTCCACTCTCGCCGACGAGCTCCTGACGCGCGGCTACGACGTCACCGTCCTCGACGTCGCCCCGAGCGCCGTCGCGTCGGTGAAGGCCAGGCTCGATGATCGTGCCACCTACCTCATCACCGATCTCCTGGAATGGCAGCCAGAGACGACGTACGACGTGTGGCACGACCGCGCCGTCTTTCACTTCCTCACCGATCCGACCGCGCAGACCGCGTATGTCCACCTCGCCGCCAGGGCGGTCCGCGCGGGTGGCGTCGTCGTGCTGGGGACCTTCGCCCCCGACGGGCCCACGGCGTGCTCCGGTCTCCCTACCGCCCGTCACGACGCCGACTCGCTGGCCGCCCTGTTCGCGGACTACTTCGAGCTCGTATCGAGCGAACGGGACGAACACACGACACCGTGGGGCGCCGTTCAGCCGTTCACCTGGGTGACGCTGTCCCGCCGGCCCTGAGGTGTCCGTGGCTTGACGTCAGCCATTGCCGAACGCGCGTCACACCTGTCCAGCGTGCGTGCTGTCCGGGGTCGCGAAGGCCTCGCGGTGAGCACTCGCCAACACGAAGGAGACCTCCGAGGGAGCGCCGTCGGGGTGGTGACACTGACCTTCGAGGCCGGCGCTGGCCAGCCAGGCAATGCACTGGTCGGTGGTGACGTCCGCGTAGACCTCCGGGTCGAGCCGGTTGGGTAGTGGGTGTTCGCGCCCGCGGAACACCATGAGGACTCGGCCACCGGGACGCAGGACGCGGGCGATCTCCGCGATCGTGGCCTCAGGCTTGGACCAGAAGTAGAGGTTGTGGACCGCGAACACCGCGTCTTGGGAGTCGTCATCGAGAGGGAGCGTGACCCCATCCCCTCGATGGAGCGTCAGGACGCCGGTCCGGACGGGCTCGGAGTTGCGGCGCCCGGCCAGGCGGACCATCTCCTCGGAGACGTCCACGCCCGTGACGCGGGCGCCGCGCTCGACAAGGAGACCGAGGGTGCGGCCGGGGCCGAAGCCGATCTCGAGGATGTCCTCGCCTGGGCGAGGCGCGAGGAGTTCGAGGGCGGCGTCATTCGTCTTCGCGGTCTCCTTCACCCACAGCCGCCCGATCAGTGGACCGCCGAGTCCGTGCGGGTGGGCGGCCTGCGCGGAGAGGTAGCGAGTCAGCGGTCGGGTGGCGATGGAGAGAGCTCGTTGCGGCCAGGGTCTGCGGTCGAGCGAGCATTGGCGGGTAAGGACGGGCATCAGGCACCTCCGGTTGGTTTCATCGAGCGGGTGATCATCGCGGCGAGGGTGGTCGCCACGGTGGTGTCGTCGTACGGCGACGGCGACGCGAGTGGGGCGGGGTCGAAGCGGCAGTGCACGCCCCACAGCACGCACAGTTCGACTGTCGTGCGCGCGACCAGGTCGACCGGCCCGGGCAGCGCGAGCAGGTCGGCCCGATGGCGGCTGTCGAGGTAGGCCTTCATGCCCGACATCTGGTCGCCGCGGCCAGTGTCGGACCAGACCTTGCCGAGCTCCGGCAGCTCGGGGGCACAGCGGTCGACGAGCTTGATGGCGACGCGGTTACGGGACAGCCGCTCGTAGAGGTCGACGACGATGCCGGAAAGCTCGGCCGCGGCCTCGTCGGGAGTTCGCGGCAGACGGTGACGCCCGAGCGCCTTGGTGAGAGCCAGGTCGGGGACCTCGGCGGCCAGGCGCCCCGCCACCAGCTCGGCGAGCTCGCCGTCGGCGGGAGCGCGCACTGGGAGAGCGCTAATGTCCGGCATTGCTTCGAGTCCGTCCCCGTAGCAAATGGCGGCGGCGAACAGCGCCTCTTTGCCAGCGGCGTAACCGTAGAGCGTGCCCTTTGCCAGCCCGAGGACGTCCGCGATGTCCTGCATCTGGGTGCGCCGATAGCCGTGGGTCACGAAAACGCCCACCGCGGCGTCGATGACGGCGGGCAGTCTGTCTGGAGGAATGCTACGTGCCACGGTTCTCACAATAACTGACCGACCGAGTCAGTCAAGTCACAAACGCCAAGGCAAGGCCCCTCCCCCGCTTCTAGCCCGTGGTCAGAGGCTGCCCAGGTCGAGGCGTCGGGCCTCGGTGGCGGCGCGTTCACCGGCGTGGGCGCGGGTGTAGCGGATGAGCATCTCAACGCGGGTCCAGCCGGCCATGGCCATCAGGCCGGACTCGGATCCGCCGGCGGCGAGCCAGCGGTGGGCGGCGGTGTGCCGGAGTCGGTGTGGGCGGAACCCGGCGATGCCGGCCAGATCGGCGCGGCGGCGCAGGGACCGGTAGAGCGCGTCGGCGGCGAGCCCGCACCGGCGTTCGCCGAGCCAGAGTTCCTCGCGGTCGGCGTGCGGCTGCGTCCGGCGGACGGCGAGGTAGGTGCGGATCGCGGCGGTGGTGGCGGGGCCGACCGGGATGACGCGGCCGCGGCCGTCCTTGCCGCGCTGGATGGTGACCAGGCCCGCGTCCAGGTCGAGGTCGCGGGCGGTGAGGGCGATGACCTCGCTGAGCCGGATGCCGGTCTCGGCCATCAGCCGGATGATCGCCTCGTCCCGCACGTGTCGCAGGGACCGCGCCTCCGGGTCGGGCTGCCGGATCGAGCTGGCAGTCGCCAGCAGCGCGCGGACCTGGGCGACGGTGAGCGGGTCGACTACGGGCTGGTCCAGCTTGGGTGACGTCATGCCCTGGAACGGCGCGGCGTCGAGGTGTCCGACGGCGGTGAGCCATGCGGCGTACCGGCGTACGGCCTGCTGTCGGATCCGCGCGGTGCTGGGTGACCGGCCGGCGGTGAGCATGTCGGTGATCCAGGTCTGCAGGCTGGTGCGCCGCATCGGCGGCAGGTCCTGAGTCTCAACCCAATTTGGGTAGCGGCTCAGGGCGTCGAGGTAGAGGGCGATGGTCATGGGGCTCTTGCGCTCGGCGGTGAGCGCAAGGCGCCACTCCCCCGTCAGGTCGCGGGCGGCGGATGCGGTGAGGTCGGTCATGCCGACAACCGACCAGCGCGCGGTCAGCGGCACGCGCTCAGCGACAGGAGACGGTCAGGACCCTGCTCGGCTCGGAGCCTGGTCCGGATAACTCAGCCGTACCGAGCAGAGCGGGCTCAATGTGAACCCTAGGCGGACACGATTCGAATCCGCGGACTCTGGACCCGTCCACGCAGCGACTGCGACTGTCGCGTCGATAGGGAGCTCGGGCAGGAATCTGCCCGACCGTCTGAAGTGACGTGCTGGTCGTAAGTCCTCGACGTGCGAACTCAGCTTCCGCGCGTCGCCAGGCCGTCGAAGATCAACTCGCAGATCGACGCAGACAAGCGCACTGCGTCTGCCGACGGGGCGTCAGATGGCCCCTCCACCGCCGCAGTGAGGCCGGCGACCGTGATGGCACCGAAGACGCTCAAGGCCACGGCGCCCGGGTTGGGCACCTGGCGTAGCGACCCATCAGCCACGCCGTCGGCCAACAACTGCTCGATCGGTTCGTAGAACGCAGCCCGCAACGCCAGCGCCAGCTCGGGCAGCCGAGTCGCGCGCCCCAGGTCGCCGACCAATGCCCGACACAGGAACGGATGCTCGAGCATTACCCCCAGCTGCGCCACGACAGCGGCCTCGAGTCGAGTCCGCGCATCCTCGGCGCTCGACACGGCAACGCCGACGGCGCCGGCGATCATGTCCAACAGGTCGCTGAGGAGAAACTCCAGCACGGCGTTCTTGCCGTCGAGGTGGTAATAGATCGTGGCCTTCGGGATGCCGGTGGCCTCGGCGATGTCTTCGATCTTGGTGCCGTCCAGACCGCGCTCCGCGATCAGCTCGGCCGCGCCGTACAACTGGCTGGCCAGCTTCGCCGGCAGCTTCCTCATCGCGCACCTCTGTTCTCTGCCGCCCGACCGGTGCGGCCCGGGCGGTATCGACGTCGTGCACATCGTATGTTGTACTGGAAGTACAAACCAGTGATCCAGACGATCGGTTGTGTTCAGTGAGTCGAGACGATCGGGCCGGGACCCGTGGACCGCTGCGGTCTGCCCTCAGCGTCGGTCACCGCTTCCCGGCCGTGGTGGTGATCGGCTGGGTGCTGGCGGCTGCGGCGCTCTCGCTGCTGGTGACCCCGCTGGGCACGGTGGTCGAACGCAGCAGCACCGCGTTCCTGCCGGAGGACTCCCCGACCCTGCATGGGCTGAGGGTCATGGACGACGCGTTCGGTTCCGGCAACACCCAGTCCTACGTCTTCGTGGTCATCACCAACGACAACGGGCTGGGCGCCCCCGACCGCCGTGTCTACGCCGACCTCGTGCATGCCCTGGGGGACGAGCCGGAACGGGTCTCGGAGGTCCAGGACTACCTCGAGGAGCCTCAGGCAAAGCGGTCGATGACTAGCAAGGACGGCGAAGCGACCTACCTGGTCGTGGGGCTCCGATCCGCGGTCGGGTCGCCGGCCTCAGACGAGGACGTGAAGTGGCTACGGTCGGTCGTCGACGATCTCGACGCCCCGACCGGCACCGAGATCCACGTGACCGGAGACCCGGCGATGATCACGGACCTGACCACGGCGGTAAACGACGCGTCGTTGAAGATCACGGCCGTCTCCCTCGCCCTGCTGGTCGGAATCCTGTGGCTGGTCTACCGCCGGGTCGCCACCGTCCTCGTGTCGCTGGTGACCATCGGCATCGCCCTGTTGTGCACCCGCGGCGCCCTGGCCTGGGCTGGTGAACATGGGCTGGCCCTGTCCACCTACACCGACGCGTTCGTCGTGGCTATCACCTTGGGCGCCGGGACCGACTACTGCGTCTTTCTGATCTCCCGGTTCCGTGAGGAGTACGCCAGGGGCCTCGACTCAAGCGAAGCGGTCGCCGAGTCGGTCTCCCGCGTCGGGCCGGCTCTACTGGCTTCGGCGGCCACAGTCATCCTGGGCGCGACCTGCCTGGGCTTCACCGATCTCGCCATCTTTGCCACCACGGGCCCCCCGATGGCGATCTGTGTCGCGGTCACCGTAGCGGTGAGCCTGACCTTCACTCCCGCACTGATTCGTTGGTTTGGGCCGCGCATCGGCCCCGCCCCGATTGCCCGCGCGGATTCGCGGTGGGCACGCACCGGCCGCCTCGTGGGGACCCATCCGGCCCGGGTCGTGGTCGCAGGGGTGAGCGTTCTAGTGCTTCTGGCTCTGGCGCTGCCCACCATGCAGCTCTCCTTTGACGAACGGGCGGCCCAGCCACCCGATACCCCCAGCAACGTGGGCCTTGCGGCGATGGCCGAGCACTTCCCGCCGAACCAGACGCTGCCGGACTACGTGCTCATCCGTTCCGACCAGGACATGGCCAACACTCGCGACCTTGCGGTCCTGAACGCGGTCAGCACCGCGGTGGCCAAGGTCGACGGCGTCGACCAGGTCCGCAGTATCACCCAGCCCGCCGGAAAGCGTCTCAAACCCGCGTCCATCGCCAACCAGCTCGGCAAGCTCGCCGAAGGACTCCACCAGGCAGACCGCAAGCTTGAGTCCGGGGAGCCAGGGCTAGAGCAGCTCGCATCCGGGTCCGGCGACCTGGCTGATGCCCTCAACCAGGTCTCCTCCGGTGCCGGGAAAGCCGAAGACGGTGCGGCCGAGCTCAGCAACGGAAGCAAGCGGATGGCCAGCGGCCTCGGCCAGGCCGCCGACAGAACGGGTCAGGCCGCTGACGGGGCCCGCCAGCTGCGGGACGGTGCGGCGACGCTGGCCGCTGGCCTCCGAACCGCACACGATCAGGTCGCCCAAGCCGTCGACGGCCTCGGCATGATCGTCGAGGCCCTAGAGGGCGACCCGATCTGCACTGCCGACCCGATCTGCAGACGTTCCCGTGAGGGCCTACGAACGATCTACGCTGGCCAACGCGACCAGCTCCTCCCCGGCCTCGCCGACGCGGCCGCCGGAGCGGACAAGATCGCTGCCGGGGACAGCAAGCTCGCCACCGGCCTCGACCAGCTCGCCGCCGGGCTGCGGCAAGCAGAGTCCGGCAGCAACCGGATCGCCGATGGACAAGCCCAGCTGAGCAACAAGCTCGGCGAGCTAGAAGGGGGCACCGACCGGCTCGCGACCGGTGCCGCCGGCATCGCACCGGGCATCGAGCAGCTCCTGACCCAGACCGAGCAACTCCAAGACGGGCTCGACGACTCCGGCGACTACCTCCAAGACGTCAACCAGCGTGCAGACACACCCGAGGCCGGCGGCTTCTACCTCCCCGCCTCCGCTCTCGAAAAGCCGGACTTCGCGCTGGCCCGGGACGTGTTCCTCTCCCAGGACGGCAAGCTGGCGCGGATCCAGGTGACCGGTGACACCGACCCGCTCACACCCGCCGGCCAAGAGCGCTACGACGAGATCCAGGGCGCCGCGAAGCAGGCCATGAACAACACCCGCCTGGACGACTCCACGGTCCTGGCTACCGGCGCCGCCGGCCTGGGCGCCGACCTGGCGCACTACCTGAAAGACGATGCCGTCCTGGTGGTTGTGGCGGTCCTCATGATGGTGCTGCTCATCCTCATCCTGACCCTGCGTGCCCTGGCAGCACCGCTCTACCTGCTTGCCTCCGTAGTGCTCTCGTGCGCGGCCGCGCTGGGGTTGACCACCCTGGTGTTCCAGCACCTGGGCGGACAAGACATCCACTTCACCGCCCCCGTCATCGTGTTCGTCCTCCTGGTCGCCGTCGGCGCGGACTACAACATCCTGCTGATGAGCCGGATGCGCGAAAGCGGGCTCGCTCTGGACCGCGACCAGGTTGCCCGCGCGGTCACCGCGACCGGACCCGTCATCACCGCCGCCGGCCTGATCTTCGCCTCCACCTTCGTGGCACTGCTGTTCTCTCCCGTCGAGGCGCTCGCCCAGACCGGTTTCGCAGTCGCTGCCGGGCTCTTGCTCGACACCTTCGTCGTGCGCACTCTCGTCGTCCCGGCCTGCGCCGCGCTGTTCGAGGAGGGCAGCTGGTGGCCCCACCCCGGGTCGGCCCACGCATCGGCAGCCGTTGAGCCAGCCCAATACCCCAGGCACCCGTGAACCAAAGACCAGAGAGAAGTCATGACTAGCCAGCAGCTCACCTACAGCCCGTTCGACCCCACAGTGATGGCGGATCCCTACCCCGTCTATCGGCAGCTTCGCGACCACGCCCCGGCGTACTGGTCGCCGGAGGCAAGCACCTGGGTGCTCAGCAGGCACGAGGACGTCTCGGCGGCCCTGGCCGACCCAACGACGTACTCCTCGGCGTCCGGCATCTTCCCCACCCCACCCGGCGTGGACATGACCGAGCTGTTCCTGCCCATGCTCATCATGAGCGACCCACCCCGGCACACGCAGCTGCGTCAACTCGTCAGCAAGGCCTTCACCCCTCGCCGCATCGCCGGGCTCGAAGGACACATCCAGACCCTTGTCGACGACCTCCTCGACACAACCCCCGAGACCGGCCCCTGGGACTTCGTCTCCGAGTTCTCCGGACCTCTGCCCGCGATCGTGATCGCCGACATGCTCGGCGTGCCGCGTGAAGACCGCGACCGCTTTCGGACCTGGTCCACCACCCTGATCCAGTCCAACCCGGTGCGAGGCGAGTTCGGCGCCGGGCTGGACGCCGCTGCAGCCCTCTACGAATACTTCTCCGCATTCCTGGCCGACCGACGCGCGCACCCGCAAGACGACCTCATGACAGCGCTCGTCCAAGCCGAGGTGGACGGCGAGCACCTCACCGAGGAAGAACTTCTCGGGTTCTGCCTTCTACTGCTCGTCGCCGGGCACGAAACGACGACCAACCTGCTGTCCAACAGCGCTGTCATCCTCGCCCAGCACCCTGAGGACCGACGCGCTCTCGCCGACGACCCCGAACTCGTGCCAGCAGCCGTCGAGGAGCTGCTCCGCTACGACTCACCGGTCCAGGGCCTGGCACGCACCCTGACCCGACAGGTCGATCTGCACGGGCAGGCTATGGCAGCCGGCGACACCGTGCTGCTGCTCTTCGGCTCAGCCAACCGTGACGACCACGCGTTCCCCGACGCAGACCACTTCGACATCCACCGTGGCCCCGAACGACAAGTCGCGTTCGGGCGCGGCATCCACTTCTGCCTCGGCGCATCCCTGGCCCGCCTCGAAGCACGCATCGCCCTGCGAGCACTCCTCAAACGCCGCCGTGACTGGGATGTCGACGTCGACTCCGCGGTCCGACTCCGGTCGGGCCCGATCCGCGGGTTCGCATCTCTACCCATTCAGTAGGTCAGCCACTCACCATCCAGTCCAACGAAGGAGTACCCGTGAAGGACCGACCGAAGCCGAGCCGCGCAACAGTCCTCCACGCTCTGATCGAGGAGATCCTCGCCCGAGACGACGGGCAAATCCCCACCAACATCGAAGGCACCGACACCTACTTCACCAGCGTCGAGGATCTCGCGAACGCGCTGATGCTCCGCTGGCACACCCGACTCGTGGCCTCACTAGAACGCGGCCTCGTCGACGACCCTGAAGACCGCAGGGAGGCCGTCATCGAAGCCTGGCGGCACGCCTCCCGGATCTACTCGGGCGTCCGCAGAGTCATCGACGAGATGGCCGAGGACCCGCCCACCGATGTCGTTGCCCACGCCGTGCTGACCACCGCCCGCAACGACTGGGCTGCCATGGCCATTGCAGCCGGGCTGGCCAGCGGCATCGACGAGCTAGGAGCTCGTGTCGGCCAGCGCCTCGAACTCGAGGCGAGACAACGCAACCTCACGGAACAGAGCGCGGCCAACAAGCCTGCAGCGCGATCATTGCTCGGCACTCTGATGGCTCATCTCGTCGGGCGGGGGATCCCGAGAGTCTCTACCGATTCCGTTCGTCCCTCCGGTTCTTCCGGAGCGACGGCGAGCCCTCCGGGCTCTGGGTCGGTTCGACACACGACGCCTGACTAGTCGCCATTGGACTCAGTCAGGTCAGTTCCCCTACGAGATCCGTGATGTGGCGCAGCAGTGGGACCGCGATGGCTTGCTCCTCAGGCGTGAGAGATCTCCAGGCGACCGAGAGTCGGTCGGCGACAAGGCCGCGCTTGGCGGCCAGGAGTTGCTCACCTCGTTCGGTGAGCGTGAGCACGCGCCGGCGGCGGTCGTCCTCAGCCGGGATGCGGCGCAGCAGACCTGCGCTTTCCAGGCTGGCCGCCTGTTGGGTCACCGTCGGTTGGCTCAACAGCGTGTACGTCGAAATGGCGCCGATGCCCTCCAGGCCGCAGATCTGTACAGCATCCAGTAAGACCAACTGCGGCACGGTGACGTCTTCGAAGAGCGGCTGCAGGCGTCCCCTGGTCCGCCGCGCGACCGCGAGCAGAGCCAGCACCGCATCAGCGAACTGGCTTCCGCTGTCCGCACCGACCACTTCACCACCAGCACCCATACGAGCTCCCGTAGTCCATGGCCACTCATTGACAGACCGGCGCCGAGGGCGGATCGACGGCCATATGTTGCGTCACGCTACCGGCCTTCCCTCGACGGACAGTTGTTCGGCAGGCGGCAACGATGGGCATCGAACTGCTCAATAGGCAATGTTGCCCATTGGGCAACAAGCGTCATACTCAGGGCATGGATCGTGGGTTGCGGGACCTCAAGCGCGAGGCGACGGGACAGGCGCTGGCCCAAGCCGCTTTCGAGCTGACTCGTGAGCGCGGGCTGTTTGGGTTCGTCACCGCGGACGTGGTGGAGCGGGCGGGCTACTCGCGACGCACTTTCGGGAACCACTTCTCCTGCAAGGAGGAGGCGGTCGCGTCAGTCGCGTTCGGCGGTGTCGACGACGCCAGCGCGATCCTGGCCGGCCTGCCCGCGGACCTACCGCTGCTCGATGCCCTACTGGCCGTGATGAGGGATCAGTTCACTGCGGACACGCTGGTGAGGATGCGCGAGCTGATGGCGATGGCGCGGGAGTACCCGACGCTGGAGCCTTACGTCCTGGGCGTTCAGCAACGAATGCGCCATACCGCCCAGGAGCTCCTGGCGTCGGTGGCCGGGGACCGGTACCCCGCGATCTACGTACCGCTGCTGTTTGGCGCCGTGTACGGCGCCGTGATGGCCGCCCTAGAGGGAACTCTCGACGTGCACCTGGACGGCGAGAGCGACTACACGCCCGCGTCGATGGACTACAGCTCGTTCCTCGACCTCACCTTCGACTACCTGCGTCACGGCCTCTAACCGCAGCCGCCTCACCCCCAAGGAGCACCCGACCCATGTCCACCTTCTTGTACCGTCTGGGACGAACCGCGTACGGGAGGCCGTGGCTGTTCATTGCCGGATGGGTCGCAGTCCTCGCGGCGGTCGTCGGTGGCATGGCAATCAACGGGGTGAGCGTGAGCTCCGAGATGAAGATCGAGGGCACCGAGGCACAGACCGTGCTCGACCGCGTAGCCGATGAGCTCCCGGAGGCGTCTGGGGGTCAGGCCAGCGTGGTCTTCACCGTGCCGGTCGGCGAGCGCCTCGACACCCCGGAGCGACTCGCAGTGCTCAGCAGCACTGTTGGCGAGGTCTATGAGCTCGAGAGAGTCGTCAACCCTCTCGACGCCGCGCTGAGTACCGCCGAGCAGGGAGCACCGGGCACGCCGCAAGAGAATGCGCCCGGGGATGCGCCAGCCGGGTCGGACCCGGCACAGGCGGCCCCCTACCAGCCGCTGATGGTGGACGGCGCCCCGGTGCCCGGCGTGCTGGTGTCCTCGGACGGGCGGGTCGCGCTGTTCCAGTTCCAGTTCACCGTCGCCTCGACTTCACTGACCGATGACGATGTCTCCTCGGTGCTCGAGGTCGTGGAACGCGCCGAACAGGGCACGGGGATGACCGTTCTCCCCAGCGACTCCCTCGAGGCACTCGAAATCCCCGTCGGCATCGGCGAGGTGATCGGTCTCGCCGTCGCCGCCCTCGTGTTGGTACTCACGTTGGGTTCCCTCACTGCGGCCGGCCTACCCCTGATCACCGCGCTGGTCGGCGTCGGTATCGGCGTCGGCGGCGCCTACACGCTCTCGAACGTCGTCGAGATGAACTCCGCCACCCCCGTCCTCGGCCTCATGGTCGGCCTCGCCGTCGGCATCGACTACGCGCTGTTCGTCGTCAACCGGCAACGACGACTGATCCTCGACCATGGCCTCAACGCGCACGAGGCAGCCGGCAGAGCAGTCGGCACCGCGGGTAGCGCCGTGTTCTTCGCGGGCCTGACCGTCCTCATCGCGCTGACCGCCCTCACCGTCATCGGCATCGCGGTGCTTTCGACAATGGCGCTGGTCGCGGCGTCTACCGTGGCCTTGGCCGTCCTCATCGCCCTGAGCCTGCTGCCCGCACTGCTAGGTCTGGTCGGGGAGCGGATCTGCTCGGACAAGGTCCGAACCCGGCGCCGCGCCAAGTTGCAGGCGGAGTCGCCCGGCGTCGCTGACCACTGGGTAAGGGGGGTGGTCAGGTTCAGGTGGCCAGTCATCGCCGGCGTGGCCGCGATCCTGGTCGTGATGGCGATCCCCGCAGCCAGCATGAACCTGGGCATCCCTTCCGGTGCCACCGCGAACCAGGACACGGCCGCCCGGCAGAGCTACGAGGCCGTCTCCCAGAGCTTCGGCGAGGGATTCAACAGCCCGCTCCTGGTCACCGCGGAGCCCACCCGCGCCGCAGGCAACGTCACGCCCGAGCTGACCGCGAAACTGATCGACGAGTTGCAAGACCGAGACGACATCGTGTTGGCCGCCCCCGTCGGCGTCAACGAGGCGCGCGACCTAGCCGTGTTCAGCATCATCCCCACGTCGGGTCCCGATGACGAGTCGACCAGCGAACTCGTGACGTCCCTCCGCGAGCCCGACCACCCCATTGCCCGGGACAACCAGGTGCAGCTGGGCGTCACCGGGTTCACCGCCATCCGAATCGACATGTCCGACAAGATCGCCAGCGTTCTTCCCCTCTATCTCGGGATCATCATCGTGCTTTCGATCCTGATCCTGACGCTGGTCTTCCGCTCGGTGGTGGTTCCACTCAAGGCCACAGCCGGCTTCCTGCTCAGCATCCTGGCCACCTTCGGAGCTACGACTGCCGTCTTCCAGTGGGGCTGGCTCAGCGACCTCTTCGGGGTCGACACCGGCGGCTCGCTCATGAGCTTTATGCCGATCATCGTGACCGGCATCCTCTACGGACTCGCCATGGACTACGAGGTCTTCTTGGTCTCCTCGATGCGCGAAGCGCACATCCATGGCCAGGGGGCCCGCCAGAGCGTCGTTCACGGGTTCGACCACGCCAGCCGGGTCGTCGTGGCAGCCGCCATCATCATGGTCGCGGTGTTCTCCGGCTTCATATTCAGCCACGACATCATGATCAAGCAGATCGGCTTTGCCCTGGCCGCCGGCATCCTCATCGACGCTTTCATCGTCCGGCTGACCCTCGTGCCCGCGCTCATGGCCGTCTTCGACGAGCGAGCCTGGTGGCTACCTCAGTGGCTCGACCGCCTACTGCCGGACCTCGACATCGAAGGCGACAAGCTTTTGACCATGCTCAACCAGCGGGCCGAGGCCACCGACCGACAAGACATAGAAGTCCCAGGTTGATGGAAACTGACGCACCCAGAGCCGGAACGTCGTCGTCTCGGCCGTGGCAGCATCGCGCTCGGACCCGTCTCGGCAGATCGGTTCGATCTGGTACTGGCCCCGGATGTGCTCCGGATACCTCCGTTGCGCATCGACCTTGCTCGTCGGAAGCACCGCCCCCGTGCGCGGTCTTCACGCTGCGGCCCTCCGCCTCACCCGGCCCGATGGGTCACAAATGACCGCGGAGGTGCCGGTGTCCCCGCCGGAGATAGGCGCGAGCCTCGCCCCCAGCCATCGACGGCCGGGGGCGGGTCGTCAGAGAACGAAGTCTGCCTCAAGGTCGGCGCCACCCCTGGCGTCTCCAGGTCCGCGACCGGCCATGGCGAGCCGGGCCGTCGTTCACGTGTGCTGGATCGTGCTCGCGCAGGTATTCCTCAAGATCAGCAAGCCCTCGGGCGAGATCTCGACGCAGCCTTCGCTCGGCCAGAAACCGGAGTCGTGGCTGGGGGTGTACGCGAACCCACTCACTGTAGATGCTCTCACCCACGTACCAGCATGCACCGGCAGCGACGAGGCCACCCACCAACGTCCACCACACGACTGCCATCACGTCCCATAGGGCGTTCCCCAGATGTTGCCACGCTGGCCCGTTCGGATCCCAATATCCCACTCCACCCACCTCCAGCCCTGGCGGCCGAACCCGGGGGTTCATGATCACCATGTACGCAGGGGTTGGGGTCAGGCTACGCCAAAATGCATAGGAGGAAAAGGGTAGTTTGGCGGCTAGTGATCGCTACCTACGGCCGCTGCCGAGTGGCGTGCCAGACGCGAATCTGATCGACCAGCACGACTGACCCCGACCGGCCGAGCCCGCCGCCGGCAGGACGGCGCCCGGCGGTCGCTTGGCGGAGCAAGGCGAGCGCCATCGCTGGGGGCAGCTCTCAGACGTCTGTGGCCCAACTCTGAAGAGGCGCAGCGCCTGTTCGGCGCGAGCCTCCATCCGCAGTTCACTACGGATGGAGCGCCCACCCCCCACGAACTCGCCAGTCGGACCGTAGCACCAACGTGGGCTGTCTCGGCGGCAACCGGGGATATCGATCTGGACTCCGCAGAACGAGGCCATGTGCTCCTCGATATGCGAGATGCGAACGGTGCCTGAGTAACGACGCTGCCGAGTGAAGTGGAGTCAGAATGGGGACGCTTCAGATCGAGCAGGACAAATCGAGCAGGACAAGTTCGGGATGTCCTGCGCGTCCACGGTCAGCTTCGAAGTGACGCCGCAGCGCCGTGCAGGTCTTGGGTCAGCATGGCCTCGAGCTCCGGAAGGGCCAAGGCCGACTGCGCGGCGTCGCGGACTCGACTGCGTGCGGGCCTATCCCGGGCGGTGGCCAAACGTGCCACCGTTGTCCAGGCCTCCGCGGCTCGGTTGGCTGAGCGCGCCAATGAGGTGGTTGCCTCGTCCCCTGTCATCTGGGCGATCTCGAAAGCCCCCTGCGCCAGGAGCCGGCGGAAGAGGCCGCCGCCGGTGCCTGCCTTCTCGATGAACGCGCCGACGCTGAACAACATGATTTCGAGTTGCTCGTCGTCATGTCGTTCCCAGCCCGCAATGTCCGTGGCACAGGCACGCGCTGCGGCGACTCCAGCGCTGTGGACCGTCAGACCGGCGGCGTCACCCGGTTCTGAGGTTAGCCCGTCGAAGATTCTGGTGGCGCTGGTGGGATTGCTCATGGCGTGGGCTGACTGGGCGAATGCCTCAGCCGCCGTGGATGCCAGATCCGGCAGCACAGCGGGCCACCTGATGTTGTACACCGTATGTCGCGTCGGTTGCGGGAACGACGTGGAGCGGCGTGCCCGCGCAAGGGCTTCATAGGGGACCTCCTGGACGTCTTCGCGATCGTTGTCCACCACCAAGGCCACTTGCGCGTGGTCATCGAATCCGATCACCACGATGTCGTGGCGACTCATCGAGAGCTTGACGCGCAGATAGGGCAGCTCGGCGATGTCGGCCCAGAGCATCACTGGACGACCACCCTGGATCTCAGCGCGTACCCAGTTCCACCCCTCGGCGGGATCGTCAGTGACCCGCTGCTCGACCGCTCCGCCCAGCCGACGGGGCAGATCCAGCTCGAGCTCTCCGCCACGGCCAACCAGGTACAGGGGTGGGAAAAGGTCTACCGAGCGCACATAGGAGAGACCGAGCGCGCCGCCGAGAGTGAACACAAGACCTTCGCTGGGAGGGCCGTCCCATCCGAGTCCGGCCCACTCCAGCAGGTCTCGCAGGGCGCCGGACCCACAGTGCCCACCGATCCGATGCGGGTAGGGCGACACCCGTGCAGAAGCATGACTAGTAGTCATGTCGCGGTCTTCCGCGTCCGAGCCTGCGAGTGGGCGGTGATCGGTGGCAGTCAACCTCTGCTCGCTGAGGGATCACGGCCGCGGCTCTCTCGGAACGTCTGTCGGACCGCCGGTCTCGTCGGTGGTCTTGGTGATGGCGCTGCTCATGGCGCTCTCCAGGGTTCGTGCGTACGCAGCCGCGAAGTGGGTGACGTCGACGAGCACGAACATGGCCGTCGAGGTGAGCACCCTCTGCCCCTCCGGGTCGGTGATGGTGGCTTCGACCTGAAGTCGACGCCCATCGCGGCCGGTGAGGTGGGCTTCCAACCGATAGGTGACGTCCAAGAGGACAGGCTGCAGGTACTCGATCTCGAGGCGTCGAGTCACCGCCGGGCCGCCCACTAGGTACTGGAGGAATCCATAGAGGTCGTCGATGACCGTCGCCAACGCGCCACCATGAGCGATCCCCGGCGCGCCTTCGTGCCGGTGGTCGAAGGCGTGCGCAGCGACCACGCCGTCCCCCGCACGTCGCACCTCGAGATGGTGGCCATGCGGATTGTCCTCGCCGCAGCCCAGACAGTTGGCGTGGTGTGAAGCGAGGCGAGCTCCGTCGTCAGGAGGACGGAACTTCTCTGCAAACGTCGCGATCAGGTCATCAAATCGACTCATCCCGCGACCCGGCCGCCCACGACAGTGTCAATCCAGCGTTCAAGGACATCACGTTGCCACTTGGGAGGATGCGGGACGAGCATCCCGCTCACTCCTCGACCTAACAGGAGATCTAGCGTCAGCTGGATCAGAACCGGATCCGTGGTGATCCAGACGCGACATACCTCCCGAAGCTCGGCGTGCACCCGCTCCTCGGCCGGAACCAGCTGCCGTCGAAGGTCCTCGTCGGTGCGTGCCGCGGCCCACAGCTCCAACGTGGCTCCGTACAGCGGCCCGGACAACGCCTCAGCGAGGAGCTCCAGCGCCGCAAGTGCTGCCGGCCTGCTCGGTCGAGCCGAGGGGTCCAGGCTGTCTCCGATCCGTATCGCGAGGCTGTCTTGAACGTGCGTGAGACGTTGCTGTGCCAGATGCTCGACCGCCGCCACGACCATCTGGTCTCGCGTGCCGAAGTGGTGGAGCTGGGCGCCTCGCGACAAGCCAGCTCGCTCGGCTACGGCAGGGCCAGTGGTCCCCGCGTACCCCAGCTCCGCCAAGCAAGCAACCGTGGTGTCTAACAACAGCCGGCGGGTTGCTACTGCCCGAACTTGTCGGTCCTGCACGCCAGCGGTCATGTCGAACACTGTACATACATACATGCATGTATGCCCGGCCGGCTTGAGCGAAACGCCATTGCGTCGACCAACGTCTTCCATCGTCAGTCGCCCATTCGTCGGCGGGCCATAACACGGCTCACGGACAGAATCGACGCTGTACGTGGTCGCGGGCGCTGGACTCGAAGGCCGCGCGCAGATCGGCCGACTAGGCGAGGCGCGGAGTCCTCGAAACAACCGATGCAATTCGACGCATCGAGGTCAGGCATGCCGTGACTGCGAATTTGATCGCATCCCATGCGAGTACCAGGACGAAGAGGTTCAGCCATTCCGGGGCCCCGGCCGCCATCGCGAGCCGGATCGTCTGCACGGATACGGCGCACGCGAATGCGAGCGCGACGAGGGCAACTGCCATGCCGACTGTGGGTCGCGAGGTGCGGACGCGGCGGAGCAGAAAGTTGGAAGGCGCGTACGCCTGGAGCAGCCTGTAAAGAACCGCAACCGAAATGACGACGGGCGCCGCGACGAGTTGAATCAACACCTTGCACCCTCCGGGACTGGGCAACGACGAATCCTGAATATGGCGAACATTGCGCCTCCCGCAGCCGAGCCGCACTCGTTGTGGATGGCGGCGACAATGACTGTCCTAAGGCGCAGAAACGGCACGAGCATCCGCGGCCAAGCCGTGCCCAACCGACGCCTCCGCGCCAACGCCCTCAGCACGTCGCACCGCTAGGAAGGCATGCCGTCGATCCACCCGTTGGGCATCTGTCGATGCTCGCCCACCGGCGGGCAAGTCCGACGTGACCCGGTACCGATCACGGTAGGCCGCGACGGTGGCTACGGCGGCCCGCCAAGCGAGGAGGTCGGATGCGGGCGGCTCGCCGAGCCGGCGTATCCACGGGGCACCCTCGTCGACGGCATCCGCAGCCAGCGCGGCTGCCCGACCTTCGATGAGGTGCTTGCGCTCCTCGATCGCCCGGCGGTCCTCGGCAGGCATCTCTCCCATCGGTTCCGGAATGAGACCGGCGATCAGACGCGGGCGAAGCCGACAGCCGCGAGGCAGGGACGCCGCCGCCTTCTCGACCCGGTACTGAAGCACCGCCGCGACGTCGTCCGCGTCGTCCAGTGCGTGCCGTCCAACGACGAGCCGGACCAGCTTCTCGAGGTCGTGGTGGTACGCCTCAGCCCGGCGGAGGGCCGCGGTGAGAGGCCCGAAGGCGCTCGACTGAACGACCGCCTCATGCTGTTCAGGCGTGAGGCCGGATCGGCACAGAAGCCGAACGAATCTGTCGTGCTGGGCGTCTGCCGCGATTGTCTCGAGCTCGGCGGCGAGCCGGTCGATGCCGCCATGGATCGCGTACTCGGCCTCCATCGTCTGATGCGCGGACATGCTCGCGCCGCTGTGTTGAAGCACCCCGAAGAGCACAGTGCGAGCCGTGACGTCATCAGGCTCGGGAGTCGAGTGGCTGTCGTCAGGCTGGTCGAGAGCCACGTAGGCGATGTTCGACTCCCGACCACGGCTCATTGAGACATAGAGGTTCTCCCGGGTCGTCGACGGTGTGACGACGACGTGGGAAGTGTCGACGGTGATGCCCTGGGCCCGATGTGCCGTGACGGCGTAACCGAGGTCGACGTACTCGCCGACGTACTCAGCTGGCAGCACCGACTTGCCGTATCGCCGTGGATCGAGCCGGTCGACGAGCACCGAGCCGTCGCGGCGGATGTCGACCACCCGCCAGCGGTCGCCGTTCTTGACCCAGCCGCCACGGGAGGTCCGCAGACCTCGCTCGTTGCGCCGGGTGATGACGACATCTCCGACCGAGGCCCTGGTGCCCGCGGCCAGGGGGACCTCCCGACCATCGACAGCGCCGTCGAGCAGCAGCCGCTCGGCTCGGGCGCGCTCGTTCAAAACCCGCACGGCGTGGGACGACTCGGTCACGAGGATGCTCGCCTTGCCGGCGTTGCAGTCCGCACGCCATGCCTCGTAGGCCCGGTCGAGCATCTCATCGGTCAGTCCCTCGCGGACCCGCTTCTGCCGGATGTACGTCGAGATGATCTCGACCTCACCCCGGCGAAGAGCGAGAGAGGCGTGCTTCTCCCACTCGTTCACGAAGCGATGAATGTCGGTCAGCTCGGGGGCACCGGCGCGTCGGTCGACCAGGAGCGCGAAGACGCCTCCAGCCTCGACGGACTGGAGCTGGTACGGGTCACCGACGAGGAGGACTTTGGCGCCTGCTGCCTCCGCGATGCCACTGATCCGGTCGAGCGTCGTCGTTCCCGCGAGCGTGGCCTCGTCGATGATTACCAGTTGCCCGGCGCACAGGGCCGTCCGCTCGTGGTCGAACTCATGAAGCCACTTCGCCGTGTTGTCACAGGCGACCCCCAGGTCATCAGCCAGCGCCTGCGCAGCGGCCGCAGAGGGCGCCAGACCAATGACACTGCCCTGCCCGTGCTCGGCGATCCACGACGAACGAAGGGCTCGCATCGTTGTCGTCTTGCCCGCACCCGCGGGACCGACGAGCAGATCCACCTGTCGGCCTGACGTCGTGATGCTCTCAAGGGCGGAGCGCTGCTGACAGCTGAGTCGAGCCTTCGAGTGCGTCGCCACCCGCCCCAGCACGCTAAGCCGCACGGTCGGTGCGTTCGTGGCTTCCGACCGCTCGAGGAGCCGTGCTTCCGCCTCGATGATCGCTGTCGATGAGTACTTGGCCGAGTGCCGCGGTCGGAAGAGGCTCGTGCCATCCTCACGCTGGAAGCGAACCGGACTGGTCGCCAACTCCGGCGGAGTCAGCGACACCGATTGACGCTGAGCAGCATCGACCACCATGGACACGACTGCCTCGCGGTCCGAGGTGGATGCAAACAGGAGGTCCATCGTCTGCTTCGAGGCCTCGGCCAGCAGGTTCCAGTGGTTCCAGGCTGCCCTCTTCACCTCGACAGCGGTCACGACGTCGGAGGCGATTGCCTCGATAGCGGCCAGAAGAACGTCGGCGGCGATGAGCGGAGCGCCACCCGCACCCAGGAGCGTTGCCGCCCACGCGGTCGCGTCGACGCCGAACTGGTCGGATGCCCGGCGGCGCCACTCAGCGGTGAGGTCGACGAGCGACCTCAGCTCCTTGGGTGGCCGAGTGGCCAGGGTCGCCTGGGCACGGAGCTCGACGATGACTCTGCCCGACGGCATCCGACCGTGCCTCGCGACGTACTCCCCGATGAGTTCATCCTTCTTGAGCTCGATCTCGCGGGTTCGGCTCGAGAACTCTGCGATGAGCTCATCGCTGACGCCGACGATCTCCCACTGCGGGTTGCGGTCGGCGCCTCGCTGACGAAGCTCCCAGTCGACTCCGACATCGCGCGAGAGTCGGTCGGCGAGGAGAGCGTCGTAGTGGGCAGACAGACCGGTCCTCGACGCGAAGACCGGACGACCGTCGAGACTGCGCCAACGTCCGTCCATCTGGGTGAGGACCTTGTTGGACACGACGACGTGGGTGTGGAGCTGCGGGTCTCCGGCCCGCGAGTCGAAGTGGTCGTAGGCAACGGCGGCGACACCAACGATGCTGACCTGGGCGACTGCGCCGTCGCTGTCGGAGATGCCGGCGCGTGTGGCTGCGACTTCACGCTCGAAGTAGTCGATGACGTCAGCGACAGCCGCATGGTGTGCCTCCACGATTCGCTCCTGCGTCGACGCATCGGCGACACCCCACAGCACGGACACGGACTTGGGCACGCTGAAGGTGAGGTCGAAACCGGCCACCGCATGGCGCACGCCTAGCGCGCTCTCCTCGGATTCGATCCTCTCCGACTCGGCGGCACAGTCCTCCGGAGTCATCTCAGGGTCGAGTGCGGCGACGCGCTCGTGGATGCGATCAGCGATGCGCTTGTACGACGGGTAGGCCCGGCCGAGCTGTTCCCCTGTGATCGGATCGCGACCCATACCAACCAGCAGCGCGAGCTGGTCCTCCGTCACCTGCATGCCGGGCCTGAGCTCACCGCCCCCGAAGGCTCTTACCCCCGAGCCCATCCAGCGGCCGGGCGGGGCCCCAACGTCGGAGTAGTAGCGCGTGAGCGGTGTCGACAGCGCTCGGTTGCCGTCGCCGGCGGCGACGCTGCGCAGCAGGTACTGATAGCCGCTGCCCGCGGACATCCGGCGCATCGAGACCGTCATGGCCGCTTGCCTTCCACAGGGTTCAGGTGCGGCCTGCCATCCACACCCCCTCGATCTGCACACCGTGTGAAGCCGATAGGGGATGAGGTGCAGGAGACGGGCAGGCCTGGAAAGGCAGCAAGGGAACAGGTGGCGGGATCGAAGGGGTGACAGTGAGGGCGACGAGACGGAGAGCAAGAAGGGGATGGGTAGGTCGAGAAAGTTGGAAGGCGGAGAGCACCTGAGCGGTGGCCCGGAAAGGCGAGAAGCGACCGGGTGCCAAATCCAGGATCGGACCCTACGATGAGGCTCAGACGATGCCCGCACCGCCGCGGGTGTCATCTGTGCCTCGAGCCGAACAGCGAGAGGCAGCGGGACAAAGCGCCATGAAGATTCGACTCGGGTTGATCTCCTGTGCGACCGGCACACTGATGTTGGCCGCGGTCTCCGCGTGTGGCGACAGCGAGGCGGGTCCTCCGCCATCGCCGTCCGCGTCATCTGCGCCGACCGCAGCAACGACGAGCGCCTCGGCGACGTCGACATCCGATCTCGCGACCATCGACGCCACCGCGGCCATTCGGAACTACTACACGGTGGTCGACGAGCTCCGCAGCGATCCGTCCTCCGATCTCGAGCAATTGAAGTCCGTCGCGACGAGCGCACAGCTCAATGCGGTTCAGACTCTGATCCGCCGTCAACGTAACGAAGGTCAGCGCCAAACCGGCGCGACGTCGATCGGCGAACTGACGGTGCAGTCGGTCAACCTGGACAACTCGGACCCGAACGCCGGCAAGGTGCCCGCGGTCGTCATCGACGTCTGCTGGGACGTCAGCAAGGTCGACGTGCTCGACGAGAGCGGCAAGTCGATCATCTCTCCCGACCGCCCGGACACCGGGTGGACGCGTTACACCGTCGCGAACTACGCGTACGCCGCCGATCCGACCGGCGGCTGGCGTGTGGCGACGGGACAAGACCTCGAGCAGACGCCATGCCCAGCATCCTGACTCGCCTCGCCCTGACAGCGCTGGCAGCCGCCGGCCTCTCGGTCCTCGTCCAGGCCGAGTCATACGCGGACACCGTGTGCTCGCAGACCGACCCAGCGACGGGCCAGTGCCTGATCTGGATCGAGGTGCCGGGCACTCCGGGCACGCCTGGTGAGCCAGGTGACGACGGGCCGCAGGACACCGGCAGCGGAGCAGCCTGCTACTGGGATGGCACCAGCCAAGGCATCACGCATCCTCCGCCCGGGCCGGTCCCGTGCTCATCGCCCGCGGGCTACTGGTCGAACAGCTACCACTGCTACATCAGTCTGGTAGAGCCCCAGCCGCCAGCGGGCGACCCGAGCTGGCAGGGTCACGAGCCCGGCGACGGCGCCGTATACAACTGCTACCAGCCGCAGACGGGTCTGCTCATCACTATCTGGTCCTACGACCCGCCGCCGAACTCGGGCATCGGACCGACGCCGCGTGACGTCGCCCAGCTCGCGATCGAGCAGATGCGTCTCTCAGCCATCAACATCGGCATCGCTCCGGAGCCCGGTCCGGACAGCATCGGCCTGGTCGGTATGCCGGTCTGGATGTGGGCCGAGAACCCGAACGCCCACACCGTCGGTCCGATCAGCGAGAGCGCCTCCGCCGGCGGCATCACGATCACAGCCACGGCGGAGTTGCTTCACATCACCTGGGACATGGGCGACGGCACCGAGGTCGTCTGCGAAGCGGTCGGCACGCCGTACAAGCCGTCGTACGGGAGGAAGGACTCTCCTGACTGCGGCCACACCTATAGGGAGTCGAGCGCGCACGAGGCCGATGACGCCTACACCGTCACCGCCACCTCGAGCTGGGTCATCACGTGGTCGGGCGCCGGCCAGACGGGGACGATTCGGCTCGACGGCCTCAACCGCTCGACACAGATCCGGATCGGCGAGGCGCAGGTGCTCGTCAACTGACGGGCCGCGCGGGAGGTACGACAAGGTGTCCACAACGGCCCGAGAGGCGCGAAGGACAGGCCCGCGCAACGCCACCCCAGAGGCGGCCGCCACCATCACTCCCCCGCCCAAGCTCCGAAGACGCCCCGCGCTGGTAGTCGCCGCGGTCATCGTGACCGCGCTCGGCTGCCTGATCGGCGCGTGGGCCTGGAGTTCGACGACGAACACCCAGGAGGTACTTGCTGCCCGCGACACGATCCACCGCGGCGAGGTGATAGATGCCGAGGACGTCCAGCGGGTCAGGATCAATGGCGACCCGGCGCTGTCCCCGCTGCCCGCTTCGGAGTACGAGGAGATCGTCGGTCAGCGGGCAGCCCTCGACATCGCGGCGGGCGGCCTGCTCACAAGCGAGTCGACTGCCGACGAGCCGCTACCTCCGCGAGGCCAGTCGATTGTCGGGATCTCCCTGACACCCGCGCAGGTCCCTGGCATGGCCCTATATGGCGGCGACAAGGTCCGCATCATCGTCACACCTGGTGACAACGGCGAGGCGCCGGCGAGCTCGCCGCAGTTCACGGTCGCTGAAGTCGTCGCAACCTACGTGGACGAGACGACAGGCAACACGGTCGTCAACGTCCTGGTGCCGTACGCCGACGCGGGCGTCCTCGCCGCACGCGCCGCCACTGGGAATGTCGCCTTGGTGCTGGACTCCGGAGCCGAATGATGGCTGTCGTCTGCCTGACCTCCGCATCCGGATCGCCCGGCGTCACCGCGACGGCCGTGGGCCTCGCGTTCTGCTGGCCGCGTCCAGTGCTGCTCGTGGAAGCCGACCCGACCGGCGGCTCCGGGATCCTCGCCGGATTCATGAAGGGCACGACGCCGTACTACGCCGGACTGATCGAGCTTGCGCTCTCGCCGCTTGGTACAGCGGATGCGCTACGCGACGTCGTCCGGCCCCTGAGCCCGAACGTCTCCCTCGTCGCGGGAACGCGGACACACGCTCAGGCAGCGGCACTCCGCGATGTGTGGGAGCCACTCGGCTCGGCTTTGCGCGAACTGGAGGCAAACGGGCAGGACGTCATCGTTGATGCCGGCAGGCTCGGGCTGACGGGATCACCGCAGCAACTCCTGGACACGGCTGACGCATCCCTGCTGGTCACTCGCGCAAACCTGCCATCGATCTCCGCAGCACGTTCGTGGGCCGAGACCGTTCGCCAGCCCGGGACCGGGTGGAGACATCCAGGCCTGCTGCTGATCGGCGAAGGACAGCCGTATCGAGACACCGAGGTCTCCAAGGTGCTCGGTATGCCGGTGGTCGCCGACGTCCCCGACGACCCGGCAGCCGCCGCGGTCTACCACCGCGGCGCGCACCCACCTCGTCACTTCGAGACCGGGCCCTACGTCCGGGGTCTACAGGCCGCAGCACAGTCGATTCAGGCGCACCTCGCCCGTGGTCTGCTCGCCCAGGTCGAGGGGGCTCAACGGTGACGGAGGCCTCCCGCTACATGAGTGAGTACGGCGAGCTTTCGCGGCTGCCGCTGTTCAGCCAGCCGTCCAACGGGACAACGCCGGCCCCCGCCAAGCTCGGCGCTCCGGTCACCGCTCCCCCGCCGGCAGGCCCCGAAGTCGACTGGTCCGTCGTGTCGGAGCTGCGTGCGCGTGCGTCCGAGCAGCTGAGCCAGGCCGTCGGTTCCGACCGGAGCAGGCTAGACAAGGCGGCTCAGCAGGAACTCGGCCGGTCGATCGTGCTGGACTTCATCGAGTCGGCGATGGCCGAGCACGTCGACGCCGGCCGCGGGACCTGGAGCCAGGTCCGCCAGCAGGCGACGGCGCAGGCGGTCTTCGACTCGCTCTTCCGGTTGGGTCGACTGCAGCCGTTGGTCGACAACGACGGTGTCGAGAACATCGTCATCGTCGGCCACGACAACGTCCTGCTCGAGCTGGTTGACGGCACGTTGATCGACGGCCCACCCGTCGCGGACTCCGACCAGGAGCTCATCGACTTTCTGGTCTTCCTCGCATCGCGCAGCGAGGTCAACGCTCGCTCCTTCTCCGAGGCGCAGCCGCGGCTCCATCTGCGGCTGGACGGCGGTTCCCGCCTGGCCGCCGCAGCATGGGTCACGCCCCGTCCATCGGTCGTGATCCGACGGCACCGGCTGATGCACGTCACGCTCGACGACCTCGTCGCAAGAGACATGATGACGCCGACTGCAGCATCGTTCCTACGCGCCGCTGTCCGAGCACGACGTTCGATCGTCGTCGCCGGCGCCCAGGGCGCCGGCAAGACGACCTTGGTCCGCGCGCTCTGTGCGGAGATCGACGCCATGGAGGCGATCGGAACCTTCGAGACCGAGTACGAGCTCCACCTCCATGAGCTCAACCGCCACAAGGTCGTCCACGCCTGGGAGGCACGTCCGGGATCCGGTGAGCGCGGGGCTGATGGCCGCCAGGCGGGCGAGTTCACGCTCGACGAGGCACTCGTCGACTCCTTCCGGTTTAACCTCTCGCGCCAGATCGTCGGCGAGGTACGAGGCAAGGAGATCTGGGCGATGATCAAGGCGATGGAGTCGGGCACCGGCTCCATCTCGACGACCCACGCGGCTGATGCGGCCTCCGCTGTCCGCAAGCTCGTCACCTGCGCGATGGAGGCCGGTCCACACGTCACCCAGGGCCTCGCGACCAGCAAGCTCGCGGCGACGGTCGATCTGATCGTCCAGCTGAGCATGGAGAACAAGGTCGTCCCCGGCGGCGCGCAGCGTGAAAGGCGAGTCTCCGAGATCATCGCCCTGGCCCCCGGCGAGAAGGAGGTCGGATACGCGACCACGCAGGTGTTCCGTGCCGATGCGTCAGGTGTCGCCGTACCGGACGTACTTCCCGACGAGTACCGGGCGCTGACACGCCACGGCTTCGACCTGGCGGCGTACCTCTCGACCCAGCCGTACGGAGTGCAGCCGTGACTCCCTTGCTTCCCGCCCTTGCCGGCGGACTGATCACCATCGGCATCCTCGGCATCGTCGTCGGCCTGCGACCGACGGCCGAACCACCTCGCGAGAGGCACATGTCCCGGGGCCGCGTTGCGGCGTTGACCTCGCGCACCCGAGTGCTGCTACTGCTCGGAGCCGGGCTGGGCCTCCTCGGATGGGCGATCACCGGGTGGGTACTCGCGCTGGTCATCGCGCCGGTCGCGGTCATAGGATTGCCGGCTCTGCTGTCCGCTCCCCCGGCGGCCACTCAGATCAACCGGCTGGAAGCGATGGAGGAATGGACTCGCTCGCTCTCTGGCGTCCTGACCGTCGGGATCGGGCTCGAACAGGCGCTGGTCGCGACACTGCGCTCCACGCCCGCGCCGATCAACGCCGAGGTCAGCCGGCTCGTTGCTCGTCTTCGTGCGCGGTGGGACACGGAGACCGCACTCCGCGTCTTCGCGGACGAACTTGACGATGCGACCGGCGACCTGATCGCTGCGAACCTCATCCTCGGAGCACGCCGCCGTGGCGCCGGGCTCGCGAGCGTCCTCGAAGGTCTCGCGGAGTCGGTCGCCGCTGACGTCCGGGCGCGCCGGCAGGTCGAGGCCGATCGGGCCAAGCCGCGTGCGACCGCCCGATGGGTGACACTCATCAGCGCCAGTGTCCTGCTTGTCCTGGCCCTGTCAGGCCAGTACGTCGAGCCGTACGCGACCGCTATCGGTCAGGTCATCCTCGTCGTTCTTCTCTCGGCCTACGTCGCCACCTTGATCTGGATGCGCAGCATGGCTACCGGCAAACCGCTGCCGCGTTTCCTCCAAACTCGACTCGATGTGGCGGCGACCCCATGATCACCGGTCTCCAGCTGGCGATCTTGTCCGGTGGCCTTATCGGCCTCGGACTCACCCTGGTCGTCGCGCGACTCGTGCCCGCTCAGCCGGACCTCGCCGACGCCTTGGAGCGTGTCTCCTCCACGCGACACCGCACCACCGCCAATGCCTCCGCTGCCCGGAATGGCAAGGAACGACTCGGGCTTTGGGGCATGCGCGTGCTGCCGCCGGGACTGTGGGTGCGCACGCCGACCCGCGAACTCGCCCTGCTACGGATCTCAATCGCGCAGTTCTACGGCGAGAAGCTCACCTTCGCCGGCCTCGGACTCCTCATTCCGCCCGGCCTCACGCTTCTCTTCAACTCCCTCGGGCTGGGCCTCCCACTCCAGGTCCCGGCACTCGCGTCGCTCGCCCTGGCGGCCGTGATGTTCTTCATTCCTAACTACAACGCGCTTGACGATGCCCGGAAGGCCCGCGTCGAGTTCGCCCGGGCGCTCGGCGCCTACATCGATCTGGTCGCTCTCGAGCGTCACAACGGCATCGGCGTCCGTCAAGCCATGGAAGCGGCGGCGGAGGTAGGAGATTCGTGGGTCTTCACCCGGCTCTCCGAGGAGCTGACCCGGTCGCGCTGGTCTGGCCTGCCGCCTTGGGATGCGCTGCACACCTTGGCAGAGGAGCTCGGGCTTCCCGAGCTGGACGACTTCGCCGACATCATGCGGCTCTCCGGTGAGGAGGGAGCGAGCGTCTACGTCACCCTGCGTGCCCGATCCGCCGCTATGCGCACGGCGATGCTCAACGACGAGATTGCCCAGGCGAACGCCGTCGGCGAGCGCATGACGATCCCAGGCTCGCTACTCGGCGTCATCTTCATGGCCCTCCTCGTAGCCCCCTCATTGCTTCGCATGTTCACGACCTCATGAACGGAAGAGACAGATCAAGGAGGAACCCATGTTGAAAGTTCTGGTCCTGCTTCGCCTGGCCGTGCTCACGGCATATGACGACCTGCGAGCCGCCCGGCGATATGAGCGTGGCTCGGTGACCACAGAGCACGTGCTCTGGGCTGTCGCCGTGATCGCCATTGTCGGGATCGTGGTCGCGGCCGTGACGACTTATGTCAAAAGCCAGGCCGGCAACATCAAGTAGCCGCTGCTGGCGGCGCGACGAACGGGGCTCGGTCTCGATCGAGCTCGTCATCCTCCTGCCCGCGCTCTTCGCGGTCATGTTCATCGGGATGCAGGCCGCGCTGTTCTACCACGCGCGAACAGTGGCGATCGCCGCCGCGCAGGAGGGTGCCCGGGCGGCCGGCGCCGAGCATGGCCGGGAGACGGACGGCGTCGGAGCGGCCAACGACTTCCTCGCCGAGGCCGGCGGCAACGACGTACTCACCGGAGCATCTACCTCCGCCAACCGCACCGCGACGACAGCCACGGTGACGGTCACCGGGTTCAGCCTGAGCGTGATTCCCGGGTGGAAGGTCCGGATCACGCAGAGTGCGTCGGTGCCCGTCGAGCGACTCACCGCTCCCAACACCTCGGGAACGCCATGACGCGACAAGACGAGCGTGGCTCGGCGGCGATCGAAGCGGCGATCGGCGTGCCTGCATTCGCTCTGTTCGTGGGCCTGATCATCTTCGGCGGACGAACGGCGAGCACCCACGAGGCGCTCCAATCGGCTGCCGCCGATGGCGCCAGGTCCGCCTCACTCTCTCGGGATGCCGAGACGGCACGGGCCGACGCTCGAAAAGCTGCCGTCGCCAGCATCGCCAACCAGAAGATCGGCTGCTCCAACGTCGACGTGACAGTTGGCACCAGCGACTTCAACAAGCAACCGGGCGTTCCCGGGTTGGTCGAAGTCACGGTTTCTTGCCGGCTCAGCCTTTCCGATTTGGCCGTTCCCGGCGTTCCCGGCTCGCGCGTCGTGCGCGCGACCATGTCCAGCCCGATCGACACCTGGCGGGAGCGATGACCCAGCACGACGAGCGAGGCTCCATCACGGTGTGGCTGTCCCTCTCCAGCTTCGTGATGATGTTCATGGTCGGGCTAGCCGTCGACCTCGGCGGCCAGGTGCACGCCCACGAACGAGCTCACGACCTTGCCGCCCAGGCGGCTCGCGCCGGCGGTGAAGAGGTCGAGGGCAGCGCGGCCATTCAGGGGCGCGAGCTCACCATCAATCCCGCCGCAGCTCGTGCCGCGGCTGAGCGCTACCTCGACGCCGCGGGCGTCAGCGGAACGGTCGAGATCACCAATGGCGACACCATCACGGTCACCGTCCACGACTCGTACGACCCACAGTTCCTGGGCTTGATCGGCATCCAACGCCTTGACGTTTCGGGCACAGCGACGGCTCGACTGATCCGCACCCTCGGAGGTAGCCAGCGATGAGCACCCTCGGCCCCCGCCTGCGCGGTCTGGCGGCCACCCTGACCCTTGTTGCTTTCGTGCTCGGAGTCCCCGCCGCCCTCCTGACGATCGATGCAGTACCGGATCCTGCGGCCTTCTCGTGGGCACGACTCACCGCACCGGACGACGGGACCCTTGTGGTCGAAGTCCTCGCCGCGGTCTGCTGGATCGCCTGGGCGGTGTTCACCTGCCAGGTCGTCGCCTCGGCCGTCTCCCACGTTCGAGGCATCCGCACGCCGCGGCTGCCAGGACTGGCCATGCCTCAACTCGCGGCAGATCGCCTCATCGCCGCAGCCGCCCTGCTGTTCGTCGCCGTGCCGTCGGCGACCGCGTTCCTGCCACAGTCGGAGGCCGCCGCCACGGTCGCGACCACCTTCCAGCCTGACCCTGAAGTAGCGGTCGGAAGGGTTGCTTCCCCGGCTCCGGCGCCGCGGACCCAGCACGAGACGGACTTGGAAACCGAGCGATACACCGTCAAGCGCGGCGACAGCCTTTGGCGGATCGCTGAGGATCGCCTCGGAGACGGCGCCCGCTACACCGAACTCGTCGCGCTCAACCGGGCCGTCCTCGACGGACGTCCTGACTTCCTCGTCCCTGGCACGGTTCTGAGAGTGCCAATTGTGGAAGCCAATGCGCCGGACTCCTACGTCGTGCAACCCGGCGACACCCTCTCGGAGATTGCGGAGGACGAGCTTGGTGACGCCGAGGGCTATCCGAAGATCTTCAGAGCATCCAAGGACACGGTGCAGCCCAACGGCGCCCACCTCACCGATCCCGATCTGATTCTTCCTGGGTGGACGCTCACCATCCCCGGCCAGGACTCGCACGAGGAGTCACCGGGCCCCAAGCCCACGAAACCACCAGACAATGTCTCTGAGCCAATGTCGCCTCCGGCAGAGGCTGAGCCCTTCGAGCCCTCCGAGCCCTCCGAGCCCTCCGAGGAACCAGCCGCGGAGTCTGACGTGTTGGATCAGGCTGCCGATGACAGCGCGGCCCCTTCGTGGCTGGTCCCCGGCCTCGCGGGTGCGGGAGCCATGCTCGGCGGCGCGCTCTGGATCGCGCTACGCGCGCAGCGACGCACCCAACTCCGTCATCGCCGTCCCGGCACGGTCATCCCTCCGCCGCCAGCCGAACTCATTCCTGCCGAAAAGACTGCGCATGCCACGGCATCGGTCATTGCGCCCCGTATCGACGCCCTCGACGCCGCGCTGCGATCTCTGCCTTCAGTTCGCCTGCTCACGGTGGCGCTCTCCACGGACGAGGTCCGTCTGGCTCTTCGGGAGTCCGCGGAGCTGCCATCGCCATGGTCCGGCTCGGGCACCGAATGGCGGCTCAATCTGTCCGTCGTGCCCAACCGCCCGGACGACTCATTCCCACCGTATCCGCTTCTGGTGAGCGTCGGCCAAGGTGACGATGGCTCCTTCTTGTTCCTCAACCTCGAGGAACTCCGCACGGTCACCCTGACCGGAGACAGTGACCGGAACGCCTCCTTCGCACGCCACGTAGCGGCTGAACTGGCCGTCAACCCGTGGTCGATCGTGACGACGGTCGATGTCCTCGGCCTCGGATCCGACCTCGCATCGTTCAACCTCGGCCGCGTACGCACGCACCCTCCACGAGACACGGGCTTCATCGCTGAGCTCACGCACAACCTGTCGCCCATCACCGCGACGATTGATCCCGACGACTTCCACGCGGTCATCATCGCCTCCGCGGGCCATGCGACTTCGGACTGCGATGCGCTCGCAGAGGTGATCGAGGCCATCCCCGGTCGTTCGACGGCAGTGCTCGTGGATCTCGAGGGCGAGCCTCGCCCCTCGGGCACTCAACTGGAGCTGAGCGGCGAGGGGCGCCTCCGTGCCCCGAGTCTGGGGATCGATGTCCGGGCGGCACAACTGAGCGCAGATGAGGCCCACGCCTGCGCTCTGCTTCTCGACCTCACTCTCGATGAGCAGGTCGTGCCTGTCGTGCCGCCGGACGGCGACACCGCGGTCTTCAACCTGGCGGGTGCGCTCCCGAAGCGACTCACCGAACCGAGACCTGAGGTTGGCGCGACTGGAGACGAGTCCCTCCTGCCGCTCGACGCGGTTGTGTACGCCGACGCCGCCGCGACAACGGTCGAAGACGTCGAGCTGCTCGCGCCGCGGGCGGCGCCGGAGGCCTGCACGACAGTTGAGGCCGCAGACCCGGCGCTGGACGAGGATCTGGCGCGCTGGGAGTCGCCGACACTATCCGCGGCAAAGCTGACCCTCCTCGGGCCGGTCGGTGCCCGCACGACGGGCGACACGAAGGCAACAGCACACCGGCGGCCGTTCTATGTCGAGTTGTTGGCCTACCTCGTACTCCATCCGCGCGGAGCCTCCGGGCATGAAGTCGCTGACGCGTTCGGGATCCGTCCCGAGCGCGTTCGGGTCGACATGAGCCAACTGCGCCGATGGCTGGGAAACGATGCCCGCACTGGCACTCCCTATCTACCGAAGGCGCAGCCTGGACCAGACCCGGAGTCGCCAGCTCTCTACAAGCTGGACGGCGTGCTGTGCGACCTGGACCTGTTCCGACGTCTCAGGGCGCGAGGACAGAGTCGTGGTGCAAGGGGCATCGACGATCTGATCGCGGCACTGCGGCTGGTCAGCGGCGAGCCATTCACCGATCTCCGCAACGATCACTGGAGCTGGCTTCTTGACGGCGACCGGTGGGACCACATCATGACCAGCGCCATCGTCGATGTCGGACACGTCGTCACCACCCACGCGCTGGCTGCAGGGGACCACGACCTCGCGCTCTGGGCTGCTCGAGTTGCCTACACGGCGGCACCGTACGACGAAGTCGCCCAGCTAGACATGGTCCAGGCGGAGAAGTCTGCGGGTGACCACACGAACGCTGATCAAGTACTCGACGAGAGGATCTTCAATCGTCGCGACGATGAACTCCCCCCGATCGGTCTACCGAAGCGCACCGCTCAGATTGTGGATTCCAAAGGCTGGGCGACTCGAGGGCCGCGTCCGCGCCGTACTGGTTGAACGCTTCAGGCGGCCCGCTCGATGCGACGCCCTACGCGCGTCTCCTAGTCGTTCCTTGACCGAAGGTCCATGAGCCCGGCGCGGGCCGGCGAGACTATCGGCAAGAGCGCGCATGAACCTCTTAGGGAACGCCTCTGACCTGCGCAAACGCAGTGTTCCCCCTCCCCGGCGCCCTCGTTGTTACCGGAATCCGGTAACGCCGGCGGGTCAATCTCGGAGACATGTTCGACCCGGCAAGCCCGATCCCTCACTGGACTGCGTCCACGATGCAGCGTGTCGCTTCCGAGCCCACCCTGGCCGGCGCAGCGGTCCGCTATGCCAACCTTGGGATCCCGGTCTTCCCGTGCGTCCCGGGCGGCAAGCAGCCGCTCACGCCAAACGGATTCCATGACGCGACGTCGTCGGCCCGCGTCGTCCAGCAGTGGTGGCAGCGGACACCCGACGCGAACATCGGTCTTCCCACCGGCGCCCGCACCGGCATCCTCGTCGTCGACATCGACGTTCACGCGGGGGGCAGTGGATTCGCGGCGTTCGAGCGTGCCCGATCCGAAGGGCTCGCCGTGCACTGGGCCTGGCTGGTCCGCACGCCATCGGGCGGTGTTCACGCCTACTACCCGAGCGTGCCCGACCAGGAGCTGCGGTCGTGGCAGGTTCCGTCCGCCCACGTCGACTTCCGGGGTGACGGCGGTTACGTCATCGCTCCCCCGTCGCGGATTGCGGTCGACGGCGCGATCAGGGCGTACGACGTCATCGCGGTCACGGCCCAGCCCGCGAGGCCGCTAGACGCGATCAGGCTTCGCCAGTTCCTTGAGCCGCCTCGGCAGCGGCCGGTAGCACCACCCTCAAGGCTTCCTCCGAAAGGTTGCCGCCCTGAGGCGCTGGCCAGGGTGGTCGCGCTGACTCCCGAAGGCGGTCGCAACCGCGCCCTCTTCTGGGCGTCTTGCCGGATGGCCGAGGACGGTCAGAGCCGTGCGAACACCGCCGGCTATCTGATGCCGGCCGCCCGGTACGCAGGACTCTCCGATCGGGAGATCGAGTCAACGATCGACTCCGCGTTCCGGATCGCGTCCCGCCTCGGCCCCGGGAGCGGCCTGGGCCCTACCCAGCGAAGTGAGGCGATCCAGCTATGAACGCGCACGTCGAGTACCGCCGCCACAGCTACCAATCGACCGAGTCGCCGCCGCTAGCCCCGGGCACCGAGTCGTCGGCCAGCGCACTCGCCCGCCACCGAGATCCGTCACTCTCCGCGGTGGAGAAGTCGCCGACAACGCCTGCGAAGGGCATTGCGTGGGTGCGTCCGACCGAGTTCGCGACGTACGTCGCACCAATGGTCGGGCGGGGCGTCAACCTCCACGCCGAGCTGACCCGGCGCGCACTCCGTACCACGGCCACGACCACGCGGGCACTCCAGCGGCGTGGTCCTCAGCCGTCCGCGCCGACCCCACCGGCCAACGGGCTAGAGGGGTTGTCGCTGTGAGCCGCTCAGTTCAGACAACGGCAGGACTGCGCCGACTGCTCGTGCGCCTCCGGGTGTCTGGACCGCGCGCGTGGGAGCACGACCCCGAGGCCCGCGAGCTGATGCTCTATGCCGCACGGAAGTACGAGGCGCTGGCGATCAAACATCGTTGTGACCCCACCGCGGGAGCCGCGGCAGCGTTCGAAGCGATGCGGACCTATGCCGTCCGCACAGCCGACGACCCTTGGGCCGTGGTCACCATGGCGGTGAAGGTCACGCTGATCGCAGAGGAGCGCGCCGACGGGCTCCTATGCTCTGTCGACCAGGCCCGGCGACCGGAGATCTCCCGGCATCACGACGTCCGCCGGTTCTGTGACACCGAGGCTGACCTGCCCAGCTTCCTCCCTGCGCTCACCGTCGAGCCGTTCAACCCCGACGAGACTCCACCCACCGGCGCGTACGAAGCGGTCGACGCAACGATCGACCTCTTCACCGCACTCGGGTGGCCCCGGGACACGGCGACCTGCGCACTCGACTACATCTCAGCCCGCCTGGTCGAGTCCGGATCCCGTCGCAAGGCCCACGCGGCACTCCGACGCGACCACACCGCACGAGCGCTCCTCGACATCGACCAGGAGGCATGGTCGACCGTGCTGCGAATCGTGCTTGGCAATCCGAACCCCGACGAAGCCTGTACGTCGGACGGGCACGGGGTCCTTCTGCGACTACTGATCGGGCATCCAGTCGCCGAACTCCTCGACGATGACCTGCTCGTCTTCGAGATCAGCGAGGCTGCTCCCCGACCGAAGGCTCGGATTCATGCCTGACGCACGCGGCCACATCGAACTCGACAGAGCGCTCGACTCGATCACCGTCGGAGTCCGGCACCGCAAGGACCACGGCGACCTCAAGCCGCTCATGGAGTCGATCGAGCGGCTGGGACTGCTCCAGCCGATCACCATCACCCCCGAGGGTGTCCTTGTGTGCGGGTGGCGGCGCCTGGAGGCCGTGCGTCGGCTCGGCTGGCGCACAATGAAGGTCTGGGTCCGATCCGGGATCTCCGACAAGCTCTCGCTGTTGCTCGCTGAGCAGGACGAGAACCAGCTGCACAAGTCGCTGAACGAGCTCGAGAAGGCCGCGCTCTACCGCGAGCTCAAGGCTCTTCGAGCGGACGATGCCGAGCGACGCATGCAGGCGACCCAGTTCGGGACCTCGGGGTCCGCACCCGGTGCGGAGCCGGGCGAGACCGGTGACGCCCGGCTTCAAGCTGCCATGGCCATCACTGGAAAGGCGTCGTACAACACCCACGAGCGGGTCTGTGCGCTCATGGACTGGGCCTCCCGAAAGGCCACGCCACCAGAGATCCGCGCGCTGGCGAACGACGCGCTGCAGAGAATCGAGCAGGGCGAGCCGGTCAAGCCGCTCTACCTCAAGGTCAAGGAATCGTTCGACGAGGCGCAACAGCCGGAGCCTGGGGAAGAGACCGATCTGGCTCGGCTGGCGCGTGAGGCTCGTGCGCGCGCCGAGCGCGAGGTGCGCGAGAAGGGCCCCAAGGGACTCACGCGCAGCCACGGACCGAGCAGCCACTTCCGCAGTGTCCGCTCGTTCAACCTGACCTGGACTGAGCTCGATGGCTGGACGGAGCTGTACGACGTCGACGCACTCGCGGCCCAGCTCAGTCGCAGTGACTGGGAACGGTTCGACCGCGTTGTGACGGCGACGATCGCGTTCCGCGACCAGCTCGTCGCCGCCCGGCGTCACGCTGCGACACCGGCGTAGCCGACGCACCTAACTGACGTCCCAGAACCCGTCGCTTCGGAGTTCCAATGCCCAACCTGACTGGCCGCCAGATCATGCTTCTCCTCGGATGCGCACTGGCCGTCGTCACTGCCGCCGTCGGCATCTACGGTCTCGTCCGCGGACCTGGGGGCACGACCACAGCGCCCCCGAACGCGAGGCCCATCGCTGCCGCGCTCGGGGCGGACAGCACCGAGCCCGACGTCACCGTTCAGGACCGGTCTCTCCCACACACGACCGATCCGGTCACCTATGCGCGAGCTGTCGCCGTCTCGCTGTTCGACTGGGACACGACGGCAGGGTTCCTGCCGACCGACTACAGCTCGGTTGTCCTCGCTGATGCCGACCCATCCGGAGAGGAGGTGCCCGGGCTGCTCGACGATGTCGCGGCGTACCTGCCGACGGTCGAGCAGTGGCTCGACCTAGGCGCCATGGAGGTCGAGCAGACGATCGAGGTCGACGACGCTTACGTCCCTGACGCCTGGGCGGCCGCGGTGGATCAGGCTCACGGACATCTCCGGCCCGGGACGACAGCTGTGACGATCGCCGGCACCCGCCATCGCAGCGGTGTCTGGAACGGCGAACTGGCCGAGTCGTCGTACCCGGTCTCCTTCACGGTCTTCGTCGCCTGCCAGCCGTCCTTCGAGCGCTGCCACGTCCTACGCCTCTCAGAGCTCGACAACCCGCTGAGGTGAACGGCGGATGGGCATGAAGGTCTTTGCCGTCGGCGCCGCAGCCGCAGTCCTGTTCGCTCCTGGAGCTGCAGTCGTCGGCGTAGCGACGCTCGTCAGCCCGGCTGCCGCTGGATCAGGCAGCTGCATGTGGGACGGCGAGGCGACGGCCAGTCTCGGCGTCGCCGGCCCCGTCCCGTCAAGTCTGAACGCAACCAACACGAACGGCGAGACCGTCACCCTGAACGAGCAGCAGCTCACCCGTGCGGCGGCGATCATCGCAGTCGGCAACAACCAGCGCATTCCGGCCCGTGGCCAGCTGATCGCCATCATGACCGCCCTGACGGAGTCGTCGCTGCGAGTCCTGTCGAACACGAGCGCCTACCCCCATTCCGCAGACATTCCCAACGACGGAGACGGGAGCGACCACGACTCCGTTGGCCTGTTCCAACAACGACCGGCCGCCGGTTGGGGCACCGTCGAGAACCTGATGGACCCGGTGTGGTCGTCCCGTGCCTTCTATGGCGGTCCGAACGGGCCGAACCACGGATCCCCGCGCGGGCTGCTCGACATCGACGGATGGCAGGCGATGGACCCCGGCGCCGCTGCCCAGGCTGTCCAGGTCTCCGCGTATCCCGACAGGTACGCCGTCAACCAACCGGTCGCCGAGAAGGTCCTGAGCGCGGTCAGCGGTGCATCGCTCGGCAGCGACCTGGATTGCGCGCGATCAACCGGCGATCTGCCCACGAACCTTCCGGCCGGCTTCCCGGGGGCCCTCATCGCCGGGGCTGCCTCGCAGCTCGGCCAGCCGTACGTGTGGGGCGGTGGCGACTTCTCCGGACCGACCGGAGGAGGGTTCGACTGCTCGGGCCTCGTGCTCTACGCGGCGTACCAGGCCTCCGGCGGCCGGATCCGGCTTCCCCACTACTCGGGCGACCAGATCCATGCCGGCATGGGCATCCCCTGGACGCTCAAGCAGCCCGGCGACCTGATCTTCTTCAGCTACCCGGGCGCCGGTGGCCCGCACCACGTTGCGATCTACGTCGGCGGCGACAGGATCCTCCACGCGCCGCGTACCGGCGACGTCGTCCGATACGGAACGATCGGCGAGTTCGCCGGTGAGGTCATGACTGTGCGTCGGCTCGCTTGACAGCCGAGGAGAAGGCCGGCTGACGAGACTTGGCTGCCGTTGCGCGGTCGCCGCGGCGCACCTGATTCCCATGGGCCCAAGTGATTTGATTCGGGCTGACGTTGGTCCGGACTTCGGAGCAGTCGGCGGAGCAGGCGAACTCCGCGTCATCGTCGGCGCCCTGCTGACGTTCGGCCTGATCGTCGCCGTCCTCATGCTCATTGTCTCGGCGACGACCTGGGCCATCGCGTCCAACTCCGGAAGCTGGCACACCGCACAGAAGGCGAAGTCCGGCTGCTTCGTCGCGATAGGTGGCGCCACGCTGACCGGTGGCGCGTTGGCTTGGGCGAACTGGCTGCTGGACATCGGCGCACACCTCTAGGACGTCCGCCCGTTCGACGTCAGGAGCCTTCCGATGGACCTTGTCACAGCAGCTCTGCTGCTTCCGCTCGACATCCAGATCGATCCCAACTCCAACGGTCTGCCCGGTATCGGTCAGCTCAAGAAGATCGTCGGAGCGTCGATGACGGTCGGGCTGGTGCTGGCCGTGCTCGCGCTGATCATGTCGGCGATCGTGTGGGCACTCGGAGCCAACTCCTCGAACCCGCATCTCGCGGGACGCGGCAAGCTCGGCGTCCTCGTCGCACTCGGTGCCGCGATCGTCTGCGGCGCCTCCGTGACGCTGGTGAACTTCTTCTGGAACGTCGGCCAGCAGGTCTGAGGGACCAGTCATGGGTGTCTGCGATGTGCCGGTGATCCACGAGGTCTGCAACACCGCGGGAGACGCGGCTGGCGCGGTCGTGACCGCGCCGTTCGAGTGGCTCGCTCAGGGAATGGGTGGTGCGGCTGAATGGATGTTCACGTCCGTCTGGAAGGTCATCGACACCACGACGTTCGTCGATGTGACCAGCGGTGAGTACACGAAGGTCTACAACATCATGTTCGGGGTCGGCGTCTTCGTGATGCTCGGCTTCTTCATGCTGCAGGTCATCGGAGGGATGATCCGCCGCGAGCCAGCCGCGCTCTCCAGAGCCGCTCTCGGGCTCGCAAAGTCGATCCTCGGATCCTTCGTCACCCTCGCGCTGGTCGGCACGGCGCTCGAGATCACAGACCAGCTCTGCATCGGCATTGTCAATGCCGCTGGAACCAACATGAACGAGATGGGCGACAGGGTCGCCGTACTCGCCGCTGGCCTCGGCGCCATCAACCTCAGCGCTCCCGGCGCCGGCGCGATCCTGACGATCTTCCTCTCGAGCCTCGCCATCATCGGTGCGATGGTGGTCTGGATCAGCCTGCTGATCCGCAAGGCACTGCTACTGATCGCGATCGTGTTCGCGCCGATCGCCCTGGCCGGCTCCAGTTGGGACCACACGCGTTCCTGGCTGAGCCGGTGGGCCACCTTCGTGATCGCGATGATCCTGTCGAAGGTCGTCCTGGTGGTGATCTTCCTGCTCGCCACCGCTCAGGTGTCGGCGCCAATCGACGCCGACCTGGAATCCGTCAGCCAGCCGATGGCGGGTGTCGTACTGATGCTGATGGCCGGCTTCGCGCCGTACCTGACCTACAAGGCCATCGCCTTCATGAACTTCGACATGTATCAGGCGATGTCGGCCGAACAGGAAGCCAAGGCCTCCCTCAACCGTCCGATGCCGATCCCGCTCTCTCGCCGCACCGGCAGCGAGCCCGCCAAGATCCTCGGAGACGCGGGCGGAGGTACGGCGTCGAGTGGACCGGCTGCTGTCACGCCCGCCGCGGGCGGTGGCGGATCTGGAGCCGCTGCAGGAGGCGGCACCAGTGGTGGCGTATCGGGTGGAGCGGCGGCCAGCGGCGGCGCGGGTGCAGCCGCCGGCGGTGCGGTCGCCGCGGGCGCAGTCGTCGCGAAGGAAGCTGTGGCAGCGGGGCCGCGTCTGGGCGGATTCGTCGCGACCCAGGCGAGCGGACAAGCCCAAGCTCACGAGTCGGCGGAGCCTTCGACGGTGCCGCCGCCGGTCGCGGACTCGACTCTCGCCGAGCCTGCCGGACGAAAGTAGCTTGCGGTGAGCACGTCAAGCAGCACCGAACCATCGCTCACGCCTATCAAGTTCTCCCGCCTCACCAGGCGTGGTGTCCTGCTCGGGCTGTCAGGTCCGCAGCTTGTGATGGCGGGCCTCGCCGCAGTCACCCTGATTCTCGGCCTCTACCTGGGGGTGGTGATCATGACGTTCCCGATCATCCTCGTCTTCGTGGTGCTCGGGTTCGTCGGCGTCGGCGGAAGGCGGATCGTCGAGTGGGGGCCGATCGGGGCACGGTGGGTCTGGCGCTCGTCGGGGGGCCAACTCCTGTACCGCCGCCGCGTCGTCAGACCGCGCCCGGCGGGAACACTGTCGCTGCCCGGCGACGCCGCTCGTCTCAGGCAATGGGTTGATCCCGAGACCGGCGCGGTCATGGTCCGCGACCCCCACGGAGGCACCCTGACCGCGATCGTTGGCGTCTCCCACCCCGCCTTCGTACTACTGGACCCTGCCGAACAGGAACGTCGGGTGGTCAGCTGGGGACGCGTGCTCGCGACCGCCTGCCGATCCGGTCGTCTTGCCTCACTCCAGGTCATGGAGCGCACGCTCCCCGACTCCGGCAAGGGCTTGGCGGACTGGTGGGAGCGGCACGGCGACCGCACCGAGACGTGGGCGTCGACGACGTACGGGGAGCTCGTTGACCGTGCCGGACCAGCCGGTGAGCGTCATGCGAGCACCATCTCGATCTCCCTCGACACCAAGGCGGCTGGCCGCGCGATCCGGGCCGCAGGTGGCGGAAACCGCGGCGCGGCCGCTGTACTCCGCCAGGAGATGGCGACGATGCTCGCTGCCCTTCGGTCCGCGGACCTCTCTCCCTCTGACTGGCTCACCCCCGGCGACCTTGCCCTCATACTTCGCTCGGCATACGACCCGGCGGTCGCGGGAGCCTTGGAGCGGCACGGCGAGGTCGGCCGCGACCTGGCGACGGCCGGCCCGG
>SXGU01070702.1_pt1 | contig 42626 bp, 28 predicted proteins | sample 3174531 | NCBI WGS metagenome assembly SXGU01 (sample SAMN11356863, study PRJNA531348) | freshwater metagenome | isolation source: freshwater sample F1-140 | place: China: Fuxian Lake, Yuxi | collected 2017-12-25 | reverse complement strand
GACAACTGTACATCCTCCATTCTGCTTGACAGCAAAATACGTGCGGCAGAATCCCTGTACTACCCTGGCACCTCCTTGGGTGCCAGCCTGCTGGACCCTTACGAGGGGACGGTTTATGTCATGTTCAAGCCCAACGAAAACGTAGAAAACATAGCCAACATTAACGTAGGAGTATGCCAGTTAGGGGCCAGTGTAGGTACAGGTACCTTGCTGCGCTTGGTGGTCAGGCTTCAAAGTGATACGGCGGCCTCCGCCAACTGGAAGCTGTTCGGGTCTCTCATAAGTGGCTCCACTGAGCAGAGCGCAATCCAGACCATCCCTAACGCAGACTGGCCTAGTGACAACTGGTTCAAAGTGGCGGTAAGGTATAGGGCAGGGGAAACCAACTCCCTGCGTATGTCGGTTAATGGTAAGGATGTGGTCTACTCTCCCCTGGCAGACCCTATCCTTGCCGCACTAAATGGTGCTGGGCTATCCGTAACGGCCTCCTCAGGTACCTCCGGGGAGTCTACTGCCCCTATCCTGCTGGGCAAAGTAAAACCAGTACCAGCAACAGGCACCCCGTCTTACTACACCCTCGACGGCTCCCTCATGCACTTCGCTTACTTCCCCAAGGCACTGAGCGACACTGACCTTAAAGCAATCACCAGTTAAACGGGTAACATTCCGGGTAACAATTCCGGGATTTACCGCGAACTGTCAGCTATAGCCAGCCTGAAACGGAAAATTTGGTGCCGACCTCCGGCACCACTCTTTCATCCCGAAATCATCAAACCGGTTAGGGATCGCGCAAAAAAAAAAAGCCACTTCGAGTGGCTTTTTTTTTTTATCCAGCACAGTGAGTCAACGCTCAATCACCGCAGGTTCCGGATACATACCCGGAATCTTCCGGCTTTTCCCGATCAGAATTACATGTTGCCAGACTCAGGGCTGGCATAGATAGGCATCGGCGCGGGCTTCGCCGTTAAACGATCCTACCGGATTGAAATTTTTCCATACGATATGACTAGCTCCAGACGCCTGCGCTTTTTGCAGGGCTTTGGTCTTGGCAATGTTTATCCATCCGGTATTTTTGCCGTAGCCGGAATTTGCCTGGATGCGGTTCAGAAACCGACAGCCATTGACCTGGCTTTCGTTGACCTCATCAGGTTTTGCATGAGCAACCGGATTCCATACCATCAGGATAACGGCCAGGCAGACACCGGGTTTCAGACGATTAAATCTATTCATCATTTTGTCCTCGACATGAACACGCTTGAAAGGAGTGGCGAACGAGTCGTCGTTTGAGTCGAACCGTTTGTAAGGGCCACATCACCGTGATGTCAGGACAATTTGCCTTTTATTGGTGCGAGCCGTGCAGCTGACTTGCACCAATTTTTATCGGAATGAATAGTAATGTCAATCAGTTCTCACCTTTATGGTGCAGATTGGCTTGCATTTTCGCACAAATTAAGTGCGCTTGGGGTGATCGCTATGACCTGGTTCATTTCTGTAACGCGCCAGCCATAGCGAACCACCATGCTTTTCGATACCCTGAAGGCCCTCTCCACATCGACATAACCGTTTCCCGGATAGTAACGCCATCCCAGATCCCTTCTGCTGTGAATCTGGCTGAGTTGCTCGAGGCTGCGGCCTATGGTCAGGGAACCGCAGGGCGTATTTTCCAGTCGTTGACGCGCTTTGAGATCATGGTGGTCGGCAACACTGACTGCCATCAGGGTCAGCATCAATCCTGAACCCATGGTCAACCAGAAAAAACGATTCCCGCTCACCAGTGATACCCCTTGCCATTGTGTAACGTGATATCCAGACCTTCGGTCTCCTCATCGCCACTCACCCGCAGACCTGTCGTGTGTTCCAGTATTTTGAGTATCCAGTAGCTCAGCAAACCGCTCCAGACCAATGCCACACCCACCGCGAGTGCCTGTATCGCTAATTGTTTGATCCAGTCCAGCCCGGTAGGGATACCGCTTCCACCCAGCCATTCGGCGGAAAAAGGCGCGGTCAGCAGTGAACCCAGCATGCCTCCGACGCCATGAACCGGGAATACATCCAGTGCATCATCGATAAGCAAACGTCGCTTGATCCAGTGGATACTGAAAAAACACATCACACCGGCCATGATCCCCATCATCAGTGCTCCGGCAGGACTGGTGAAACCCGCCGCCGGTGAGATGATGCCCAAACCGGCAATCAACCCGGTAATAAGGCCCAGCAGGGTGGGTTTACCAAAATGACGCCATTCGACGATCATCCAGACCAAAGCACCCGATGTTGCGGCAATGTGGGTGTTCAGCATGGCAATCCCGGCGGCACCATTAGCCATCAAGGCACTACCGGCACTGAATCCGTGCCATCCTACCCAAAGGATTCCGGCACCACAGGCACTCAGGGGTAAATTGTGTGGAGGCATCAGGGAGACAGGAAATCCGCGGCGAGGACCGATCAACCAGGCCGCTGTCAGTGCACCAATACCGGCGGTTGTATGCACAACGATTCCCCCGGCAAAATCGATGGCACCCCACTGCGCCAACCAACCGGCCCCCCATATCCAGTGGCAGACAGGCACGTAAACCAACAAAGTCCAAAGCCCGGTAAACCAAAGCGTAGCTGAAAACTTCATGCGTTCTACCAATCCACCGATCATCAACGCGGGTGCGAAAACGGCGAAAGTCAGATGGTACATGCAGAAAACAGCTTCCGGCAGACTGCCCGTAAGCGATTCGGCATCCAGTCCCTTCAGCAGTAATCTCTCTGGCCCTCCCAACCACTCCTGAAGCACCCCGCCATCGGTCAAGGCCAAACTGTAGCCTCCCATCATCCAGAGTACCGAAACCAGGGATGTCACTGCAAAGCATTGCATCAGAACGGACAGTACATTTTTTGTCCTGACCAGTCCGCCGTACAACAGGGCCAGGCCAGGTACCGTCATGAACAGAACCAGTCCCGTCGACGTAAGAATCCAGGCCGTATCGGCTCCGTTGAGTTCTTCGGCGTGAATCTCATGTAGCGGCAGCCATACACCGCCAGCCAATCCTGTCAGCCATCTGAGCAGCGATCGTTTCATGTTCTGTCCCCCTTGTTGCTGTGTTTTTGTGCGTTTTGGCAAGACACGCTCACGCGTCAACACCAAAATTGCATGGTATTGAAGCATAAAAACAATAGCTGCACCAAAATAAATCAATCAACGGCGAGATTGAACCTGTCGAGCCCGGATGACGTGAGGTTCAGGCTTTGACTTCATCCTGATTCCAGCCTGCTCCCGTTTAATTGAACCGTAATGGCGCATTCTCTGCTTGCGGATGGGTGTATTCCGCTTTCTTTGCCAAAAAATGCACCATCAATGACCATAACTTCACGAATAAAAGGGCTGATGCTTATCCTGATGACGAGTCTGTCCGGAAGCATCGAGGCAACAACGTCACATGGACTGACGGAGTGGCTGACAGGATACCGACCGGGAGAAACGGCACTGCTGAGGGATAGTCATCTGTCGATGGAGGGTTGGCTGAATCTCGGAGTCACTTTCAACGCATCCGGTCATCGTGATGGATTCAATGGGCCGGTGACATTTACCGATCGGGCAAATACGCTTCAACTCAATCAACTCTACCTGAGCCTTGAAAGAGCCATCAATTTTTCTGCCGAATCATGGGCCATCGGAGGACGTATCGATTTTCTGTTTGGAACCGATGCGCTATTTGCCCAGACTCATGGCAGTGTCAAGGGACGCTGGGATAATGATCTATCCCTGACAGGGGATTACGGGCTTGCATTACCTCAAACCTATCTGGAAGTCAGGATACCGTTCAGGCAAGGGGTCAATATCAAACTCGGCCACTTCTATGCCATGACGGGAGCAGAATCAGTGATGGCTCCAGATAATTTTTTCGCCTCTCACACTTACATGATGCAATGCCATGACGGGAGCAGAATCAGTGATGGCTCCAGATAATTTTTTCGCCTCTCACACCTACATGATGCAATTCGGCGAACCCTTCACCCACACCGGCCTGTTGGCGACTTACCCTTTAACGGCCGATGTCACCCTGAACATCGGAACCGCTACCGGCAGTGAGGTTGGTGGATGGGATGGGGCGTTTGATGGCCGACTGGATTTATGGGCATTTCTGGGCGGTTTGACTTATACCAATACCGATGGAAGTACCTCGACATCCCTGAATGCCTTGCAGGGAGAATCCAGAAATGAAGGAAACGTCAATCTGTACAGTCTGGTTGTACATCATGATTTGATCGAGCGTTGGCACTATACCCTACAACAGGATTACGGTTGGTCTGATGGTGTGTCCGGATCAGGTTCGGCTGAATGGTATGGCATGGCGCATTATCTGAGTTTTGACCTCATTGACAGCCTGGCCATGGGAATCAGGGCTGAATGGTTCAGGGATGACGAGGGAAACCGGGTGACGGCCTCCTATCGTGCGGCCTTTGCCGAGCCGGATCGGCCCTTGAACGATTCGGTTTACCCGCCTGCCGGTCACGGCTTTTATGACCTCAGTGTGGGGCTGCGCTGGAAACCCGTGAACTGGATCACGATCAGACCCGGTATTCGTTATGACTGGACAGATCAAGGCCCCCTGTTCGATTGCAAGTGGGGACGCTGTCAGCAAAATGATCAGTTTCTCTTCACTACCGACCTTCTCATCAGCCTGTGAGCGGCATTGAGACAACCCGACTCTTTATGCGCTTTTATGGTGCATAAGATAAAAATAATTGCACCACTAGAGTTCATTTTTGATTGACTTTGACAGGTAATTGTCCTAAAGTCCAACTTGGTTTCGGTACGATACTGAGTCATGGTCTACTGACGATTTGGCATCGGCCGGTTTGTTCAAGTCTATCATCGAGGGTGGCTGCAAATGATCCGATTCAACATTTCGCTCCTGGCCGAACCGATTCTGTTTCCTTTCCGGATCGCCAACTTGATGGCTTTGCTGATTCATGGAGCAGGTCATGCCCTGACATTGGCACTGGTCACGCGGGATCTACGCCCACTGTGTTCCATACCCACCCTGCTGGAAGGCTCGAGGGCATCTGAACTCTTGATGACATTGAAACCCGGACAGCCCTTACCCCAGTTTTCCGACAGGCCACCCTCCATTCCGGTATCGCCTGACATTTCAGCACTGGCCTGTCGTTGGGTTGCCATCGGCGGTATCTTGCTCAACCTGCTCAGTCTGATTCTCATGGGGCTCGCATGGAGCTTCCTGCAAAAATCCGGGCAAATATCATTCATTTCGCAGCTAACACTGGGTTATTTCGGCCTGGCCTCCCTATTGGCCATGTTATCCGTGCCGGATTTCAAGGCGTTTATCCAGGGACGTGCCGACATTTGGGCTTGTGGGCCAGCTTTTGCCATACGTTATCGCCTGAATGATGCAGCGGAGTCCCCCTACCGTCCTGTTTCATCCCGTCTTTTTGGTTTGGTTGTACGGTTGGCCCGGGAAGCATCGACCCGGGGAGGGCAATCGGCGGGTTTCGCGATTCTGACCCGCAGAAAAGAGGCACAATCCATCGTATTCGACAAATTCGTCAAGGGTAAACGCGAAGACATCGTGGAAGTGATGGGTGAAAAACTGACTCACCTGATCGATAAGGCGGAACAGGAAGGTTACAGTCGCCCGGAGGGTTTCGAGGCAGTATTGCTGCATTTGCGCTATGCCACGGGTGGCGCGACTCATTGGCATAATGCCCAGCCTCACTGGTATGAACATTATCCCGCCATGATGCACCATCGTGTCATTGCCGGGGAATTGACCACCCGGGTCGGGGAGGTCTTCAACATGATAGCCCATAACGGCGACATGGATGGCGTTTACCTGCCGTTTCGAATTCAGGGGCAACGGGTCAGGCAATATTTTACCCAGCCACAGGCTCGCAGCGTTTTCATGACGGTAATGCCCTGGACCAGTTCACAGGGCAACTCCGATTCCCGAAGCGTAGCCGAGTGGGTAGATTTCGTTTATACCCAGGGACTGGCATACAAATCGTTACGTTACGCTTACTTCACCAATGTACTGGATTTCAATCGCGAGATCGTAACGGGTCAGTTCAACCTCGATTTACTCTGGTCATTGGCTGAAGTGGTTGATCTGGCCATGATTCAGGCTCGCAAGCAAAACGGAAAAGCCTGCTTGACGGTTCAGGCCGCCTCTCTTGCAGATCATGACGAGAGACTGTACCTGAGCGTTACTGCCGCACTGGCTCAGGCCCTGGAGACCGTCATGGATGACGGGGACGCCCGATCCCGTTTTATCGAGGCTTTCCGTGAGGCTTTCTTTCACCATGATCTGACCTGGGTCATGCGTCAGGCTTCGTGTGATTTCGTCGGTGAGTTCGCCTTGATGGTCTGTACGACGCTGGAACCCCGCATGGGCGTATTTTCACTGACCCAGGCTTTTTCACTGGGTCACAACCTGACTCGTGGCGAAATTTTTGGGAGTGCCGAACCGATGGGGGTGACTGCTGCCTTGCATTGTGGTGATCCGGATGACCAGGCCGTGCAAATCTATCTGGAGGATGGTCAGTTTGCGATCATAGACTATCAAACGATGCCGGGCACTGATTCGATACGCATTCATGATCGGGCTTCCCCGGAAGATGAGGATAGAACCCAATCGCCAGAGACAGGGACATCTGCCATGAACTGGTTTCCGGTTAACCAAAACCCAAAAATCAGCCGTACCCGCCCGGAGACAGATGATAATGCCGTGGAAAAGGATTTGCGGGAAATACCTTACCTGTTGCAGCGGGTCGTCGAGTCGTTCAGGCCCGGTGGAGAAAATGAACCCACCTTCCAGCGTTTTGCTGATCTGCTGTTTGCCAATTTGCTGGACAAGGACAGGGATAATTCCTGTTATGACCTGGTGCTGTACGGGGTGGATTTCAACCAGGATCTGGCCAGTGAATTTACCCTGGCTCTTCAGTCGATACTGCCGGGTTTGCGAATACGGGCTGAAAATTCCGGTAATGTTCTCAAGGAAATCAAACGAACCCGGCGGGAAGGCATTGGCCGCTACGGTTCCAGAACCCTCTTCCTCGGATTGAGTAATTCAGCCCAGACGCAATCGACCCTGGCGGTAGTGAGAAAGGCGCGTGATCAGGTGGGGGTTGAACGTTGCTTCATCCTGACCCAGAACCCGCTCAACTCGATGAGTGAAGCCCTGGGACAATCCTATCAACCCGATGCCCCATTGTTATCCAACACGTTCGTCAACCTGAGTCATTTGTCTCCCGATGGAAGTTGTGCCCGTCGTCGTGCCGAGGCAGCCACAGCCGTCATTGTCGCGACTCAGGCGGTGTTGACCGAAATCATCATGGGATTGATGCAGCGTGCCATCGAGGCCTACCAACGGCTGGATCGAGATATCCTGCTGGCGCATGCAGACCGTTTTGCCCTCAGACCTGACCTGCAAATGAGCGATCTCATGGCTTTCCGGGAATTTCAGTGGGCCGTCTATGCCGTGGATATACCGCACCGGGTGGGTTTCGATGCCGGCGGAAAAAGAATCGAATCAGCCGATACCGCTGCACTGGATGCCGAAGCCGCAGCCCGCGCCGAAAACCAGATCGAATTTATCCGGGCCTACGCCCTGTTTGCGGGTTACATCGTGGTCGCTACCGTACTCGGTATTCCGCTGTTCGGCGTACTGCTGTCACCGTTGAGTTTCATGACCGGGATGAAGGTACTGGCCAGTTTGCTGGATGCCGCCTTTTTCCTTTCGGCCTTGTGGCTGATTCATCTGGGTATTCGTCATATCCAGGGACGTCCCCTGTTCGAGCGCATCGGTGCCCGGGCAGAGGTATTCATCGATCGCAAATACATAGCCCGGATCATCGAACGCTACAATGCGACCCTGTTTTCCAATATGCCGGCTTTCGTTACCCCCTACTTTTACTGGGCTGACACGGTTCAGGATGCGCTGCATCGCTACGGTATCCGGGCACATCGGGGGGTGGTCACCATCCATCGTACACCGGACGAAAGAATGGGCGTGGAGGAAGCCAATAACGCAGCCGAAGAAAACATGGTATATGCCCAACTGGGGGGTATTGGTTTTAATCGGGGGCAACCCCAGTCACGCGACAAGGTCAGGGAACGCTCATGTTATGAAAATGTGGCTCATCCCTACCAGACCGTATTGTCAGATAGCCTGACGGGGTTACGGGTTCGTCATGATAAAAAGCTCTCCCCTGAAGTTTTTCGTCTGATCAATCGCCGTCTGATTGATCTGGCGGATGGGCTAATCACCGAATTTGTCATTGGTTTTCGTCGGAGAGAGAAGGTCAACAAGGCGATATGGGAGGTCGTGAGCTGGATGCCGGGTGCTACAACCATTTATCGCATCCTGCTACTCAATGGTATCGATCTCAAGAACCTGGCGGGTCAGGCAGATACAGCCAATCAGGCCCAGATTCAGTCCACCAAGCATCCGGTATCTCCCCTGGACATACACGGGGAAACCCTGCAACCCCGCTCTACTTTTGATGCTTTACGCAATGAGGAACAGTCACCGGACCAACCCTTTGCCGTGCTGGTTTTTTCGCACGATCAACTCAAAGTCAGTCTGAATCGCCATGCCATGCTCGACATGGAGGAAAACCGTATCAGCGAGATTACCCTGGTACCCGCGAAAGATCAGGAGTCGGGGGTATGGGTGGGTGACTCGATTCCTGTAACCACCGGTCAATTCAGGGGACAACTGGCACGTATCGAGGATGAAGATTGCCTGATCATCGAGAATCCCGCCATCCGGTTGAGCATGAATCTACCCCTGAATTCGCTCGATTCCGCGCAGCGACGTTTTCTGGAACGATCGACAAAGCCGTCCCGGATCAGGCATCAGGCCATTGCAGCCTGAGAACGGGAGTCCCTGCCATGCTGTTTTTTTCCGGTTCGCTCATTGGGATAGTTGCGCTGATTGTCAACATCGTGCTGCATAAACTGGCCAGCGATCGTCATTCGCTACCGATCCGCGTATTCCATCACATCATACTCTGGCTGGCTGGCGGCATTATCGTGGCTGCCATACTGGAAGCGGTCATACCGGTCATCATCCTGTTGACTGCCTATCTGCTGCTGTTGACTTTCTGGTCACTGAAAACCCTGATGGCGGGATTTTCAGGAAAACTGGCCTATGGCAGTCTGGCCGTTTTACAGGGCATGCTGGGCGGTTATCTGATTGTAGCGTCCCAGTTACCCGACGAAAAACATCCCTTCAGCCAGCTTTCCATCAACGCTGCTCAACCTTTGGATCTCACCGCATTGCCGACGGAGTGGGTCAGCGGGCTACCCTTGACGGGAAGTTCGTCAGCAAAAAGCATCATCCGCGAGTCTCATTCATCGAGGATTCCCCCTGCCAGGGATGGCACCTCCTCATCGGTTGAACCGGATTGGCGTGAACTGGAACCACTCATGATACGGGATGCCCGTATTCGTCACGTGCTGATCGAATTGAAGGAACGCCAATCGCGGGATCTGTCAGACTGGTTGTCTCACCTCAACGAAGCTTCGGTGACCGGTACGGCCATGAACCGGCATGCCCTGACACGGGAACAAATCGAAGCACTGAAACAGGATGGAGCCATCTCAACCGCACGTTACTTAACCCTGCTGGAAACCTGGCGTTTGCTGGATCACGATGAACACGGTTTTCGCAGACAACAAAGCGAAGTCCTGTTCCACGTTCTGCTCGAATTACTGGAGGATCCGGAAGTGGACGAAACCCATCGGGTAGAACTCATGGGATTCATGGTTGAGCATTTTGCCCGGGATGTACGCCTGATCAATCCATTGATTCGTCTCTATGACCGTCTGGATCAGGACTACCCCCGTCAAAAGCGGCTGAATCATGAATTTCTTACCCTGTACCGGCAAAGACGGACGGCATTACTGAACGGATTTCAGCGTATGGGACGTCTGGCTTTGCCATCCCTGCTGGACTACCGACGCAAAACCCTGCCTGATGTCCATTATTCGCAATATTACCTGGATCGTTTTTTGGCCGAGACTTTTGATACCCGGTTACAAAGGCTCTACGGCATCGTGCCCCCCCTATCGATACCGGATTTTTTTAACCGTAGCAAATATCGGCAACTCAGCAAATGGTCAGGTCCTTCCTATGAACAGGATTATCAACGATTAAGCCTTATCCGTATCGCCCGCGATAACTGGATACCCAGGCCCGGTGAGTCATTCATGGGACTGCGTGCCGGAGAACATCAGCAAATCGTCAGGGCGTTGAACCAGACCGCCAGCGAAACCGGACTGGATGATTTATTGACCCACCCCGATCCTGCCATCCGTGCCCACCTGGCCTGGTCGTTGGCTGAACGCAAGGATCCCGTTTCGATGCCACTTGTACTGGAATTGATTCAGGACACTCATCCCGAAGTAAGGCGTATGGCGGCTGTGGCGATGGGGAATTTCAGATTGCTCGACATGCAGGCGGCCCATGATCCCAAGTTCACGGCACTGGTCGCAATGCTTCAAACTTACAGAACACCAGCGGATGCATTTTCCAGAGCCTTTGCCCTGTTGGCACTGACCACCGTAGCAGATTCACAGAAAGCACTTTATGTTTTTGATCTGCTGCTCAATGACGGCAGTCAGACTCATTCCATCCCCGGAGATTCGGCCTCGGTGTGGCGGTCACCTGAAGAATTGATTGCAGTCACCCACCTGGCGGAAGCCTTGCAGCGAACCCCGGAAGAACTCTACGTCAAAACCCAGGCATTGAAAGGCCTACTGGCCATGAACAATCCCGAATCGCTGGGGGTGCTGCTGCATTATCTCGAACATATCCATGAGACAACCCAAACCAGCCCGAATTTTCTTCGCCATTTAATTCCACACCATACCTTGCCTCAGGCGGCTGAAAATGTTGAAGACGCCATCTTTTATCTGGCAGAACGGTATCGCAACCAGGCCTCTCACCCGGAATACCCCCTGAAGACACTCCGGGCTTTCCTGGCTCAGGCGTATGAGACACACCGTTCTGCCGAATTTTTTCAGTATCTGGGTTTTCTGAGGGCATTCGATGAATCGGAGTTCATGGCTTACAGGGAGCAAATGAAAGAACACATCATGGCCATGAAGGCGATGGATTACATCACTACAACCTGGCAATTCTGGTTGATCGTCTGGCCTTTGACGTTGGTGAGTTGCCTGATCCTGCAATATGGAATGGGGTTAAATTTGCAGTGGTCCGGTCGCGTACCCCGCTTTCAGGTCAACCGTCAGGCGAATCCGGCTGCAGATATCCGAAATCAGCAACAGGTACCCTCGGCAGCAATCGTTCCGGTCAGGATGAGAAACCAACCATGACAAGCCGTACTTCTCATACGCTTTTCGGCTTAACCATGCGATGGTGGATCACTGCGGGTCTGATCATCATGTTGAGTGGTTGCATCCGGTTGGGACCTGACTTTCAGCGTCCTGAAGTAAGGCTGGATGAGACCTGGATGGAACAAACTCCGGGTTCGTCCCGCAAACCGCCACCGGTTCACTGGTGGCAAGGCTTTCATGATCCCTTGCTCAATCGCCTGATAGAAGAGGTTCGCCGACAAAATCCAGGCATGCAGAAGGCCGCGATACGAATTCAGCAGGCAAGAGCCCAATTGGGAATCGCCCGGGGTAACCTGTTTCCGCAAAAGCAGCAGTTATCGATGGAGTTCTTTTATGATCAGCTCAGTGAACAATCTCCCTATTATCAATCAACCGGTGCTTACCTGTTTACCAGTTTCCAGACCGGTTTCGATGCCGTCTGGGAAATTGATCTTTGGGGGCGGTTCAAACGCAGTATCGAGGCAGCCGGTGCTCAACTCGCGGTTTCGATCTATGATTATGAGGACGTACTGATCAGCCTGACTGCCGAGACCGCTTCGGCTTATATTCAGATGCGCGCCTTTGAGGAGCGACTCAAAATAGCCCGGGATAATGCTGGTTTGCAGGAGCAAGGATTCCGCATCACCGAATCGCTGTTTCGCAATGGTCTCAATACCGAGCTGGATCTACGTCAGGCTCAGGCCTTGTGGAAAACTACCCTGGCCGAAATGGCACAACTGGAAACCGGATTGCGGCAATCCCGTAATGCCTTGAGTTTGCTACTGGGCTGGCCGTCGGGCCACTGGCTGACTGAACTGGAGCAATCAGGCAGGATACCGGAAGCCGACGATGCCATTTCCACCGGAATACCCGCCGAACTTTTGCGGCGTAGACCCGATATCCGTCGGGAAGAATTCAGGGCGGCTGCCCAAAGTGCGTTGATCGGTGTTGCCAAAGCCGATTTATTGCCGAGATTTTCATTATACGGCTCGATAGGAACAGCTTCGGGCGGATTTAATGGCGTCGATGCCTTTGATGTGTTCAGTACCCAGGCAATGGCAGCCAAGTTTGGACCTACCGTTAGTTGGCCTGTCCTGCAATATGGACGGATGAAAAATCGGGTTAAGGTGGAGGATGCCCGCCTGCAGGAATTATTGGTGAGTTACCGTGAAACCGTATTGAATGCAATGCGCGAAGTCGAGGATGCCCTGGTCGCCTTTCACAAGACGCGAGAACAAATCCGTCATGTACAAGAGGCCGTTACTGCCGCCAGCAAGGCCAGTGAACTGGCACTGAGCCAGTATCGACACGGCATTGAAAATTATCCCAGGGTACTCAATAGCCAGTTATTCCTGATGCAGCAACAGAACCACCTGACACACCTTCGCAGTGAATCCGCCCGCCAACTGATTGCGGTTTACAAGGCTCTGGGGGGCGGTTGGGAGCTTCATGAAAGACGGCCTTCGTCACTGGGTGGCCCTGATCTGGAGGGCGCGACACCATGAATACACTCATGGCCATCATTTCCCATCATTGTCTCGATGAAGTGCGTACGGCCCTGATCGAGCAAGGCCTCCGGGGACTGACCGTCACGGAAATCAAACGGTACGATTTCCGGCAGTACCGGAGTGACGGCAACCGTATCGGGTGGATACGGGCGGTAAAACTTGAGGCGATTGTGACTGAAGAACAGGTCCAGCGTGCGATTTCGGCCATCGTCGAGACGGTACGCAAAACTTCACAGGCAGACGGACTTGTTTTTTTGCTGGATAGCGAGAAGGTGCTGCGGGTCAGGACCGGAGAAACCGGCCCCAATGCCATTTGATCAAAAACCGGTAATCAACTGATCCCGTACTTGTGCATTCTGTAGAGTAGCGTATCGCGAGAAATGCCCAGCAGGCGGGCCGAATGAGTTCTGTTGCCCCGGGTACGACTCAAAGCCTGACGAATCAGATCCATTTCCAGCTTATCCAGTTCTATCCCAAACTCAGGCAGCGCAAAGACCGGTTTCTCACTCGAAGTTTGATTGAGTATTTCGAAGGGTAGATTGGTTTCCTCGATGACTCGTCCGGCCAGAAAGATGCATAGCCTTTCACACACATTGCGCAACTCCCTGACATTACCCGGCCATGGATATTGTGTCATCCGGATCATGGCACCGCGGCTAAAAGTTGCCGGTGACAGTCGATGCTCTTCGGCAAAACACTTCATGAAATGAGTGATAAGTAACTGTATGTCTCCCAGTCGCTCCCGCAGGGGAGGGATCTCAAGGGGGACTACATTGAGGCGGTAGTACAAATCCTTGCGAAATTCTCCCCGGTTTATCTTTTGCTGAAGGTTGGCATTGGTTGCCGCAATGATGCGCACGTCAACGAATTGGGTCTGGGTTTCGCCGACGGGTTGTATCTCTCCTGATTCGAGAAACCGCAAGAGTTTGGCCTGTAGCGTGACAGGCAGGGAATCGACTTCATCCAGAAAAATAGTGCCACCGTGGGCGGCCTGAAATCTTCCGGCCTGATGACTGATTGCGCCGGTAAAGGCACCTTTGCGATGGCCGAACAGTTCGGACTCGGCCAGCATTTCAGGCAGGGCGGCACAATTCAGGATGACAAAGGGTTTGTCAGCGCGGGGACCCTGCTTCTGCAGGGCATTGGCCAGAACCTCCTTGCCTGTTCCGGTTTCTCCGGTCACCAGTACGGTGACATCGGTCGCGGCAACCATTCCTGCACTGCGCAGCAAGGACTCGAAGTTGGGGGATTGACCAATCATACTTTCAAACATAAAACGAGCCTCTATGATTCATAGATCTTGAGAGCGTGTATAAAGAATTACCGCTCAGGGAATCAGATACCGGCAATACCACCGTTCCATCCAGTTCCAAACCGCGTCATTACAAGGTGCCGAGCGAGTGGCGTACCATGGGATTAAGCCAGGGAAAGGCAGCCAGAATAGCCAGAATAAACATGAAAATACCGGCGACCTGACGAAATCGCCTCATATTCGACAACCGGATCACCCAGGAGGTCATTATACCGATTCCCACTGCCGCCGGCACGGTACCCAGACCGAAAGCCATCATGGTCAAAGTACCCTGCAGGGCACCGCCGGTCGTGGCGGCAAGAGCCAGTGCCGTATAAACCAGACCACAAGGCAACCAACCCCACACCATCCCGAAGGTGAAGGCTTTTGGCAAGGTTTCCACCGGTATCAACCGTCTACCGTAGGGTTCGATGCGTCGCCAGATGAGTACGCCCGCTTTTTCGATATAGGCAAAACGGGGAAACCACCCCGCCAGATGCATTCCCGCCCCCGCCATGATCAGTGCTGAAATGATCTGCAATATACGGTGACCATGCCCCTCACCAAAAGGCAAACTCAACACATGCTCCGCCATGCCGGCCAGTAATCCCCCCAGGGAGTAACTGGTGATCCGTCCCAGGTTGTAACACAACACAAAGGGGGTCAGGGATGATTTTTGATCCCTTATTTCCCGCCTCAGACTCAGGGTCAGGGAGCCTATGATGGAACCACACATGCCCAGACAATGCAGACTGCTGAATAGCCCCATGATGAGGGCAACCAGATAGGATGTACTGATGGCTGAGTCGAGGTAATGCATACGGCGTGCATTCTAACACGATCGGTATATCATGAGGTAAGGATACGCGCTGGTCAGCCATTCTCGTTTTGGCGAATCTTTCCCTCTAACGACCCGCCTTGCTTTTCATGGCCTGTGTGGCCAGATTTTTTCCGAGCTCCCAGATCGCTCCGGGTACCTTGTGGCAATCGGCAATGACTTCATCGAGGGCCTTGAGTATCCAGTCCTTGTCGTGGTCGTCGATGACCAGGGGTGGCAGGAACTTGACCACGTTCATGCCGTGTCCGGCGACTTGACTCAGAATGCGGTGATGCTTGAACAGCGGGATGGTGATCATCTGGCTGAATAATCCCTTGTTGGCGGTTTCCAGCAGACTCCAGGCGGTTTTGAGACTCAGACTGCGGGGAGAGCCAAATTCCAGTGCCAGCATCAACCCCTTGCCGCGTACCGCTTGCAGCAGCTCGTAGCGTTCGGTCATGGCGTTGATGCCCGTGAGCAGTTCGTTGCCGATACGCGCCGCGTTGTCGATCAGTTTCTCGTCCTCGATGACTTGCAGGGTGGCAATGCCAGCCGCCATGGCCATGTTGTTTTTGGAGAAAGTGGAACCGTGTACCACCGCCCTGTCCATACGGTTGAAGACGGCATCCATAATGGATTGAGTCATGGCTACCCCACCGACCGGAATGAATCCGCCGGAAAGTGCCTTGGCCATCAGGATCATATCGGGTTCTACCCCCCAGTGTTCCATGGCCCAAAACTTACCGGTGCGGGCAATCCCTGTCTGGATTTCATCCATGACCAACAACGTTCCGTAACGGGCGCACAGACGGGCAGCTTCGGGCAGGTAGTCGTCGGCCGGAATGTTTACGCCCTTGCCTTGGATGGGTTCGACCATGAAAGCGGCTACGTCACGGTTTTTCAGGGCGGCTTCCAGGGCGGTGAGATCATTGAAGGGCACCGCCGAACAATCGGGCAACAGGGGGCCGAAACCTTCCCGGAAAACCTGCTCGCCATTGAGTGACAGGGCCCCCAGGGTCAGGCCGTGAAAACCGTGTTCGCAGTACAGTATCCGGTCGCGTTTGGTGGTATAGCGGCTGAACTTGATGGCGGCTTCCACGGCTTCTGCCCCGGAATTGCAGAAAAACATCCGGTTGATCCGTTCCGGACAACGGGCCAGTATTTTTTCGGCCAGAATACCACTGAGCAGCGAGACATCCATCTGCACCATATCGGGTAACTGACTGACCAGTACATCCTGTAGGGCTTGAATGACGGTGGGATGATTACGCCCCAGGGCAAAAACACCAAAACCGCTCAATAAATCCAGATAACGATGGCCCTGGTCGTCATAAAGATGAGGCCCTTCGGCGCGGGTATACACCCGGTCGTAGCCTATGGTTTTGAGCACCCTGACCATCTGGGTATTCAGGTGCTGATCGTGCAGGTCGAAATTCTGGCCGCTGCGTTCGCGTAGCAGATCGGTGATGGAAAAGGCTGTCATAATCGGTCTCGTGGGTAAATTAGCTAGGGATTACTACAGGTGCTGCCTTGGCGGTTCCGCAGATTCATGGGACAGACAGGCCTCACGGGACAATCGGCAGTCCGGTATGTCCGCACCGGGAAGCTGCCATTCGCCAGGGCATCAGTGCTTGCTGACCGTCTTCGCTCCCAGGGTGCTGAAGGCCGGCAGGATGACCAGGGAACAGAGCAGGGTCAGCAACAGGCCGATGGCCAGCAATACCCCCATGCTGGCCGTTCCCTGATGACGAGTGAAAGCCAGGCTGCTGAAACTGAAGATGGTGGTCAGGGCACCGTAAAAAACGCCCTGGGCTTCGCTGGCTCCCAGCAAGTTGCGGTCATTGGGCGTCAGGTAGTGCAGTCGGTGCGCCATGTGTATGCCGTTGTCCACCCCCAAGCCAAATAACAAGGGCAGGGCGATGATATTGGCGAAATTGAAGGGAACCCCCACCATGACAATGCTGGCTGCGGTAAACAATGACCCCAGTACCAGCGGCAACAGGATCAACACCGTATCCCTGATATTCCGCAGGAACAGCAGCAAAAGGCTGGCGGTAGCGATGAAGGCAATCACGAAGGCCTGCTGGAAGGCCTTGACGACTTCCTGCATGGATTCGTAATAAGTCACCGGCACATCGGTGACTTCGGGATCCACCGTTTGTGCCGCTCGAATGAACTCACGCAGGTTATCCAGGTTGTCCAGATCCTGTTTGGCGAAAATTTGCAGGCGATACAGGCCATGGCTACTTTTCCAGCGTTCTACCCAATCCGCGGGCAAGGTGTCCAGTGTGATGCGCTCCGCCTGCAACCCTTCGACCAGGCGATTGAAACTGGGCGGCAGATTGATCAGCAAACTGTGTTCGAGTTCATTCAGCAGGGTTTCACGCTGTTCGGGGGGGTGGGTTTCTGTGTAGTGGATGAAGTCATCCAGTGCCTGGGCCAGTGAAGCCAGGGTGCCGTCGTCCTGTAACTGGCGTCGTTGCAGCAGGGCGGTTCTGAAGGAATTTACATCGTCCCATCGGGTTTGACCGGCTACCGGTACGGCAGGCAATGTGGTCAGACTGGGGCCCATGATCAGCGACAGGTCTGACAATAGGGCCAGTTTTTCATCCTGTTGAGTCGGTACCCAGTCAAACAGGGTCATTACCTTGTCCACCGTAGGCAGGGCCTCGAAACGGGCTTTTCTATCCCTCAGTTGGCTTTCCTGCGCGACAATGGAGGACAGGGTGAGTGGCGAGGTATCCTGCGACTTGAGCAGGTATTTATAGGTTTTGACCGAATCCGTTTCCGGATCCCTGAGGTTAATCGGGTTGAAATCCACCGTTACGTCCTTGAGACTGAACAAGGCGGCGGCGGTGAGGAGCAGGGTCATGACCTGTATCGGTCTGGCGTAACGCAAGGGCCAGTCGGTCAGGATGAGGGGGATGCCTTTGCTGGTTTTCTGTGCCGTTGCCCTGATGGGCATGATTTTCATCAGGGCGGGCAATATGGTGAAAGTGGTTCCCAGGGCAATGAACAGGCTGGTACCGGCAATGATGCCCAGTTCAGCCACCCCGGAATAGTGGGTAGGAATATAGGCATAAAGCCCAATGGCCGCCGTCAGGGTACACAGGATGAGGGAGGGGCCGGTTGAAGTCAGGGTTTCCCGGAGTGCTTCGCCTGTCGGGAGGCCTCTCAGTACCAGTTCGCGGTAACGCAAGCAGAAATGCGAGGAATAGGCATCCCCCATGCCGATGAACAATACGGCAAACCCAATGGAAATGAGATTGAGCTGACCCACCGCCACCGTGGCAAACCCCAGCGAAAAAATCAGCCCCAGCGATAGCGAAACAAAGGTCGCCAGCATCAGTCGCAGTGAACGATAGGCATACCAGAGCGTCAGGCAAACTGCGGCCAGTGAGGCAAAACCGGCGACGGAGACTCCCGCGCTGATGGTCTGCATTTCTTCGTATTCCAGTACGATTTCACCGGTCTTGCGGACCACTACATCAGCAAGGTAGCCCTGCCTGACCGTGCTGATCAGGCTGTCCAGGGCAATCATGACCGATTCCGCCGGGGTGATGTCGCTGTAGTCCAGTACGGGCTTGACCATCATGAATCGCTGGGTAATGCCCAGGCCACTGGTACGGGTGGACATGAGCTCCTGCCAGGACAGCCGGTAGGGTTTGCCTTCGCGGGCTGCATTCAGGGCATCGCGGATTTTTTCCAGCAACGGGGTAAATTCCATGCTGTCGGCGGCACTGCCCGGTGCCTTGAAGGCATCGGTCAGTATGCCCAACAATCCCCTGAGGCTGTAGTCCTGGGACAAACGCCCGATGAAGGGCTGGGCAGCCGCCAGTCGGGTGGAGAGTCGCTCCAGTTCTTCCGGTTCGAGATACAGCAAGCCGTTACGGTTGAAAAAGTCACCTTCATCGGGGAGGTAAACGGATTTGAAGTGGGCTGTATCCTGGCGCAGGGCCTGGCTCAGGCGGGTAACGGCCGCTGCGGTTTGTTCAGGCGATTGGCCTTCGACCAGCAGGATGATGGTATTGATGTCCTGGGGAAATTCAGACTCCAGCCGGATGCGGTTTTTCTGAAAGGGCACCTCGGTTGAAATCATCTCGGCGGTATTGGTGTTGACCTTGAGATGATTCAGGGTATACCACAGGGTCAACCCGGCCAACAGGATGAACAGCAGTACGATCAGCCAGGGCCACTTGAGCAGGTTTTTTTCCCACCAGTACAGGACTCGGGTCAGCAGGATGCCGTAGGGACGGTGGGTCATTGAGATGTCATGCGTCCGTCAGCGGACTCGAAAAGAAAAAACGGTGGCCAACAGCCCGTTCGGAAACGGTACGGAGTGCTTGATCGGCGGCTTTAAAGGCAGTCCCCAACTGTTTGAGTTCCCTCCACTCATCCGGACGAAAAACCGCATGGGACAATAGCTTGGGCATGGATAGCCTTCCCCGCGTATCGACAGAATGACTGATGCAGCGGGGCAGGGTCATGGCAGCGGTATCGGCTACCGCCCGGATAGCCATGAAGGGGACATCGGCGTGACGGGCCACGGCGGCGATGGCAGCACTTTCCATGTCGACAGCCACGGCTGCGGTAGCCGAATAAAGGGCTTTTTTATCATCCGGATGAGTGATGGGCCTCAGACCTTCGAGCAGATCGCCTCCGGACAGGGACAACTCTTGCATCAAGGCGTCGGCCAGTCGGTCTCGCCAACGGGTATCCGTCTGATAGCGGTCACCGGTCGCTCCCAGAATACGCTCGGGCAGGATCAGGTCACCGGCCTTGAGTGTGTCGGTTAAAGCGCCGGCAGACCCCCAGCTAACCAGTCCCCTGACTCCCCTGTCCAGTAATTTGCAGCTGGCGTGATGCGCATTCCAGGCGCCTGTCCCGGACAGGATCACCCAGTGTCCCGAAAGTAATGGTACGGGTTTATGATGAGCGATTCTGCGCGGAGTCAGCGAGGCTCGTTCTGCCTGCAATGCGACGATAAAACCGAGAGGATGATTCACGAGGAAGCCGTCATGGGGCCAGGAAGAAAGGAAAGCCGGGGAGAGTCAGTTTTCGTCTCCCCGGATCAGGAACGCATCGACTCAGTGAACCGATTTGGCCAGCGCGTAATGCTCGTTCCGGTAACGAGCCAGTGCCCACAGGGGAAAGAATTTATCGTAACCGTGATACTTCAGGTAGAACACCCGGGGGAAACCGGGGGCCGTGAAGCAGTCATCCTTCCAGAAGCCATCGACCTGCTGATTTTTCAGCAGGTACTCAACACCACGTTCCACAGCCTCTGATTCGGTTTCACCGGCTGCCATGAGGGCCAGCAAGGCCAGACCGGTCTGGAAGGCTGTGCTGGTGTGGAACCGTCCCCTTTTGTCGGCACGGTCATCGTGGTAGGTCATGTTGTCTTCTCCCCAGCCACCGTCTTCACGTTGTACGCTCTTGAGCCAGGTTATGGCGCGGGCAACTGCCGGATCTTCGCGGCCTATGCCTGCGGTTTCGAATCCGGCCAGCACCGACCAGGTTCCGTAAATGTAATTGGTACCCCAGCGGCCGAACCAGGAACCATCAGCCTCCTGCTCCTTGCGCAGGTAATCCACGCAGCGGTCGACGACGACGCGCAGGGTCGGCGTCTTTTCCTGTACGGTGGCCAGATACATCAGGCAGCGGCCACTGACATCGGCCGTAGGCGGGTCCAGCAAGGCGCCGTGATCAGCAAAGGGAATGTGATTAAGATAGTAATGGGTATTATCGGCATCGAAGGCACCAAAACCGCCATTACTGGACTGCATTCCGGCGATCCAGTTTGTAGCCCGTTCCAGTCGCCAGGCATACGCCGGGGAGTTGGCACGCGCCAGGGCATGGGCAACTACGGCACTGTCATCAACATCCGGGTAATAGCTGTTTTCAAACTGAAAGGCCCAGCCGCCCCCTGGCAGGTCGGGACGCTGTATCTGCCAGTCACCCGGTTCATCCAGTAACTGCTTGCTGGCCAGCCAGTGCATGGCGTTATCCAGCGACTGCTGCAACACGGCATCCTTTTGATCGTAACGGGCCACTTCCTGCAAAGCCAAACCGACCAATCCCGTGTCCCAGATCGGTGAAACGCAAGGCTGGCAATAGGCACTGTCTTCACCGATGACCAACAGCCGTTCGATCGCTTCCCGGGTGTTACGTCGATCAGGATCATCGACCGGTACACCGAGCAAATCCATGGCTTCATAGGCATTGACCATGGCCGGGAAAATACCCCCCAGCCCATCGACACCATTCAAACGTGCCATGAACCAGTCATAGGCCTTGGCCGTAGCCTTTCTGCGCAGGCTGGCCGGTATCAGCGGTTCCATGCGCATGCCGATACGCTCCAGGGCCAGTACGGCCCGGCCCAGAGGGGTCTTGACATGAGAAAAATAGTTCCGCTCCTGTTCAGGGTCTAGCGTGAACAGTTCGCGTACCCCGATACCGTGAGGGTTACGGGCCTTGACCTTGTGCGAACACAGGATGAACAGGGGCACCATGACCGTGCGTGACCAGTAGGAAACCTTGTCCAGGTGAAATGGAAACCAGCGTGGCAACAGCATGATTTCTACCGGAATGAAAGGCACGGCCCGCCACGGTACCTGCTCGAATATGGCCAGCATGATGCGGGTGAAGACATTGGATTTGGCCGCACCTCCCTGACTCAGTATCCAGTTTCTGGCCAGGCTCATGTGCGGAGCCTCGATGTCATCACCGGCCAGTTTGAGGGCGTAATAGGCCTTGACCGTGCAACTGATGTCGCCGTGCCCCCCCTGGAACAGGGGATAACTGCCGTCGGCTTGTTGATGATCCCTGAGGTAATTGGCGATCCGGGCTTGCAGATCCGTATCGATTTCATCCATGTAGTGCATCATCAGGATGTATTCGGCAGGAATCGTGCAGTCGGCTTCCAGCTCAAAAACCCAATAGCCTTCGCTGGATTGCAGTTTGAGTAATTGTGCCTTGGCTCGGCGTATGGCTGCGTTCAAAGGCGATTCGGAGTAGGCATTCAGGAACGTGGTGTCGAATGCTGGCAGTGCTGTCGCGTCGTCAAACATGGGCAGGAGTTCCCCCGGAAAGTTAAGGTATTCAGGAATTTATTGTGGAACAGGAATCAACGGCCACTATGGGGTCGATGGCACCTGGCAGGCCGTATCCGGCCAGGCTGAAAACAGTTTTGAGCAAGGTATCGCTGGAATGACAGAGCCGAGTGGTCAGTACGGTAGCCTTTACCGCCTTGCGGCTGATTTTTACTTGTACTGAAGCGGAAAAATCGGGATTGGCATGAATCTTTCGCAATGTCAGTATCGCCATTCCCAGGGCCCACAGGCAGAAATCACGAATTCCCGGTTCGTTTGGCGGAATCAGCAGGGTATAACGCAAGGCATTGCGCAAATGTCCCCGGGTGATACCCACCATCCGGATCAGGCCGGAACGGAACTGCGGGTCATTGTGTCCGGGCCTCAGGTTTTTGAGATCGTAACCGGTCTGGGCGAACAGGTCTTGCGGTAACCAGCAAACCCCACGGCCATGGTCATCCCACAAATCCTTCAGGATATTGGTCATCTGCAGACCCAGACCGAAGGATACGGACAGGGCCATCATCTGTTGACGGTGCACGGCAATGTCTGCCGAGTAATGGCAAAACAGGCGGGTCAGCATTTCGCCCACCACGCCAGCCACAAAATAACAGTAACGACTAGTCTCTTCCAGGGATTGCAGGCCATAGCGCAAATCCCTGTCCTGGAAGGTTGCCATGCCGCCGGCCATGATGCGCACACAATCCGCCAGGGCTTCATGCTGGGGTAGGTCCAGTGCCCTGGTGATGGCCACGACCTCGGGAATCAGCTTGATCAATTCATGTTCAGCCGGTGAAGTAGTGTCCGAAAGGCGCGGGGCCAAGGCTCGACTCAGGGATTCGGCGCACTCCCTGTCTTGAACCACCCGTACGAATTGTTCACAGAACAGGCGTTTTTCACTGGAATCCAGCGAGGTTTCGTCTTCTATGGTGTCCACGATGCGGCACAACAGATAAGCATTGGCTACCGGCCTCAGCAGGGCAGGTGGCAAGCATGGGATCGTCAGGGCAAAGGTTCGGGACACCCCTTCGAGCAGACAGGCCTGCAAGGTGTCAGCCGCGTCGGCATGATCATCTTTCTGGCGTTTCGAGTGGCGACTGGTCAGTTCTGCACTGCTCACGTCGGTAAATCCTCATGAACGTTGTTGTAAAAAACAAACAACCATAACGGGTTGAAAGCCCGGGCCGATGGTTATTTGGCCCGTAAAATGGGGAAAGATTCTAACGGGATCGCCCGTTGCGTCAAGACTTTGTTGTATTTTAACGAAAGAATTCGAGTAAAATACAACTAACCGTCAGCAAAGTGCAATTCTTATAAGGTCATACGGCCTGTGTACGACTGCTGCACGGAGGGGTCAGGCACTGAACGACATTCCGAAGTTGTAAATATGCAACAGTTTTGCGGCGTTCAGGCGTAAGTCCTGGCTGGTGTCATTCCTTAACCCCATCCCGATACGGAGAAGAGTCCATGAGCGTCCCATTAAGGCAACAGTTGAGCGTTGCAAAATACCTGATCGAACAGAAAATCAAGGGTAGACAGAAGTACCCACTGGTGCTGATGCTGGAGCCCTTGTTCCGGTGCAACCTGGCCTGTGCCGGTTGTGGCAAGATTGATTACCCCGATGACATTCTGGATCGCAGGCTGTCCGTGGCAGAATGCCTCGCCGCCGTGGATGAGTGCGGTGCCCCGATTGTTTCAATCGCGGGGGGGGAACCGTTGCTACACAAGGAGCTGCCGCAGGTCATCGAAGGTATCATCGAGCGCAAGAAATACGTCTATCTTTGCACCAACGCCCTGCTGCTGAAAAAGCGCATCGATGATTACAAGCCATCACCGTTCCTGACCTTCTCCATTCACCTCGATGGCAACGAAGACCGTCACGATACCTCGGTCTGCCAGACCGGGGTATTCAAACGGGCAGTGGAAGCGGTGGAACTGGCCATCAGCAAAGGCTTCAGGGTTACCATCAATTGCACCCTGTTTCAGGGGGAGAGTGCCGAGGAAATCGCCGAATTTCTGGATTATTGCAATCAGCTGGGCGTAGAAGGGGTGACCATGGCTCCGGGGTTCAGTTACGAAAGAGCCCCCAAGCAGGATATTTTCATCAAGTTACGGGAAAGCAAAGCCCTGTTCCGCAAGGTATTCAGTATTGGCAAGGGTCGCCAGTGGAAACTCAACCATTCCAGCCTTTACCTGGATTTCCTGGCGGGCAATCAAAGCTACCATTGCACCCCCTGGGGGAATCCCACCCGTAACGTATTTGGCTGGCAAAAGCCCTGTTACCTGTTGGTCGATGAGGGTTATGCCCCGTCCTTTAAGTCACTGATGGACGAAACGCCCTGGCACAAGTACGGTAGCGCGAAAAATCCCAAGTGCGCCAACTGCATGGCTCATTGTGGTTTCGAAGCCAGTGCGGTAGAGGATTCGCTGCGAAATCCGCTGAAAGCGGCCTGGGTTTCCCTGAGAGGGCCGAGAACTTCAGGAGACTATGCACCGGAGCACGAACCGGAGTATGAATTACCGACGACTGCTAACAAGAGACCGCTCAATATACCCGTTAAGGTGGTGAGCGAATAACAAATCCCTGGTAAAGCCGGAGGCATTTCAATATGTGATTCGCTCAAAGTGGCTAAGGATATGGCCCTGAATCAAAGTAGCGATTTATCCGTAACCGTCCCCCCCACCTCTGAAGGTCCGGATTGGCAGGAGAAGTGAGCAATTCAGCCACTATTCGTTCCGAATTCAGGAGGGGGAACGGTCACATTTATCCCGGTGGTGAGGTCCGGTACAAACCGGGTAAGGAATGCAGTGAATCCTGGGTGGAGATTTGACGACAGCCCCGCTCCTGTCGACATTTCCACCCGCTCCATGCCGAGTCACGTCGAGAAAACGCTCAGTTATTTGTGGATCATATTCCAAGTGAGGTCGCTAATGCGGCCTCACACTTCTCCCGTTGCCCCCTCAAACCGGACAGGCAGGCAATGCCTTGAAACTTGATAGCAACACGGCAAAGATGCTTGCCGGTATATCCCTACCATTGGACTACGATAGGATTAATGTCAGGGAAGATTTGATGAAACGAATCGATGCCCCGATTTGCAGGATGCCGGTTTGAGGGACAATTCATCCACCCGTCCTCAATACAGGGGTTCCCGGTAGAACAGCAGGATATTGCCAATCAGGAACATGGCGGTGATGGCAATGAAGCCGGCAATCCGGCCTTCCCGGTTTTCTTCATTTTCCTGTTGATAACCGCTGCCAAAGCCCGCCAGACGCAGTTCCAGCCAGCGACCACTGGCCATGATCACGGCCAGTACGCCCATGCTGGTGTGGGTGGACTGGATCAGGTATTCGCTCTTGAGTTCGAATTCCGCATGGGCATGGGTCAGCAACAATATGCCACCAAAGGCACAGAGCAGCGGAAACAGGTAGCGCAGTTTCTGCGTAACCGGATTGGCCCGGGCCCTGATTTCCATGACCCCCAGAGCGAAAGCCAGCAGAGTGGCAATACGATGCTGGAAAACTTCGCCATTACCGAAGGTGCTTTCCCAGAAGCCGATGGGACCCAGCGGCCAGGTTTCTGCATCACTGCGGAAAAACAGGAAAATGCTGAGACCTACGAAGCCTATGGGCCAGTATTTGGCCCATTCAAACCGCCGGTGATAGGACAGCATGGCGAACAGCCCCATGAGGGTCAGGAAAAGGCCAGAAATATTGTGGTTGTAGTCCGACCATTCCGTCGCAGCCAGGGAGGGAATCTTGTTAACTACGGCCACCCGTCCGGCTTCTCCGGCCAGTAATTGCTCGTGGCTCGGCGAAGTCAGGCGCGGAGTGTGGGGCATGAACATTTCCACGACCTCCGAAACCTGTGCGGTCAGTTGCTGGATATCTACTGAAGGCGGTTGAGAGGAAAGGGTCGCGGCAATGAACAGCACACCAATCAGAATGAAGGTTTCGGCTTCGATGTAGTAGGGTATCTTGTGCGCCAGGGCCAGGTGGTCATGTCGGCGACCGGCCGTGTGATTCATCCAGGCAAAGCCCAGTGCAATCAGGAAGAAAATGATTTTGGTACCGACCAGACTGCCATAACCCGTGCCCAGAAAACCATCCCAGGTGCCAATGTAAGTCCAGGCCAGCGGAAGACCCGTCACGATCAGTGCCGCAACCGAACCGATACCCAGTGTGGCGAAACGTCGGATGGCTTCCGGCCACAAGGCCAGTGCGTCCGGGTCGCGATGCCCCTGACGCCAGAGGGCCAGTAACTGGGCCACGCCACCAAACCAGACGGCGGCGGCCAGTTGATGGATGACCGTAGTCAACATCAGGATTTCACGATACTCGAAACGTCCCACGGCATGAACCAGCCAGGCTCCACTGACAACCAGCGGAACCGTTAGCGCGGCGGCCAGGTTCCACAGCATGCGCTGGGTCGGTGCCTGCAACATCCGGGGGGTGAGGTAAATCAGCCCGGTTACCAGCAACAAGCGCAACAGGCCCGCCTGAAACTGTACCGTGGAGAAATAGGCCAGCATGGGAAATTCACCCAGTACCGATGTCAGGATCAGTCCCTTGATGACCAGTTTCAGAGCCATCATGATGGCCAGGGCAATGGCACCAGTCCGAAGGATCTGAATGCAGGCCCGGATCACCCCGGTTCCTGCGGTGCAATCCCGCCCCCAGACACGGAGTATGACGGCACTCCAGAGAAAGCTGCCGACTACCAGGGAGTAGGCAATCAGGATCAACCCGCCCAGAAAGTCGTCGAGAAAATTGGCCAAACCCTGCATGTACATGTCATTGACCTCCTGCCGTGAAGCGGATGACGCTTTCGGTCAAATGCCCGTCAGCAGCAAAAACCTTGTATTTAAGGGCGTAGTCTCCCGGTTCCAGTGCCGGAAGATGAATCCGGATTTCACCCGGTTTTTTGCCTTTGTCCATTGTAACCGGTTGATGAACATCCCCTTTGGAGACCAGAAAAACCCGGGAAAGGGACAGTTCGACATTGGAATTGAAAGTCAGCAGGACCGTAGTGGCCTTGTGCGCGGTAATGGGTTCATGAGCCAGGGAGGATTCAGTCACTACGGCATGCGCCAGGACGGTTCCACTGAAGGCCAGCCATGAAAAGAGTAGTGTTATTCGGATGAACATGGGGATGAAGGAAATAATGGCTTGCGGAAATTACCGCTCACGCTGAATGTGAGCCTGGCCGGTCGCAGTTTGCGTTTGGCCTGGTATTAACCCTTGGGTGATTTTCAGGGGACAATGGCCCTTGGGAGAGCGGACATCTTTGCGGCCAGGATGCCCGCGCTCCAATGGGTCGGTTTTTATCCGGGAATGGCCTTATTTAACCAGGGCCAGCAGCACACCGGCAGCCACGGCAGAACCGATGACACCTGCCACATTCGGCCCCATGGCATGCATGAGCAGGAAATTGTGCGGGTTACTCTCCTGGCCAATCTTGTTGGCTACACGGGCTGACATGGGGACTGCCGATACACCGGCGGCCCCTATTAACGGGTTGATCTTGTTGTCACTGAAGCGGTTCATGATTTTGGCCATGATGACACCGGCAGCAGTACCAAAACTGAAGGCAATGGCCCCCAGCAGCAGGATGCCCAGGGTTTCGGGGCGAAGAAACTGACTGGCACTGAGTTTGGAGCCAACGGATAATCCCAGGAAGATTGTCACGACATTGATCAGTTCGTTTTGTGAGGTCTTACTGAGACGTTCCACTACACCGCATTCCCGCATCAGGTTGCCCAGGCAAAACATGCCGATCAAGGGGGCAGCCGAAGGTAACAGCATGGCACTGAGGATGAGCAGGATAATGGGAAAAATGACCTTTTCCTGGCGGCTGACGATACGAAGCTGGGCCATCTCGATCAAGCGTTCTTCCTCGGTGGTCAACCAGCGCATGATGGGCGGTTGTATCAAGGGAACCAAAGCCATGTAGGAGTAAGCGGCTACTGCAATGGCTCCCAGCAGATCCGGAGCCAGTTTGGAGGCGACATAAATGGCGGTAGGGCCATCGGCTCCACCAATAATGGCAATGGCTGCGGCATCCTTGAAGGAAAAATGCAAGCCCGGAACATAATTCAGGGCCAATGCACCGAACAGGGTTCCGAAGATGCCAAACTGGGCCGCCGCACCCAGCAGCAGGGTTTTGGGATTGGCCAGCATGGGGCCAAAATCGGTCATGGCTCCCACCCCCATGAAAATCAGCAAGGGAAAGATGCCCGCCTTGATGCCCATGTAAAGATAAGACAGCAAACCGCCTTCGTCTGCGATGCCTGCCACAGGAATGTTGCTTAACACCGCACCAAAGCCAATCGGCAACAGCAGCAACGGCTCAAAGCCCTTGCGTATGGCCAGATATAGCAACAGGAAGCCCACCGTCATCATGACGACTTGTTGCCATTCGAAGTTGGAGATGCCGGTACTTAACCAGAGTTCGTAAAAACCACCCATGGAAAACCTCACACCACCGTCAGCAGAACATCGTTGCCTGCTACGGTATCACCTACCTTGACGGCAAGATGATTGACCGTACCGGCATAACGGGTTCTGACTTCGGTTTCCATCTTCATGGCTTCCATGACGATGACGATCTGGCTTTCATTCACGAACTGACCTTCCTTGACGTTGATACGGAGAATATGGCCTGCCATGGGGGCCTTGACTTCGCCGCCGGTCGAAGTAGCAGAAGGCGTTGTGACAGGCGTACCGGAACTGACCGGTTGCAAGTGGGTGATGGTGCCACCCGGGGCGACTTCCACCTGATACAGCCGACCATTGACGGTAACGGTGTAAGCCTTGAGTCCCTCTTCCGTACTGGCTGAAGAAACCACGCTCGCTGATGCGACCGGTGTCTGCAACTCTGCCTTTTCTCCCGGAGGCGGTTCAAAGGCCGCCGGATTGCCCCGATTACTGAGGAATTTCCAGCCGATCTGCGGGAACAAGGCATAGGTGAGTACGTCATCGACCTGATGTTCGGACAACTCAACCTTCCCGGTTTGTGCCAGTTGCAACAATTCTGCGGTCAGTTTCCCGAGTTCGGGTTGCAGCAGATCTGCCGGTCGGCAGGTGATGGCCTGCCCCCCCTCAAGAACGCGTTGTTGAAGCTCGGCGTTAACGTACGCCGGTGTGGCACCGTATTCCCCCCGCAGTACTCCTGCCGTTTCCTTGGCGATGGTTTTGTAGCGTTCTCCGGCCAGGACGTTGATGACCGCCTGGGTACCGACGATTTGCGAGGTGGGCGTCACCAGGGGAATGAATCCCAGGTCTTCCCGAACCCGGGGAATTTCCCGCAAGACTTCATCGAAGCGATCCAGGGCTCCCTGCTCCTTGAGCTGGCTTTCCATGTTGGTCAACATGCCGCCGGGTACCTGGGCCACCAGGATTCGGCTGTCACTGCCCTTGAGGCTGCCTTCGAAGCGGGCGTACTTTTTACGAACCTCGCGGAAATAGGCGGCGATTTCTTCGAGCAGGATCAGATTGAGTCCGGTATCGCGCTCATATCCCTGGAAAATGGCTACGACGGATTCTGTCGGACTGTGGCCGTAAGTCATGCTCATGGAGGATATGGCGGTATCCACGTTGTCCACACCGGCTTCAGCGGCCTTGATGATGGCGGCAGTACTCAGTCCGGTGGTGGCATGGCAATGCAGGTGAACGGGAATGCTGATGGCTTGTTTGAGGCGATATACCAGTTCACCAGCCATGTAAGGCGTGAGCAGCCCCGACATATCCTTGATGCAGACCGAATGGGCACCGAGGTCTTCCAGGGACCTTGCCAGATTGACCCACATATCCAGGGTATGAACCGGACTCACCGTGTACGAAATGGTACCCTGGGCATGGCGACCCATGGCGACGGTCGCCCGGATAGCCGTGGTGAAGTTACGGATATCGTTTAGCGCGTCAAAAATACGAAAGACATCCACTCCATTTTCAGCGGCCCTTTCGACGAATTTTTCCACGACATCATCGGCATAGTGCCGGTAACCCAACAGATTCTGACCCCGTAGCAGCATTTGCAGACGGGTGTTGGGTAGTGCCTGTTTGAGACGACGTAAACGCTCCCAGGGATCTTCCCCCAGATAGCGAATACACGCATCAAAAGTAGCTCCTCCCCAGGCTTCCAGCGACCAGAAACCGACCTGATCCAGTTTGTCACAGATAGGCAGCATGTCTTCCAGACGCAGACGGGTGGCAATCAGGGATTGATGTGCATCTCGCAGGACAACATCGGTAATGCCTAACGGGTTAGCCATTGGTAAAGCTCCTGGTATGAATTATTGCTATTGGTTTGAAGTTGTCACGGATAGGGCTAATATCTGTTTCCCGCTGTCCCGGAAGGAGCCTCAGGCTGCAGACCGGAATAAAGCGGGAGTTCATTCAGGGCCATATCTTGTTTACGGGTTTTCATGACGATGAATGGCAGCCGAAATGGCGGCCACGATTTCGCTCTCATCCGGTTCCAGGCCCGCATCATCCAGTGCGAGCGTCGAATCGCCTCCCCTTTGCCCAAGACTCTGATCATAGCGACGCACCAGTCCGGCGGTCACACCAATGATCCAGACCAGTAACGCCAGAAACAGGTAGACGATAGTCATGCCCATCAACATCAACTGGACACCGGATAGCAGAAGTTCTGTGATTGGAAGTTCCATAGAGAGTCTTTTTGACGAAAGGATTAACGGGTGAATGATAATGTGCCGAACGCTGAAAGTCGAACCGGTCGCCCCTTCTTGCGGGCAGCAAAAATGTTTATAGCTTAAACGCCGCCTTTTGCATAGTAAAATAGGATGTTTCTAATACACACATAGATTAAAACGATAATGTCATTGCAACGACTGAATTATCAACACCTCTTTTACTTCTGGAACGTGGTTCGGGAAGAGAGCATCACGCGGGCTTCGGAGAAACTGCACCTGGCGCAACCCACCATCAGTGGACAACTGGCCGCGCTGGAAAAAGCCATTGGTCAGAAACTGTTCGAAAAAAACGGCCGCAGACTGACCCTGACCGATACCGGCCGCATCACCTTCCATTATGCTGACGAAATTTTCAGCCTGGGACAGGAATTGGCCAACACGCTCAACGGTCATCCTGGTGGTCGGGGTTTGCGCCTGGTGGTAGGGGTCTCGGATGCCATTCCCAAACTGATTGCCTGCCGTCTGATCGAGCCGGTTTTTCATTTGATGGAATCGACCCAGATCCTCTGCTATGAAGACAAGACCGATCGATTGTTGGCAGAAATGTCCTGGCAGGGTATCGACCTGGTGTTGTCGGACGCCCCCCCTACGTTATCGAGTGAGAGCAAGGCCAGCAGTCATCGGTTAGGCGATTGTGCGGTGACGGTATTCGGTATCGAGTCATTATTGGAAGCTCACAGGGGGGATTTTCCTCATTCGCTGCACGGTGCCCCCTTTTTGTTGCCGACCGGCAATACTGCATTGCGTCGTTCACTGGATCAATGGTTTCATGCGGAAGGCATCATTCCCGACATCCGGGCAGAAATCGAAGACAGTGGTCTACTGAAAACCTTTGGCAGCGGCGGGGCAGGGCTTTTCGTGGCTCCCACTGTCGTTGAATCCGAAATCTGTCAGCAGTACGGGGTAGGTCTGTTAGGCAGGATAGAACCGGTACGGGAAACCTTTTATGCCGTTACGATACGACGCAAGCAACAACATCCCGCCGTCACCGCCATTCTGGAACATGCCCGCAATAATCTGTTTGGTTTTGATGTACGGGATGAGGGATGAGGGATGGTTCGACAATCGTTGACTAACCCCCCAAATCCACCCGGCTGTAGCCCAGCAAGGTGCCGGTCGCAAAGGCCAGGTCGACCTGGGTTTGCTGATAGTCACTGATGGCCCGGACTTCACGAATCCGGGCTTCGCCCAGGCGGGTCAGTGATTCCAGTACCTCGGTCATGGTTCTCAGCCCTTCCCTGAACTGTTTTTGTTCGGCGTCATAGTTGATGCCGGCGACGATGACATTTTGCCGGGCCGCCAGAATCCGCTGCCAGTTTTGCTGCATCTGATCGAGTACATCATGAATCTCCCGGCGTACGGTCAGTTCGCGCAGTTGCCGGGTGCTTAACCGCTGCTGCCGTTCATGGATCGCCCGTCTCAGGCGTGACTTCCGCAGTTCGTTGGTGAAGGGGATTTCCAGGCGCACGCCCACTGACCAGTCCGAATAGCGGCCCCCCAGACTGTCTTCAAAACTGGAACCCCAGTCCCGTTCCCGTCCCAGACTGCCATAACTGTAATCCAGCATGAACTGGGGCAGGGTCTGATTTTCCAGATAATCAATTTTGGTCAGATCCGCGGCCAGTTTCAGTTCCAGTTCCAGCAATTCCAGTCGGCCACTCAGGGCTTGTTCCACCAGTTTGGCCCGATCAAAATCGAAAGCGACCAATAGCGGAGACAAGGCAGGATTGAGCAGGGTAGGGGAGTCCAGTGGCAGGGTGGGATCATTCATCAACAGTTTGAGCTGACGCTGGCGGATTTTCAGGCTGGTTTCAGCCATGATTACGCCTTCCAGACGTTCTGCTACGCCGACTTCGGCCCGATTGGCCTCCACTGCCGCTGTCAAGCCTTCGGCAATCCGCTTTTTGACCATGCCGAGATTCTGGCTGGCGTATTCGTACTGCTGACGACGTACGTCCAGTTCACCCCAGGCCGACCACAAGGCCCAGTAAGCCTTATCCACGCTCGCCAGCACCCGGATGGCCTGCAATCGGGTTTTCAGGGTGGTCATCGCTTGTTCATAGCGGGCGATTCGTATCCCGGCCACATTGACTTTCGGCCCTGCCTCGCGCAGTAAGGGTTGGCTGATGGAAAACCGCAAGGCACTGCGGTATTGATCGGAACGCACTCCCTTAAAGCTCTGTTTTTCGTCGAACGGCACACTCAGGGTAACTTTGGCACCGGTACGCAGCGGGATACTGATGCCAGCCTCGGCATCGAGGTATTCGGTGGTCTGGGCGATTTCAGTCAATTTGACGGTTTCGCCATTGAGCGGGGATAAGGGATCGACATCGGTGAATTTGGCCACGTCGCCATCATAGGGGGGGGTATCCTTGCGGGAAAACTTTGCCTTCGCAAAAATCAGGTCATCAAATTTGGCTGCTTCTTCCGAGACCACGGTAGCGGCAATGGCCGGATCGATGCGTGCTACGGCCAGATCCAGGTTATTTTCCAGTGCCTTCGCCCGGGCATCGACCAGGGCCAGGTCGAGATGCGCCGGTGCTTCAGTGACCGGTGCGGTCGGGGAGGGTGGCCCTGTCACTACCGGCGGTTCGCGTTTGATACGGGCCAGACCCTCCTCCAGCGTTTCCGGGGCGGTACGGGCGTAAGGGGGCAAGCTCAGGTGTTCCGGTTGTTCCAGACGGTGCTGTACGGCTTCATTCAGGCCGTTATCGATACGAGCCTGAAAATCGGCACACCCCATCAGTGCAACCAGCAAGAACAGGCAAACGCTGCGGCAGGGCTTCATTTGAGTCGTTTCCGGGCCAGATCGGTTTTGGGGCCTTCCATCATGATCAGGGGAGGGAAGGCATTGAGTTGCCGCCAGATTTCGTAGGCCACGGTCACCCGACCCAGCAACACCCAGCCCCGGGTACGTCCGCCTTGCCGCAGAAAGCGTTCGCCCGGCCAGGGTTCATCCTGCTCATCGGGTACGATCATCAAACGAAACTTGCCTTTGCCATCATCGCTGGGATCGATGAAGGCCACCTGCCCGCCAAAAGTACCGACGGCCACTTCGGGATATCCTCCAAACTGCACGGCCGGCCAGCCTTCGAATTGCAGGCGCACCGGTCGTCCCGGCGTAATCAGCGGGGCATCGTTGCCATCCACCCACAATTCCACGGCCCGGGCCTCCGTATCGGGTACCAGGGATAACAGGGGATCCCCCTGTTTTACTACCAGCCCCTCGGTATTGCCCATGACCTTGAGTACCATGCCGTCCCGGGGTGCCTGGATGACCTGATTGCGTTGCCGCGATACATCGATCTGAAACCGGGTCAGGCTGACCCGGCTGTCTTCCAGTTCGCTCAGGGTTTTATTGAGGGTGGCTGAGGCCGAATCGACCCGCGCCCGGGCATCGGCCCGGATTCGTTCTACTTCGACTTCCACCGCCCGCTGTTCGGCCCGGGCCGATTGAACCCCGGCGGTTGCACTATTCAGATTACGCCGGGCAATGGCTTCGTCCCGCTCGGCCACTTCGAGATCCCGCCGCGAGACCAGCCCGTCGGCAATCAGGCGTTTGAGTCGCTGGGTTTGCAGGCTGGCCGTATAGAGCGTGGCTTCGTTGGCGGCCAGGCTTTCTTCGGTCGAACGGGTACGCTGCCGGGCCACATCGAGGCGATGCTGGGCTGTGGTGACCTGCAAATCCTGGGCAGCTTGCAGACTGGCCAGTTGCAGGCGATAGGCACGGGTTTCCTCTTCCTTGGCTTTGAACCGGGTTTCGGCGGCCTGTTGTTGCGATTCCAGACGCTCGCTGAAACCGGCATCCAGGTCAGATAATTCCAGCAGGGTATCCCCGCGCTTGACCCGGGAACCTTCCTGCACGGCCCAGCGGACGATGCGTCCGGTGATGGGGGCATCCATCATCTGCTGGCGTTCATTGGGAGCATAGGCCACCACCCGGCCTTCGCCCACGATATTTTGTTGCCAGGGCATGATCAGCAACACCAGCGGTCCCAACAGAAACAACCAGGCGAGGAGACGGGCAAAGGCCATTAGCCGTCGCGGGGTCTGGGTGGCTTGCAGGGCCGAGAAGCGTAACGGTGTTTTCATGGGAGAGCTTCCCCCTTGAGCTGAATGATCCGGTCACAGCGGGCCGCCACTGACGGTTGACGGGTCAACACCAGGAGGGTCCAGGTGGCATCCGTAGCGGTGAGGGTCTGCCAGATACGGTCTGCCGAAGATTGATCCAGATCATCCAGCAAGGCATCGAGGATCAACAGGTTGGGCTTGCCGACCAGGGCGCGGGCCAGCATGACCCGCCGGGCCTGTCCGGTGGATAAGGGAGAGCCACTGGGGCCGACTTCGGTCTGCAACCGATCCGGCAAGTCGATGGCCAGTTCCTGTTCCAGCCCCAGACGACCCAGCAGGGTCAACACGGCATCGTAACTGACCCATTCCCGGCCCAGGCGCACGTTTTCCAGGACGCTATCGGCAATCATCTCGATGGTACTGACCAAAGCCACCCGTTCACGTAAGGCTTGCAGCCGGATGTCCCTGAGGTCGAGTCCGTTGAATTCGATGCGTCCGGCGGTGGGTTCGCGCAGTCCCAGGATCAATTCAGCCAGGGTGCTTTTGCCGGAACCGGCACTGCCCAGTATGGCCAGGCGTTCACCGCGCTGAACATTCAGGTCAAGATCAGCCAATACCGAAGCCGGATGTCCTGGATAGCTGAAACCAACCCGGTGCAATACCAGCGAGGCCGGCTGATGAGGCAGTGGCTCGACACTACCCCCGGCCTCGCGTTCGGCGGGAAGGTCAATGAGGTGTCCGAGTTTGTCGACTGCCGCCAGCAGGTCATAGAAATTTTCCAGTTGCTTGCCAAATTTGACGAAGGCGGCCAGCACCGAGGAGACAATCAATTCGGCAGCGACCAGTTGTCCCAGACTCAATTGTTTTTCCACCACCAGCATGCCGCCCAAAGCCAGCAGGATGGTACCGGCCGTGGCCTGTAACACCACGGCACCGACTGTCTGGCGCAACAAAATTCTAAAGTGATTCTGACGGGCTTCCAGATAGGCATGGGCCAGGGCATCAGCCCGTTCCATCGCCAGTGCCGGACCACCACTGGACTTGAAAGTCACCAGATTGTAGGCCGTCTCTTCCAGCCAGGCGACCAGGGCATATTTGCAGCGGGATTCGTCGATGGCCGTCGGTACCGCCCCTCGCCCCAGTACCAGAATGATCAGACCGATGGCGATGAGCAACAGCAAATCGAAAGCCAGCAGGAAGGGATGATAAAAACCCAGCACCACCAAACCGATTCCGGCCTGCAACACGGTAGCCACCCCTTCCAGCAGTAAACCGGCTCCAGCCTTTTGTACCGTCAGTACATCGAAAAAACGGTTGACCAGTTCGGCCCCGTGTCGCTTGTCGTAAATTTCGCGCCGTACCCGGGGCATACGGTAGGCCAGATCGGCTGCGACCCGAATGAAAATCCGCCGCTGGATGATTTCTACCAGGTAGGTTCGGAATATCTGGATGGCACCGGAAAACCCCAGAAACAGGAACAGCATCAGGGCCAGCACGATAACCGGCTGCAATAATCCACCCATGGCCACCGTATTGACCAGTGCCTGTACGGCGACCGGTGTGGCCAGACCGAGCAAGCCCATGCCGAACGCAAATACCGTTACCAGCATGATGTCCTGGCGTTCCGGTTGCAGCAGGTTCAGCAAACGGTGAAATGGCGGCAGGTGTTCGTGTTCATCTTCCGGTTGCGCAGCGGCATCCAGGGGAGCCAGTGGTTCCACCGCCCACCATTCCCAGGCCTGATCCGCTGATCTGGCCTGTTTTTCAGCCAATTCTTCCGGCGAAACCTGATGTTCGCTGGTGCCGACCGCTGAAATCTCTACCAGCCTCAAACGATGACCCACCGTACCACACAACACCAGCCAGGTTTGACCAGGTGTTTCGATACCGTGTTGCAACCGGGTTACCAGCACACTGCTGGAGCCGGTCAGATCCTGGGCAAGAGGCAGGGGTAGTGACAAGGGCGCGACTTTCAGGCCCAGATTGAACCATACGGTGTCTGGAGCCGACAGGACGGTTTCGTCCAGGCGTTCGATGAATTTTTGCCGGGATGTGGTTCTGGGCAGGGAGAGTCTGTTGAGCAATACGCCCAGCAGTACCCTGACTTCGGTGACAGTACAAGCGTTGAGATTCATGCCGGTTTCTTGCAGGAAAACGATCCCGGGAACGCGGCCATCCTGGCCGCAAAGCGGGCGCGATGCCCGGGCTCCAATGGTCTTATTTTACAGCCTTGATTTTGGCCTGGGCCGCTGCCAACCGGGCGACCGGTACCCGATGCGGAGAGCAAGACACATAATCGAGACCAATGCCGTGACAGAACTGGATCGAGGCAGGATGCCCGCCCTGTTCACCACAAATGCCAATTTTGAGTGCCGGGTTGACTTCACGGCCGGATTTCACCGTCAACTGCATCAATTGGCCTACACCCAGGGTGTCGAGTACCTCGAACGGGTTTTCATTGAGAATGCCGCTGTCGGTATAAAGCGGCAGGAATTTGTTCTCGGCATCTTCACGGGAGAAGGAAAAGGTCGCCTGGGTCAGGTCGTTGGTACCAAACGAGAAAAATTCGGCCTGAGCAGCCAGCTCACCGGCCCGCAGACAGGCCCTTACCGTTTCCACCATGCTGCCAAAGCGGAAGGACAGTTTGATGCCACTGCGATCCTCGACATCGGCCCGGATGCGGTCGACACAGGCCTTGACCCGCTCCAGTTCATGGGCATTGATAACTTGCGGTACCATGATTTCCGGTTGTACCGGGAATCCGACCTTGAGGCACTCGGCCGTGGCTTCGAGAATGGCCCGAATCTGCATTTCGTAGATTTCCGGGTAGGTCAGCCCCAGCCGAACCCCGCGATTGCCCAGCATGGGATTGATTTCATGCAGTTCCCTGACCTTGTTCAACATCTGTTCCTTTTTGAGGATGATGCTCGATACCTGATCCTCGGTCAGGTCTTCACTGAAGGGCGGTATCCCGAGAGCCGAGCGAGCCGCTTGTCGGCCCTTGACTACGGTCAGATAATCCTTGAGGCTGGATAACTCATCGATCAGTTGATTTTCGGCCGGCAAAAACTCGTGCATCGGCGGATCCAGCAGTCGCACGGTGACCGGATGCGGGGCTATGATGGCAAACATGGCCTTGAAGTCTTCCCGCTGGATGGGCAGGAGTTTGTTCAGCGCGGTTTGCCGGTCTTCAGCGGTATGGGCCAGAATCATGTCGACCACGATGGGCAGCCGATCACTGGCGTTGAACATGCGTTCGGTACGGCACAGGCCAATCCCCATGGCACCGTGTTCCACGGCCAGTCTTGCACCTTCGGGGGTGTCAGCGTTGGCGAACACTTTGATGCGGGCGGTTTCATCGGCCCAACTCAGCAGGGTTTTGAGTTCGTCGGAAAACACCGGCGGCAGGGTTGGAATCTCACCCAGGTAGACATGACCGGTGCTGCCATCGATGGTAATGACATCGCCTTCCCGCAGAATCACTTCTCCGACCCGGGCAAAGCGGTTGCGGCTATCCACATGAATGCCTTCGGCTCCGGCGACACAGGCTTTGCCCATGCCCCGGGCTACCACAGCGGCATGAGAGGTTTTACCCCCCCGACTGGTGAGAATGCCTTGTGCGGCAAAAAAACCGTGGATGTCTTCCGGTTTGGTTTCTTCCCTGACCAGAATCACCTTCTGCCCGCCGCGCCCCAGATGCTCGGCCTGATCGGCATCGAATACACAAAAACCGCTGGCCGCACCGGGTGAAGCCGGTAAGCCTTGTGCCAGAGGGGGTACCCCATGCCCGGGATCGAGTCGGGGGTGCAGCAGTTGTTCCAGATCGACCGGATTGACCCGCATGAGGGCTTTTTCGCGGGTCAGCAACCCGGCTTCGCACATTTCGACCGAGGTGCGTACCAGGGCGGTGGCGTTCATTTTGCCATTGCGGGTCTGCAGGCAGTAGAGTATTCCCTTCTCGATGGTGTACTCGTAATCCTGCACTTCGTGGTAGTGGTTTTCGAGTTTGTTGCGCAGGTCAACCAGTTGCCGGTAGAGTTCGGGCATTTCATCCTGCATTTCATGCACCGGTTTGGGCGTACGGAGACCGGCCACTACATCCTCACCCTGGGCATTGACCAGATACTCGCCATACATTTCATTTTCGCCGGTGGCCGGATTGCGGGTGAAGCCCACACCGGTGGCCGAATCATTGCCCATGTTGCCGAACACCATGGTCACTACATTGACTGCCGTACCGTTGGCCATATCCGGAGTAATTTTGAACTCACGACGATAATCGATGGCCCGTTTGCCGGTCCATGAATTGAATACGGCGCAGATGGCGATTTCCAGTTGGGCGAATACATCCTGCGGAAACGGTTTGCCGGTTTGCTCCTGCACGATGGCCAGGAACCGTTCGCTGATATCCTGAAGATGTTCGGCGTGTAGCCCTACATCCACCTTGACCCCGGCGGCATGGCGAACTTCCTCAAAAGCCTGGTCGAAATGTTCATCGGCGACGCCCAGTGCAATTTTGCCAAACAACTGGATGAAACGACGGTAGGCGTCATAACCGAAGCGTTCGTCTCCGGTTCGCTGAATCAGGCCTTGCAGGGTTTGCTGGTTGAGCCCGAGATTAAGGATGGTATCCATCATGCCCGGCATGGACATGGCCGAACCGGAGCGCACCGAAACCAGCAAGGGCTGATCAACGCCGCCAAAGGTCTTGCCGGTTTGCTGTTCCAGTTGGGCAATGTGCCGGTGGACTTCCTCCAGCAGGGCAGGGGGCAGTTGGCGGTTTTCCAGATATTCCAGACAGGCTTCGGTGGTAATGACGAAACCCGGCGGAACATTCAACCCTATCTGGGTCATTTCACACAGATTGGCTCCCTTGCCACCCAAAAGATGTTTGTTCTGGCCGTCACCTTCGGAAAAGGCATATACGTATTTTTTGCTCATTGTTTTTTCCTGTCAGTTTTGAGATCAAATGAAGGGCTATCAGGGCAGGCCGGCACAGCGTTTCCCGTAGCCTCGATGCAGCGAAGCGAAATCGAGGGTTAGCCGGCTTACTCCGACCACGCAAACTGCTTCAGTATCCAGTCAGGTGCCTTACATTCATCATCCTTGACGTAGCGGATGAAGGTCTGGTGTATGCCCCCCATCACCCAGGCCGTTGCCACACCGAAGCGGGCTCCCCCTCCGACATCATGGTAGAGTGAATCGCCTATGGCCAGTGTCCGTGTCAATTGCAGGGCGGGAAACAGGCTCTGGCAGTACTGATAGATGGCCGGATAGGGTTTACCGATGGCATGAACGATACCGCCCATGCGTTCATAAGCCTCTGCGACAGCACCGGCACTGAAACTGACTTGACCGCTGACAAAACGAACCCGATCCGGATTGATGCAAATCAGCGGTCGATTGAGTTCGAGTGCCTGTTCCAGTATGCCCTGGTAAAACAATCCGTCCAGATCGTCACGAATACCGGACAGCAGAATGAAATCCGCCTGCTTGACGGAATCGACCTGTTCCAATTCCAAACCTTCCACCAGGCTCCGGTTATCATCGCTGTTGAGTAACAAATACCGTTGCCCCAATTCGGGCGGAAAGGGAAATTCACGCCGGATCAATTTCTGGCGGGCAACATCGCCGGAGGTGATGAGGCGGCTGTAATGATTCGGGAGTATGCCGAACTGTTCAAGGCGCGGTAAATTGGCTACAGCCGGTTTACCCGAGTTACTCAGCAGTATGACCTGCTTGCCATGGGCCTGCAATCGCTCCAGGCATTCGAGTACACCGGGATAGAGGGTTTGTCCGTTGTGCAGGACACCCCATTGATCGACCAGAAAGGTGTCATAGCGATTCACCAAATCACGGATACAGATCAAGCGGTCAAGCAGTGCGGTCATCGTAAAATCTCCTGATGGGGTCACTGTTAAGCATCTTTCGAAGGATGGGCCAGCAGACCTGTCGGTCAGTGTGGCGAGCTATAGCCTAACCGTGTTCACCATTCATAGTAAAATAGAATGTTTGGAATCAAAACATAAGTAAAAGCTATGAATGTTGCCGGTCTTTTTGGTAAAATACTGATCCATTCCGCTTTGACATGACCTATGAGGTCGGATGCGAGCCTGGCGTTTCTGAACGGTCGGGAGCAGTCATCAGACCTATTCAAATTAACTTTCACAGACTGATTTATGACCCCAAGAACCCGCTTCGCCCCCAGTCCTACCGGTTATCTGCACATCGGGGGAGCCCGCACGGCCCTGTTCTCCTGGCTTTATGCCCGCAAGCACGGCGGAACCTTTATCCTGCGTATCGAGGATACCGATCTCGAACGCTCTAGTGCTGAATCGGTCAATGCCATTCTCGAAGGCATGACCTGGCTGGGACTGGAATACGATGAAGGCCCGTTTTTTCAGACCCACCGTTTCGACCGTTACCGTGAAAAGGTGGCCAATCTGCTGGATGAAGGCAAGGCCTACCACTGCTATTGCACCCGGGAAGAACTCGATGCCTTGCGGGCCGAGCAAATGGCCAACAAGGAAAAACCCCGTTATGACGGACGTTGCCGTCACCGTCAGGCACCGCGTGAGGGGGTGTCTCCGGTGGTGCGGTTCCGTAACCCGGATGAGGGGGAGGTCATCATCGACGACCAGGTGCGCGGGCGGGTGGTCGTCAATAACAGGGAACTCGACGACCTCATCATCGCCCGTTCCGATGGGACACCCACCTACAATTTTACTGTAGTGATCGACGACCTCGACATGCGGGTCACTCATGTCATACGCGGTGACGATCACCTCAACAATACCCCGCGCCAGATCAATATACTCAGGGCACTGGGGAGCGAACCGCCGGTCTATGCCCATGTTCCCATGATTCTGGGAGCCGATGGCAGTCGCCTGTCCAAGCGACACGGGGCGGTTAGTGTCATGCAATACCGCAATGAAGGCTATCTGCCCGAAGCCGTATTGAATTACCTGGTACGGCTGGGCTGGTCGCACGGTGATCAGGAGATTTTCTCGCTCGATGAAATGATCGCCCTGTTTGACATCGATGCCATCAACCATTCGGCCTCGACCTTCAACCCGGACAAACTGCTATGGCTCAATCATCATTATTTGATGCATGGCGACCCGGCCCATGTTGCGCATCACCTGCGCTGGCATCTGGGCCAACTCGGTATCGATCCGGCTACCGGGCCTGATCCGGTGGAAGTTGTCAAAGCCCAGCGTGAACGCAATAAAACCCTGGTAGACATGGCTGCAAGCAGTGCCTTCTTTTACCAGTCGTTTGAGCGGTATGACGAAAAAGCCGCCCATAAAAACCTGACAGCGGAGGCTGTGCTTCCCCTGCAAACCTTGTTGAGCCGATTGCAGTCCCTGTCTGACTGGAAGAAAGAACCCCTGCATCAGGCCATTGCCCAAACCGCCGAAACCCTGGGCGTCAAAATGGGAGCCGTCGCACAACCCCTGCGGGTTGCCGTATCGGGTACGGCCGTATCACCCCCTATCGATCTCACACTGGAGCTTTTGGGATTTGAAACGACCCGGGCAAGGATTGAACGCGCTCTCGAATTTATTGCCGGTAAAGACTAGACAACCCATAAAAAGCCTTATACAATGCGCCCCTTCCACATCGAGTGGGGCCATAGCTCAGCTGGGAGAGCGCAACAATGGCATTGTTGAGGTCGCGAGTTCGATCCTCGCTGGCTCCACCAGAGGCCTGTGGTATTGAGTTGAAGTCCCCATCGTCTAGAGGCCCAGGACATCGCCCTTTCCCGGCGGCGACAGGGGTTC
>SXGU01534133.1_pt1 | contig 42691 bp, 33 predicted proteins | sample 3174531 | NCBI WGS metagenome assembly SXGU01 (sample SAMN11356863, study PRJNA531348) | freshwater metagenome | isolation source: freshwater sample F1-140 | place: China: Fuxian Lake, Yuxi | collected 2017-12-25 | reverse complement strand
TTTCCAGCACCATGTGCACCAATAAGGCCGTAACAATTTCCAGGAGTAAATTTCACATTTACATCTTCGAAAAGTTTTTTACCACCAAACCGTAAACTAATATTAATTGTTGAGATCATAGAGGAAACAATCCTTTAAAAAGAAAGATATTTTCATACATAAATGTACACAAAAATTCAATAAAAAAACCAATTAGTATCACAAATTATCTGAGATTAAAAAAATAACAATAAAATACAAAAAATTCTATGAAAGGATTTAAGTTATATATTGTCCTTGTATGTTTTAAAAATACTTGGGTAAATTTACATATAGGAGATTAATTATGGAATATCGTAGAGTGGGCAATGCTGGGATTAAAGTTGGTGTATTATCATACGGATCTTGGATTACTTTTGCAAATCAATTGGATTTAAAAACAGCACTTGAATCCATGGCAATTGCATTTGATTATGGAGTTAATTTTTTTGATAATGCTGAGGTTTATGCCTCTGGAAAATCTGAATTACAGATGGGTGAAGTATTAAAGAAGTTAAATTGGCCAAGAATAAAGTATTTAATTTCAACTAAATTTTATTGGGGTATTAGCAAAGGTCCTAATGAACAAAATACTCTTAATCGCAAATATTTAATGAATGCTATTGATCATTCATTAACGCGACTTCAGCTCGATTATGTTGATTTAGTATATTGCCATAGGCCAGACCCTCAAACTCCAATCGAAGAAACAGTATGGGCAATGTCTGATATTATACAATCTGGGAAAGCATTATATTGGGGAACTTCTGAGTGGAGTGCTTCTGAAATTAAAGAAGCTTGGTTGATAGCAGATAAATATGGATTGCGAAAACCTATTGTGGAGCAACCACAATATAATTTATTTCATCGTGAAAAAGTTGAACACGAGTTTACTCACCTATATCAAGATATAGGTCTCGGATTAACAACATGGAGTCCTTTGGCTAGCGGATTATTAACTGGAAAATATTTAAATGGAGTGCCTGATAATAGTAGAGCTGCTAAAATCAAAGGTTTAAATTGGTTAGAAAAAGATATGCTAAACAGTCCAAAAATAAAATCGCAATTAGAAAATTTGCAAATTATCGCTAACGAATTAGGTTGTTCTCTATCTCAACTGTCCATTGCTTGGTGTGCTAAAAATAAAAATGTAAGTACCGTTATAACAGGTGCTTCAACATTAGCCCAACTTCATGAGAATATGAAATCACTAGAAGTAATTCCCAAATTAAATGAAGATTGTATTCATCAAATTCAAAATATTTTTACAAATTAAAATTGAGAACAATTAGCATCAAGGGTGAGAATATTATATTTAGCTTCATTATTTACGGTATTTTTAACTTCTTCAGATTGTATTTTTATTTCTTGTTTTGAGGGATGATAACCATCTGCATAGTAAATGCTTATAAGTTGAGTGATGTAAATTGTATTGGAATAAATAGTATTATTTGTAAGTTTAGATTCACTAGTCGTACTTAATTCTCTTAAACCAAAAGCTTGTATTCCCTCTGAACAATTTTTTTCGAGATGTTCTAGAATTAATAATTTTAAAGGACCTGGAAGTTGGGAGTTAACATTAAAGATAGAATCAACTGTATTCGCCGAAGCAAAATTAGAAAAAAAGATTATTATGGCTATGCTTGAAATTTTGAAAAAAAATAAAGTTAATTTTTTAAAGCTCATAGATCACCCCGATATTTGCAGCTCAAGATTAAGTCTGATCGCTTCGCGAATATATATTTATATTATCGAGCGCATTTAATTTCTTGTTTGTTAATTATAATTCTTAAAACTTGATGGTACTGATACTTTTAAAAATGAAAAATGTCACATTTTATTATGTTAAGATTTAGTTTGATTTAATCCTTATTATGTATGTTTCTACTCGATGTATCATTGCTTTTTTTGGTAAAAACTATTGCGTTGCAATAAAAAAGTTTCTTGTAACATATCGGACAAAGTAACATTTATTATATATAGGAGTTTTATAAACCCATAAATTAATAAGACTTTTATTAACTTTGGATTAAACAAGTAAATAACTGCTCGTGATTATATTTAGTAAAATGGTTATCAACTAAAATTTAATCAGGATCAGTCATTTTCTACAAGGATGGTAGCAGTGTCTAAAATTACAAAAAGTAGTACAGCAGAATATTTTGCTAAAAACTTACAGCAGGTTGGTTTTTCATCTCCTACAAAAGCTGTGTTGACCACTTTAAAGGAAGCTATTGATAATTCATTGGATGCCTGTGAAACTTCAGGAATTTTACCTGAATTAACTGTTATAGTAGATAAAGTAGGTACAGGCTCAGGAAAAAATTCAGATCTAATTAAAATAGTTGTTGAAGATAATGGTCCAGGGATTGAAGCTGATGATTTATCTCGAGTATTTGGCGAGTATCTTGCTTCTTCTAAATTTGGAAGGGGTCAATGTACTCGAGGGCAACAAGGTATAGGTATTTCGGCTGCAACAACTTGGGCGCAATTAACCAATGCTAAAGGTGTTAAGGTAATAAGTAAAACTGCAAAGATGAGAAAAGCAGTTCGAGGTGTCGTTGAAGTTGATATTAAAAACAATAATGGTGTTTTAAAAAATAAAGATACTATTGATTGGAATAAAGATAATGGTGTTCACCTTGAATTTTTAATTGATGGACGAATTCAACTTAATGGTGATGGAGGATTAATAACTTATCTCGAAGGTACAGTCCTAGTAAATCCACACCTTGAATTAAAATACAAATTGGTGGATCAAGACTGGGTTGAAGTAAAGCGTGTGGCAACCTCTATGCCTGAAATTCCTGCTCCTACACTTCCACATCCGCATACAATGAAATTGGGTGAATTTATTGCCCATGGACATTTATACGGTAAAATTTCATTAGAAAAATTTTTAAAAACAGGATTTTCAAGAGTTACAGATCAAACGATAAAAGATTTTGTAACTTCAGGCTTAACTAAAAGTTTATTAACTCGTGCATCCTCTTCTTTAAATGAAGCCGAGTTTAAAACTATTTTTACAGCAATTCAAAATACACAATTACAAGCACCAAGTACAAAATCTGTTCTTACTGTTGGCGAAGAATCTTTATCAAAATCGATTGGTCGCTTGGGCCAAGTGGATTTCTTTTCAGTAGTGGCACGAAAACCAACAATTTGTGATTTTAAACCCGTTGTTGTTGAAGTTGCATTGGCGCGATTTTTAGATCGAGGGGATGCTGATAACCCAGTCCAAGTTTTGCGATTTGCAAATCGGGTGCCCCTACAATTTGATAAATCTGCCTGTGCAATTACTAGAGCCATTGAAACTGTAAATTGGAAATCATATGGATTGGCACAACCTAAAGATAGCGTTCCATTAGGACCATATGTTTTTGCAGTGAGTGTGGTTTCTCCATTTATAAAATTTAAAAACGCATCAAAAGAAACTATTGATAGCTCAGATGAGTTAGTAGAGGAGATTCGTCGCTCGTTGATGCAAGCAGGTCAAAAACTTTCTCGCCATATTCGTAAAGAAGAAAAAGAAGCTGATTTAGAACGGAAACTTTCTCATATAGAACAATTTGGTCCCATCTTGGTTGAAGGTTTAGTGCGAATAGTTGGAGCCTCAAAGGAGCGGAAATTAAGAGCTGAAGAAGGATTAAAAAAACTATTGGGTCGTGATTCAAAAGAAGCGATGAAGGAGCTTGAAGAAGCAGAAGTTAAATTGAATGCGCAAAAGAAAAAAGAAGCTCAGATATTAGGTCGTTCAAATATTAATAACAATGACGTTGAACAGGATGAAGATGTGGTACGAATAACAAATTCAGATTCTGATGTGTCCATTCAAGATAAACAATCAATTGATAATCTTGATAGTGAAATAAATGATATTCATCATGATGATATGAGTTCCATAAAAGATCATAACTCAATTCATGATGATATTCATGAAATTGAAGATGCTGATAGTAGTACGATGATCAAAGATCCGGAGGATAATTAAAATGGCTAAACAGCATATTAAAATCAGAGACTTAAAAATTGATATTCCTAAAGAAGCAAAAAAATTAGCTGAGCAAATGTTGAAAGATTTAGAAGCCTCAAAACGCCCTGTCTTAGAGGCTGTAAAATGTACTTTAGATAATAGTTATTATGATGCAAAGGTTGGTTTTTTAACTCCAGGTGATAAAATTATTCGTACAGAATTAAATGTTTCATCTGTGCAAAAATTAGCACGTGTTGTATTTATGCTCGAAATTTTATTAAGAAATTTAGAGATTGGGTCTGTAAATACAAAAAGGGAGCTTTATTATATCGCAAAAGGTTTAGTGAAGAGCGATAAATATTATAAGCCTCTGGATTTTGAAGGCCAAGATGAGAGTGATTCAATTATTGATTTTATAGGTGATATGCTTGAAGTTTATCGAGAAGAATTAAATTGTTTTGCAAATGATCGTGGTGGGCAAACTTATTCTCAACAATTAGTTGTTACTGAAACAATGGTTGACGGAGAAAAAGCAGTTATTGATCTGAGTACACTTGGTACAGCACCTTTTCAGCCTAAAAATAGACCACAATCTTTAAAATTAAAAGCAAAAAAGAAAATCGATTTTTGTTTGGTGGTTGAATCTGAAGGTACTGCCGGAACGTTACAAACAATGGGCTTCACTAAGCGAAACAATTGTATCATCATGGGTGCTCAAGGGGTTCCAAGTAATGGTGTGCGTGGATGGTGTAAATTGATCGAAGATCAATTGGATGTTCCAATGTATTTTTTTGGAGATCTCGATGCCTACACTTTACAAAATATTTTTAGAACTCTGAAAGCTGGATCAGCAGCGAGTCTTATCCGAAATAGTGATTTTAGTGCGCCCAATGTGAGATTTTTGGGAGTATTACCAGAGGATGTAAAAAAATATGATCTTCACTGTTATAAAGTGAAAGAGTCAGACCCTGTTGAGGCTCGAGCTTTAAAGAAAGCAAAGGACACATTAGAAAATGATCCCTTTTTTCAAGATAAGAAGAACAAACGTTTAGCAGATATTTTAAGATGGTTAGTAAAAGAAAAACTACGTTGCGAGCAACAATCATTTTTCTCTGTGGATCCAAAAGATCCTTTAAAGACCGAAAAAATTATTTTAGAAAAAATTAAAACTGGGTCTTATGTATAATTATAAAAAATTACTTTTGTGACGCCATAACTTGGTTTTGGCTGCATGTCTGCTTTTTCAATTGATTAAGACTAAATCATAATCAATTACTAAGAGTTTGACAATTATGTAGTATAAGGCAATTTTAAATTATGTCAGATATGTCCAAACTTCCAAAAGATGTTCAATTAGTCATACAAAAGTTAATTGATGTTGAGCAATTAAAATGTGTTGTTCTTTATGGCTCTTTTGCTCGCGGGACATATACAGGTGACAGTGATATAGATTTGGCTGCATGTTATAATCATAAAATGACTTCTGATGAATATTTTAAACTCACGATGAGTCTATCTGATGTGACGGATAGAAAAATTGATTTTGTTGATCTCTATTCTGTTTACCCACCTCACTCTCAAGAAATTTTTAAATATGGAGAATGGATTAAAAAAGATTCTATTTTGTTTGCGCAAATACTGTCACGTACCTTAGCTGAAGAAAAAGATTTTTTGCCCATCAAAACAAAAATTCAAAAAATACAATTAAAAAGGTTTTTAAAATGAATTCACATCAAGCAGCTTTACTTACTAAATTAATAAATTTAAAAAATTGTGTCGAACGTATAGAAAATAAAAAACCTTTTACAATACAGCAATTGACCTCAGATTTTGACTTACAAGATGTTGTATCTTTAAATATGCAACGTGCTATTCAAATTTGTGTGGATATTGCCGCATTGATTATTGCTGAAAGTAATAATCGCCCGCCAGAAACAATGTCGAGTTCATTTATTATTTTAAACTCTTTGGGTGCATTACCAAAAGAAATTGAACATGCCTTGGTAAAAGCAGTGGGTATGAGAAATATATTAGTTCATGAGTATACTGAAATTAATTGGACAACAGTTTATCGTGTGACAACAGAACATATGAATGTCTTTAAAGACTTTATGACAGCTATATTAAAATATGCCAAAATTGATTTGGATAAGGTAAATTAATGCTGTGACTTTTGATTTAAATTATGCTATGTCTTTAATATGAAATTGTTTGCAAAAAAACTTACTGATCATGACGTTGATGAAATAATTAAATCAAAATTAAAATGGATTTTAGAAGCGACTAAACCTGATAAAATAATTTTATTTGGATCAGCAGCATGTGGTGAAATGACCGACGCTTCAGATATTGATTTGATTTTAATTTTTCCAGATCATTCAGATTTAAAAAAAATCGCAGAAAAATTATTTATTTCACGCCCTAAAACCGATCTTTGGCCACAAGATTTATTAATTGAAACCCATCAAAGTTATAATATTAAAGTTCAAAAAGGTGGTGGAGCTTGTTATATTGCAAGTCTTGAAGGAAAAATATTGTATGAGACTAAAAATATACAGCAATAGTGATAAAAGAAAATCCACAAGCTCGACTTGAAAATGCCTTTTATATGGTTCAACAGTGTATAGAAAAATCATTAAAAGCTTTATTAGTAAATCGAGGAATTCCAGTCCCGTTGGTACATGATCTGGGAATTTTACTTGCCAAGTTACCAAATGATTTATTGGCCCCGTATGGTTATGAACTAAGTGATTTAAACCAGTATGCATCCATTCGGAGATATGAAATTGGGACCTTTAAATTAACAAAAGAAGAAATCGAAATTGTTATTGAAAAGGGTCAAGTTATGTATGATTGGTGCAAGGATAACTTTAAAAATTAATTCGAATCAGACTTGATTGGGGAGCGTTTGAATCAACTTTTGAATCAACTCAATTTGGAATATTGATTTTCTTGAAGTGAGATAAACTTGTCTTTCAATTTTTGGTGATAAAAAATTATATTGATTGCTCCTAATTCCCATGGAACGAGCAACACCAATGGGGATTAGACTCAATCCAAAACCTTCTCTTGCCATTTGTGCAGCTGCTGTAAAGGATTCTACATATAAAAAAGGATGATTCTTGAGCTGATTGTGTTTACTGATAGATGGTCCAATTTCTTTCCAAGTTGAAGATGCAATTTCAATGGTGATAATGGGTTGATTAGAACCTCTTTCGTGTTCTCCTATTAAAACCATTTCTTCTTTTAAAAATGGGGTCCAGGTTAAATCTTTATCTAAGGCTGTGCCCGTGACAATTCCTAAATCGTATCGACCTAATTTGAGTTGTTCAATAATTAGTGTGCTTCGGTGAACGTGAATATCGAGTTTAAGTCGAGGAATTTGATTGAGCGACTTTCTTATGACACTTGGCCCCCATGATGATGCAATTGAGTCGGCTATTCCAATGGTAAATTCACGTTCTTTTTTATCTTTAGCCAAATCTTTTAGATTTTCAATTTCATAGAGGAGTTGTTTTGCTTTTGAAAGAAGTTGTAATCCGCTGGACGTGAGTCGAACTTTACGTCCGTCCTTTTCTAATATTGAGTATCCCAATTCGTTTTCTAGTGATTGAATTCGCTTACTCACAGCGGATTGAGTGAGTCGTAATTGAACAGCAGCCTCACTTATTGTTCCTAGTTTTTCAATGGCAATTAGTGCTTTTATGCCTTCGATCATAATGAGTCCCTTTGTCCTGATTTTATTTTGAATTAGTGATAATTTACATAAGTTTATTCTACGATGAAAATCGCCCCAAACAAACAGGAAAATAACGGCGATGGATTTTGTCTCGTACAATTGCGGAGCAATCAGACTTAATCATGAACAGTTATATATTCATAATAGTATTATTTAGGGAATAATATATTCTTTAAACTACTACATTATATTCCTTCAATTCAATTGTTTTTTTTATTATACAGGAAGATAGTTTAGATTAGATAAGATAAATAAAAATTGAAAACCACTGAAAGGACATTTTATGGCAGCAAAAATTGAAACAACAGCTGAAATGGTTAAACAGGTTTATGCAAATACGCAAAAACGTTTAGACATTATTCGCAAAAGATTAAATAGACCGCTCACCCTTGCTGAGAAAATTGTATTTGGACATTTAGATGATCCGCAAAATCAAGAATTAGTTCGCGGACAATCTTTCTTGCAATTGCGCCCAGATCGAGTGGCAATGCAAGATGCAACTGCGCAAATGGCGATTTTGCAATTTATGCTTGCTGGTAAAGATGAGGCCGCAGTTCCTTCGACAGTGCATTGTGATCATTTGATTCGTGGTCAATTTGGTAAAGATAAAGATATGACTACCGCTATGAAAGAAAACGAAGAGGTTTATAACTTTTTAGCATCAGCTAGCTCTCGTTATAATATTGGTTTTTGGAAACCAGGAGCAGGTATCATACATCAAGTCATTTTAGAAAACTATGCTTTTCCAGGTGGACTAATGATTGGGACAGATTCTCATACACCAAATGCTGGTGGACTTGGAATGTGTGCTGTTGGTGTTGGTGGTTCTGATGCCAGCGATGTGATGGTGGGATTACCTTGGGAAGTTAAAAATCCAAAAATTATTGGTGTTCACTTAAAAGGAAAATTAAATGGTTGGGCTTCTGCAAAAGATGTGATTTTAAAAATTTGTGGAATGTTAACTGTAAAAGGTGGAACTGATAAAATTGTTGAATACTTTGGTGAGGGTGTAAACTCAATCAGCTGTACAGGAAAAGCTACAATTGCCAATATGGGCGCGGAGCTTGGTGCTACTTGTTCGGTGTTTCCTTACGATGTTAAAATGGGTGCTTATCTAAAAGCAACTGGTCGCGCAGCTCTTGCTGATTTAGCTGAAGCTAATAAAAATTTATTAAGCATGGATAGTGAAGTCGCTCTTGATCCAAAAAAATATTATGATCAAGTTGTTGAAATTGATCTTACAACTCTTGAGCCTTATGTTGTGGGACCACACTCACCAGATGTGGCTCGTCCGATTAGCGAAATTAAAAAAGAATTTGCAGAAAAAGGTTATCCTACAAAACTTTCTGCGGCTCTAATTGGTTCATGTACAAATTCTTCTTACGAAGATATTGGTCGTTCGACATTTGTTGCTGAACAAGCAATGCAACTTGGTATTAATAAAATGCCAGTGAGCTTTTTAGTAACTCCAGGTTCAAATCAAATTCAAAATACAATTTCTCGGGATGGACAAATGCAAGTGCTTCAATCTGTTGGCGCAACTGTATTAGCAAATGCTTGCGGACCTTGTATTGGTCAATGGAAACGTGATGATATTGCAGCAGGAACAAAAAATTCAATTATCACAACTTTCAACAGAAACTTCAGAGGAAGAAACGATGCTAACAATGAAACTTTAGCATTTATTGGAAGTCCTGAAATCGTAATGGCAATGGGTTTAGCTGGTCGTCTTGATTTCAACCCCATGACAGATGAGTTAGAAGGTCCAAAAGGAAAAGCAAAATTAAAAGCTCCTGTGGCGCCAGAATTACCTGCAAAAGGTTTTGCCCCAGATACAGAAGGGTATCAACAACCTCAAGGTAAAGATGCAAAAGTTGCAGTGTCAGCATCGTCTGATCGATTGCAATTGCTTGCTCCTTTTAAACCTTGGGATGGAAATGATTTTACAAATAATTTTGTATTAGCAAAAGCAAAAGGCAAATGCACGACTGATCATATTAGCCCCGGTGGAACTTGGTTAAAATACAGAGGTCACCTTGATAATATTTCGAACAATATGTTGTTAGGTGCTGATAACTCTTTTAGTGGTGAAGTGGGCAAAGGTAAAAATCAATTGACTGGTGAGCGTGGAATTGAATTTGCAAAAATAGCTCGTGATTATCAAAAAAATGGTAAGGGCTGGATCATCATCGGTGATGAAAACTATGGTGAAGGTTCAAGCCGTGAACATGCAGCCATGTCTCCAAGATTTTTAGGTTGTACTGCTGTGATTGCAAGAAGTTTTGCTCGAATTCATGAAACGAATTTGAAAAAACAAGGTGTATTGGCTTTACATTTTGATCAAGCATCTGATTACGATAAAATCAAAGAAGATGATCATGTGAGTATTGTTGATTTAAAAAATCTAACTCCAGGACAAAAAGTAAAAATGAATGTTAAACACAATGATGGAACACAAGAAGAAATTTTCTTGAAACACACTTACAGTGTTGAACAGCTAAAATGGTTTAAAGCAGGTAGCGCTTTAAATTTAATTAGACATTAATTTTTAAATTAGTAGAAATTAAGTCTATTAGTAAATAAGTCAATAAATCGGCGAGTGAGATCATCACAATGGGATGAGCCACTCGCCGTCTTTTTTCGGGATTAAGGAAAACTGAACCTTGCACTGGAGGGCCGGGCTCCTGCCCTTTCTGAATTTGAAGCTAAAAAAATAATTAAGGCAAAATTTAAGTTTACGTTTTCGCTATTGTTTATAATGTATATTTTTTATATAATAATTAAGTTTTTAATTTTAATGGCCTTAATTATTTTTTTAGCTTCAACCGCATCCGCTATTCAGATCCCTCCAATGCAAGGTTCAGTTTTCCTTAATCCCGAAAAAAGATTCTCCGTTCAAAGTAACTTTCATAATGTTGAATATAACTTTTTTAGAATCAAAATATTTTTCTATGACAAATATATGATTTTCCGATAATATGAATTATGGGTTTAAAAACTTTACGAGGAAAACTTTGATTAAGTATATTAACGGCTTTAAATAGCGTAATTTTTTATTTTACAACAGAGCATTATTTTTTAATGATATTAAGTTTCTTATTTATATTTGGTATTTGTTCAATTTTATTTATTGGTAAATATATTGGTTCCTTGAAAGCAAATGAGTTATTAAAAGTACATTATTTATCTTTGATCTTTTCTGGAATTTGGCCAGCGTATTTGCATGGTAATTTAATGAATATAATTTTATCATTGGTACTTTTTATCAGTATTGGTTTTATGTTTGCATTTCAAATTGCAAAAATGAATGAATATTAACTTTTTTAAAAACTAATTTTCCCATTCAAGCGTTCTTGTATCAAGACTTTTTTATTTATAAAAACTACAGCACATGCAACATTCATATTTAAATTTCCGAAGCTAGATTTTACTTTCTAGAATTTAAAATCAAAAAGTAACTTATAGAACGACCTTTAGAATTACTTCGCTTAATTAATTCCTTTTCTTCGAGGTCTCCAAGGTCCCTTTTGGCAGAAGCCGCGCTGACTCTTGTAAGACTCACATACTTTTTATTTGTCATACCTCCAACGAATCCGCTTGGTTCATATTCAAGCATTTTTTGAATAACCTTTTTCTGTCTTTGATTAAGGTCAATATGTGCATGAACTTTCCAATAATTTCCAATAAAAATAGCCTTATCAATTAGGATTTGGGATCTTTCGATTGCGCGAACAAAAGTATTTAAGAACCAAATTATCCAGTCTGTGATATCTAAATGCCCCTTTTGGCTTTTCTCTAAAATTTTGTAATAGTCATCTCGATCATGATTTATTTGTGATGACAGGCTGTACAGTCGCTTTGCTAAGGATTCGTCTTCAGCTAAAGCCAAGTCTGTGATGGCTCGAGCAATACGACCATTGCCATCTTCAAAAGGGTGAATCGTTACAAACCAGAAATGAGCAATTGCTGCTCGCACAAGACCATCCACTTTAGTGTTAGAGTTAAACCAAGTGATAAACCTTTTCATTTCCGTCGGTACATTCTCAGCTGGAGGAGCCTCGAAATGCACTTTCTCCTTACCCATTTTTCCTGAAACAACTCGCATAGGTTCACCAGGTTCTCTCCATTCACCTACAATAATTTTATGAATCCCTGAATGTCCTGATGGAAAAAGACCCGCCTGCCAGCCCTTCAGTCTTACAACTGTAAGGGGTGCTGAATAGTTGTGAGTCGCATCAACCAACATATCCACTACACCCTCTACATTTATTTGTTTTGTGGAAAGACCGGCAGCAGAAAGTCCTAGTCGTTTTGCCACTGAGGAACGTATCGATTCCAACTCCAGTTTCTCTCCCTCAATAGCAGATGTCTTTAGGGCGTCTTCAACAAAAATCTGAGCTTGAGTTTCAAGTCCAACGTCACTAGCTAATGCGATAATTTTCCCTTGGATTTTACGCGCCAAACTCAAATGATTCAGAATCTTTGCATCATCCCATATAAACTTAGGCCAAGCCTTTTGTTGCCAAATATACACGTTACGCGCCAAAAAAAACCTCCATGCTGACCCAATTAATTACCTTAATTGGGTCATATTTTGACCCAATTAGCAAGATTAATCGGGTCACGGTGGTGGTTTTTTATTTTTTAATTCTTCATCATGATATTGTTGAAAAAATAAATTAATAATAATTAAAATATAATTACACAATAATTACAAATATTAAAAATTATTGGATTAAACTTTAAGTGATAAATTTGGTTAAGAATTATAATAACTAAATACATTTTTTATTCTTTAATTTTACGATTCTTAATTTTTTAGTTGACCTTTAAACTAAATTTCAAAAAATTTAATTTAATCATTTGCTATTTTGACTTCCAAAGTATTGGGCTTTTACATGAAAAATAATAACTTTTTAATACATTTAATTTTGGCGAAAATTGTTATAGAATGTGAAAAAAATATATTTCATAAATTAAAAAGAATGAACTTTACAATAAAATTTGTAATATTAGATTTTTTTGGAGTTGTTATATGAATTTTATTTATTTAATGTTGTTAATTATTTTTGTGAATGATGTCTCTCATGCACAAGTAGTCGAGCAAGTTTTGCAAGATAAGAAGCAAGTTGCCATTAAAAAAACACCGGGTGCGCAACAGTTTCTAATTGGAGATATTTATTTATATACATTTGCTGATGGGTCTCAATGCAGCTTTAATGTAATTGAAGTCAAACAAAATTTTGCGTTGGCAAATTATCAAAGTTGTTCAAAATCTAGTGAAATAAAAAAAGGTGGAAGTGTTGAGAAATCTATTTTTAACACTCAAGTTGATAGTGAAGATAATAAATTAAAAAAAATTGATTCACAAAATATTATCAATGAAAACAAAATTGAAGAGTCATGGTATACTTATTGGGGTGTTGGTACTAGCGTTGTTGATTATTCAAGTACAAAAATTGGGAAATATTTAAGTGAAGCATCCGCTGTGGAAGAGCAAGGTGGAATTCGAAGTTTAGAATTGTTTGGTTTTTATTGGCCATCAAATGAACATAAGGGATGGTTGAAGGGAGTCGTGTTGAATACCAATTCTAGTTACTTGTCAGGCCCAGCCCGGGGGCAATTTTCAGCAGCAATGGGATATAAAAGACGATTACTTTCTTCTCAAGATCTTTTAAGTTTTTCAAATTATTATTTTTTTAGAGAAACTATTGGATCTGGATTTTTTATTCGTGGTGATATTGGACTCGGGTCAACTTTTTATGATTGGAATAATCCAGATAATTTATCAGAAACAAAAGAAGAGAAGGAGTTGGGTCTTGCTTCTATTATTGGTATAGGTGGCTCAATGTTAGTGGGGTCAGAAACACGTATTTTATTTATGTTAACTTATAGAAAAGCACTTGGTACAAAATTAGATTTTCCAGTAACTGGTTTTTCAACGGGAATTTTATTTTAATAAAAAAATAAATTAATTTGCGTTAGTAAGTCTTTAAGTTCGAGAATTAAAAAAGACGAAATAAAGACGTCAATACAAAACTTTAAGCTTGAGTGGTAAACTTTTAGATCTTTATTGAAGGCTATTTAGTAATTTAAAAAAAAGTTTCGAATTATTGCTAAATAAAATTATATTTCAATAACTCTATGTAGATTTAAGTCAAAATATTTAAAAATATATAGATTTGGCATAAATTTATAAAATCAAAAGCTAAAATTAAATTTCAAATACATATAAAAATGCTCACTCGTAGGAATAACAAAATTCGGCAACACGTAAGGTAGAATTGAGGAAACGTTTATCTTAAAACTGTCTGATATATTTCAATCAATGTCTATTCAAATAAACTTTGAATACAACCTAATATTAACCAAATAAAATGGAGAATCTATGAAAAAACTAATAATCTACCTCATCCTTTTGGGAACCTCTCATAGCAAAGCTTTTGTTGTTTCAAATCCCAACTACTCTGGTTGTACTGGTAAAACAGCTGCTCTTTGTGCCTATTGGACCACGGTGTCTCTTCCTACAGTCATTGTCGAAGAATCATCTGGAGAGGAAGTTTGGAATGTGAACAATGAAGAACTCTTAGCTCATTATCGATCTGAATTAAATGGGTTAAATGAAGTTTATTATATACAACGATATGCAAATATAAGAACAAATGGTGATGTTGAAGCCGCAAAAGTTGAATTAATTCAAAACTTTGATTTATTGGATAAAAATAAGTAAATTTTTTTAAAAAAAGGTCTTTGTGATACAATTTCAATTCAAAATATTTATATTTGTTTTATTTGTATTCGAATATTCATTTTCATTTGCCAACACTGAATTCGAAGGAACTCATTTTATTGATTCAAAAAAAATAAAAAAAATATCCTACATGATGGCTTCAGCCCATGGCTCTGGTCAATCCGCATTTGGTCACTCTTATTTGTTACTCAAAAGTAATGAGAATGTATCGCCGGATGATTTAGTGATTGAATTTGTGGCCGGGGTTGAACCATCTGAAATTAATTACCTCAAAGGAACAGGTGTTTTGCCTTTTAGTTCTTATAAAAGAATTGTCGTTTTAGAAAAATTTAATGTTGTTAAAAAAGACATTACAATCATGCAAAACAGAGATCTCGATATATATGATTTAAAATTAAATAGTTATCAAAAATCTGAAATTATTGACAAGATTAATAAATTGCTTTCTAGCGGATCAATGGGTCAATATAGTTTTTTGAATTCAAACTGTGCCGATGCAGTTTCAAAAGTATTGAGCAGCATCGGAATAAGATTGGTAGGATTATCGTCTAAAATTCCGAACGAACTACCCAACGAATTAAACGAAAAAGGCTTAATTGAAAAAAGGGTCACCATTCTATCCATTGAACACTCAAGAGCAGATCTCGTCGTTCGTTACTCTGACAAATTAAAAGCAATACGGATACCGAAATATTATCGTACCATGGACAAAATGTTTGATGATGCCTCTTTGTTACAACAATTATTTAATTTACTTCTCGTGAATCAAAAATCTCAGGACTCCTCTGAATTTAATTCTTTTGTTAGCGATTATTGGCTGACTTTAACTGCGGTGATGAAAAGACAATTTAAAAACTTGTTACCGATTCCTATAGGTAGCTTAAGATTAAATTTTAAAAATACCAATCCCACTGCAAAAGAATACATTGTGAGAGAATCAAAAATTGAATGTAATGATAGGAATTGTAATTTAATAGTGTTTTATTCAAATAATGATGAACGTAAAGATTTTTTAAAGTCTAGTTATCCTTTAGTAGATTTTGAAGTCAAAGGCGATCAAATCTACCTTGGTAATCTTTTAGTGGGAGTTCGCTTTGAGACGAAAACCATTTTTTCTGAAGATGCAACTTTATTATTTGCAGCTACTCCAGTGGTATCAAAGTATCATATAGGTAATGAAGAATTTATTGATATTGGTCTTATTATTGAGACTCAGTTAAATGAATCTATTAAAAAAAGAGATATCCAGGTTGGTCATGATGTTATCACCCAATCAAATACAGACCCAATACACCCAATGTGCTTTACGATTCTTCATTTTCAACAAGCAATATTCGAAAGAGTTATATTTGCACCTCATTTGCATAAACTAAAACGTGAAGAAAATATTAATATTCTTAAAAATCTTCTGTTATCTGGTGGTATTGCAGTCATACCTGGTTATGACAATGCCCATGAGTTCTCCAAGTCAATTAATGAAGTCGATTTTATCAATGAAATTTATCCCATTCAATTAGAAAAATATAGTGGCATTTGGAATGGAATGAGCGAGTGGTTTAATTTAGAGAAATTGTCTCATGAAACCTTAAAAGCGATGTTCATTGTGACTCACAATTTTCATCTCTCTGTCCCAGTTATTTTTCGCAAAAATAACAATTCTATGGAGTCAATAAGTCATTCAATACTTATAACCGATATGAGAGAACAAAATGGTGTTTATGTTCTGAGTGGATATGATCCCAATTATACATATACTTCTGAGATAGGAACCCTTGATAAAAATACTATGATTATGCATTCAATTTCTTACGGTGATATAGATATTTTTGTCGAAAAAAAATTTAATCTTCGGGAGTCGCTTTTAAACTTACAAATTATCAATAATACAAAAATTGCTGAACTCTTAATTAGGCAATCATCTCAACTAAAGAAGTACTTCTTTTCGACTGACGAAGTATTTATGATGCAATAGGTGAATAGTGACAACAATCATAAGTAAATGAGGGTGTATCATTGGTAAATATGAATTGAATCATTAAATCTAGTATAATATTGAATATTTTGCCTCGTCAGAATCGAGGGGATTAATTCTATCTGGAATAGTGGGGTGTGGAAAAACCACTTTGATTGAGAATTGCATTCAAACTTTAAAACTTAGAAATAAAATTTTCTACTTCTCTGGAGACGATACAGTATTTAGAACAAATATCTTAACAGATTCAAAATATTTATATGAACTCATTCGTGGGCAAACTCAGGAGCAAGTTTTAATTTATATTGATGAGGTTCAAAAATGTGAAGAAATTTTTGATTCTTTAAAATTTATTTTTGATAAAGGAAAAGCTCATTTCATAGTTTCTGGATCAAACCCTGAATTTTTACAAACAGTTGCTAAAAAAAGATTACAAAGAAGAGCTGATTTTAAAATTTTATCACCTTTAAGTTTGCCAGAAGTGCTTTTTAAAAATAAACCAGAACTATTAAAAAATATTAATATTTTTAATTCTTTTTTGTCAGGTAATGAAGTCCAAGAACTACCTCAAATTGAATTAACACCAAAAATGAAAGTGATAATTCAAGACTATTTAAAATTGGGTGGGTTCCCTTTATCTTACTTAGCAGTTGATGAGAGAAATAGTTTACTGGAAATTCAAAAAGCATTTGATAGAGGATTTGAACCAATCCGTTCTGATTTAGAAAAAATTAGTGATGTCACAGTTGTTGAACTTGCTCATTTGCATTCAAATGAATTTACCTATTCTGAAATTTTTAATAAAACTCGCATAAAGCAAAGAAATACAATAAATGAGGTTATTCATTTACTTAATGCCCACGGGTATTTGGGCGTAGTGTCTCCTATGTTAATGGATGAAGGAAAAAAGTCATATTTAAAAAAATATTTTTTTACAGATCCAGGATTGGTAACTTATTTAACTGGTACTAAAGATATTTTGAATAATAAAGGATTTTTAATTGAGGGATTAGTTTATTCGCGGCTTCAATATAAACTTCAATTTGAACTGACTAAAAATAAAAATTTATATTATTTCAAAAATTATATTTTAAAATCTGATGGTGCTGTTCGATTTTTGAATGGTGAAGTTGATGCTGTATATCAGGTTGGTAGTCAGTTGATTCCAATAGAAGTAAAATCAACTGAGAATTGGAATCAGATAAATATTAATCCTCTTCTGAGTTTTATGAAGAATAATAATTGTTCACTTGGAATTGTTTTATATGGTGGTGGCACTGTTTTAAAAAAAGAAAAAATATTATTTTGGCCATATTGGATGATCTAATAAAAATATTTGTGTTGATTTAGAGTTAGATTCAGTATCAGACTAGTAGTATGAAAAATAAAAAGACTTGGGTGCCGTTAAAAAAAAATTCTATGATAGATATTATTGCACCAGCCTCTCGCTGCCCTTTAGATGAATTGAACGCTGGAATTAAAGAGCTTGAGAGTTGGGGTTATCGCGTGCGAGTACCGAATAAAATATTTGGTGATCATTGGACACATTCTCATGAAAATGAAGAGAGATTTCTACAATTAAAAAATGCATTGTATGCTCAAGATTCCTCTGCTGTATGGTGCGTGCGAGGAGGCTATGGATCATTAAAGTTACTGCCTCAACTGGCTAAACTTAAACCACCAAGCCAAGTAAAATTATTTTTAGGCCTCAGTGATATTACATCTTTGCATTTGTTTTTAAATCAAAAGTGGAAGTGGCCCACTTTACATAGCCCTATAGTTTCTAGGATTGGCCGAGGAGATTTACCAGTATCGACAATCATAGAGTTGCAAAATATAATTTGTGGTAAGCAGTCTGAAGTGCTGTTCAAAGTAAAACCACTCAACGATGCTGCAAAAAATTTTAAAGGTGAGGGCATAATTGTAGGTGGGAACTTTACTACATTGCAGACCACATTAGGAACTCCGTTTCAGTGGCAGCCTAAAAATTCCATTTTATTTTTGGAAGACGTAGGAGAGCGAGCTTATAGATTGGATCGTATTTGGGAGCACTTTAAACAAGCAGGATTGTTAAATAAGGCTAAAGCTATAGTCCTTGGTGATTTTACTGATGGACATGAAAAAAATGGAGTTGATTTAATTCCTAAATTTATTAAAGAAAGAGTCCAAGAAATTTCTGTTCCTGTTTATGGGGGATTACCTGTTGGACATGGGCCTATTCAAAGAGTGCTACCGCTTGGAGTTTCAGTTCAGCTCAATTCAAAAAAATTAATTATACATGTTAAATAACTGCTCATGATTAAGTCTAATCGCTTCGCGATTATATGCGGGACAAAATCATTCGCCGTTATTTTTTTTACTTGAAGAGGAACTTTTTGAAGTTTTAATAAAAAACGATGATAATTTGGTTATGTGAATTCAAAGTGGTCAGTTGAAATCAAAAATACTAAACCAACTTTTCGAATCGGGCTCTATATTTTTTTCTTGAATTAAATTTCTTTCACGCAATGATGTTTCAATTTCTTGACTGGAAATACTCTGAATTTTTTTAGTCATTTTTCTAGTTAATATTTCTCGAATTGGATCATTTAGCAGCATATTCATTAGAAGATTGTAATTAATTTGATTTAGCGTAATATTTTGCATAGCAATTAAAGGGGCTAATCCTTTTATATGAGGTTGAATTCTTTCATTAAAATATTGCGAAAAATGAATTCCAAGATCAGTATTTGGACCTAAAACAAGATGTGCAGTAGTTTTTTGAACATTGAGATTAGTTTCATTTAAAAGCTCACCCAATTGAAGCTGACGAATTGACTCTTTAATAAGTAAAAAAGATTTTAATTGATCAGATAACTGATTCCAAAGAGGGCCAGAAATAAATACCCCAAACAATGGATCATAGAGAAGTGCTGTTTTAATCTCTAATCCATTTGAACAGTTAGATTCTACATCAGATGGTAATTCAAACTTATCTTGGAGGACAAATTCAAATGGAGACCAAAAAACGTTTAGATTATCTAAACGATTACGAATCCATTTTAACAAAAATATATTTTCATAGTCAGGATTTTTATTAAGTTCAACTTCCCAGTCATTCAGAATTTGTCGACTAGAATTTAAAACTTTAAGATATTTAGCCTTTTCAAGGTTATTTTCTTTCAAAGATTGTAGTTTTAAATCGTATGCACTGTAAATGAATTGAAATGTATTGCTCGTTTTATTTGTACTTTCTGTATTATTTTCTTCATAGGAAATGAGATTCTTATCCTGTGCTGTACTTAATGATAAATTTGGTTGTAAACTTAATAAATCTAACAGGACCCATTGATTTAATGATTGACCATCTTTTTTACATCTAACAATATTGCCACCACCTGCACCATCTCCTGGCCCAGTTGCAATGCCAATTGAATTTAATAAAAAAGGCATCAACAAGTTGATTAAAATAAGATTTAGAGAAATTTTTTGAATTTTAAATTCATTAATTTGTAGTTGCATATTAATATGATTAGCAAGAAGCATACCACAAATTTATAAAAATCAAATAAAATTTCCTGTTAGGTGATTTTATAGTTTAATAAAATCAAGACTAATTGAGTAAAGTGATTCTGCGGGAGACAACTCAGCTCTTTGAATAATTTCTTTTATAGCTTCAACTAAAAAAGATCGTATTTTTAATGAATCATCCTCAGAAATTGAAACTAGATAGCTATAATGTAAATCTTGAGGGCTTTGTTTATCGAGTAATTCGATAACCTTCTGTCTCCAATTTAAGTGATGCTTATTAGTTAAAGGGTGTTCTGAAGGCAACATTATTTGTGACTGTTTAGATATAAAATAATGTTTACCTTTAATTTCAATTAGACCTCTATTAATTAAAAATAATAGAATCTCTCCTACAAAATTAAAATCTAATTTAAAATAATTTGCCAAAGCCTCTTGAGTATTTAAGTTAGGAATTGATAATGCGATTCTTATTGCGGAGTAATGCCACGAGCTATAATATCGAAAATGATCTTCGGGAGAAATCACGCGATGACTTTGTTGCTCTTCTTTAATTAGTAACCGTCTGTTAAGTACCTCCTTCATTTGATCAAGCCAATGTTGTTTTAATGTGGATGTGCTGGCGCGATTATATTGAAGAAGTAGTATGAAGTATTTTTTTTCTTCCTGTGAAAATTGCATAAGTGAGCAAAGAATTTCTGCCTGTTCAGAACTAAGATCTAATTTTGAATTTGGGTTTAAAACTTTCGTAATAAAACTTTTTTGACAATTAATTTTATCAGCCATTTTAGTTCGGAAACCACGTCCTTCATCAGCTTGTGATTCAATAAATTTAATTAAGAATTTTTTATAATTTTGAAAATCAAAAATACTAAGTGACTTCATTATTCTATCTTATTTAAAAAATTCATTATATAGAAGACCAGAAAGAGACATGTTTCCTATTTGGAAACTACAATTAGAAATTGTATCTTAAAATAATATTGCGCGTCATATTGATTTTTTATATAACTCTCCTTAAACATAAGGAGATCGTATGAAGTATTTATCTAAGTTTATTGGATTAACTGTATTATTTTCGTTTCAAGTAGTATTCGCAACAATTAATTTTGAATACTGCGTTGCTGAATTCAAACAAATTAAAATTAACGACGATTTAGCAATAGAGGGTTGCCTAAATAACTCAACAGAACAATTTAGATTCTGTGTAATTAAAATTAAAAGTTTAGGTGTCTCAGAAGAATATGCTGTTTATGGATGTATGGCGAATGATACGTTAAATTATGTAAACTGTGTTATCAATCTTAAGAACTTAAAAATTAAAGATCGTACAACTGTTAAAAGTTGTATTTTAGAAAATTAAAACCTTTATTAATTAGGAGTTTTTATGAAAAAAATAATTATTATAGTAATTGGCTTTGCAATATCTCTTAACGGAATCTTGGCACTAGGAATTGAACGAGAGAAATTCTCAGTTGAAGGCGAGTCTGACAGGTTAAAAGCATTCTATCATGAAATATTCGAGTGTGATATTGCTATTATTGATGCAAAGACAAAGGCCTCTCAAATATGTTATGGTGCTGGATATGATAATGGATGGACGCATGCTCAGTTAAGTGAATGCAGTAGTCGATTATTAGGTGGAAAAACTGTAGAAATGACCTTTTATTGCAAATAAATTGGTAAAATTCTTGTTTTTTATTACTTCTTCTTTTTAGATTTTACTTAAGTCCAGATTCTCATTGGGCAAGATTTCAAAGCTCTGAGGAAAAAGTTTTACAAACAATTGAAGATTAATTTAATTTTTACAAGGCAATGCATTTTCATTGTTCCCAAACTATTAAAACTCAACAGAAGGTTCATCACATTCTTTTTTAATTTTTCAATTTTCAAACCTAAATGTACTGTTATGGAAATTAAGATACCATTCAACAATTTTTGAGGGAGATAATAATATGCAAGTTCTTCTTGAGGGATTAATGTTCAATTTTTGTGTCAAAAAAAGTCTGATTTTTTTGATTTTTTGTGCGTTGATAAATTCTTCACTTTCTTTGGCGCAAAACAATCAATGTCAGAATCTTTTTATAGTAGAAACCAACCAGGATAAATATTCGAATCTACTTTTACCAGATAGAAATGGTAATTTTGAATGGGCTGGTTTTACAAAAAAAGCCAAGCAACTTCTTAGTGTTGAGGCAGTTAATTTAAAAAAATCAATTAGGATTGCGAACAATGCAATCTTGGATCTTAGTACTATACTGGATTCTTACTTTATTGCAAAAATAGGTAAATTCCACATAATAAATGCCGGTCAACACGGAAGTGCAAAAACTAGTTCTGCTGTATTAACTCACAAAAGGTTACCGATTGTAACAGTTCACGAATGGACGACCCCCCTTTCTGTTATCGGTGGACTAACTAAAGAAGGTGCAGAAAAAGGAAAGGCTGATTATAATATCGAGGATGCTTTTCTTAATAATTTTTATGGTTTAATTGATGAATTTGATAAAGCGAATCCAGCTCTTGCGGCTTCAATTTTGGAAGCAATGAGTGATGGTAAAATTAATGGTGAAAAGATTAAACTGAGAAGTATTATTATTAATACAAATGAAACTCCGTCCACACTTCTTGATCGCTGGGGACAAGAACGAAGGGAAAGAACAGCTCTTGCTTTTCTTAATCGTGCATCATTTAAAAATTACTATACGAATTGGGCCGATACTAAAGTGAGGGCGCAAATATCTGCCTATTCTGAAAAAATGAATCGAGCTAAGGCGAGGGCAAGGGATGATGAACAAGCTCGAATATGGCTTAAAGGAAATGAAATAGCAGAAATAGATTATGAGCTTTTAGAAATATTTGCACTGAGTGGATTTATGAAATGTAGTGAAAGTCTTGAAGCGGGAGTTCATGAACTTGCAGAACAATTAAAAAATAAATTTGTAGAGACAATTAACTATTCTTTAGTTGAAAAAAAGGACCAACCTCATGAACATCCAATAATTTTTACTCCGGCTGCTGACTTTACTAATAGGTTGTCAACCGTTCTTGTAAAATTGATTCAAATATCAGCTTTTTTTGATTTTCTTAAATCTCCCTTAAGTGAAAGTTCCAATTTGGAATCATTTTTAGAACATCCAATTGAAATAGGACTTAGTTCCTTGTGGAGAGTTTTTCGTATAGCAACAACTACAATGCCGGGTAAAACAATGTTTAATCCAGAAATTGGAGAGCTTTTATTTGCAGGAGAAACTTCTGATTTAGGAGAAATAGTTCCAAGAGACTGGGATCGTTTAAAAAAGCTGCAAACCTCGGATATAGAGAGGACAGAACTAGATCATCGGCAATTAGAGAGGAAAATATTTTTAGATAAACTTTATGCATTATGGGCAAAAGTCAGTAGTACTACTGATCGAGTTACTTCTATAGTTTCTAACAGTTCGACTGGAAATTCGTTTTTTCATCTTGCTGATCAGGATTTTGAAATGAATCTTTGGGTAGCTAATGGAAGGCCTGTGTGGGTTGGGCATGATGTAGGAATGCCTAAACCAAAGGATTTTACGAATATAGGAGACTAGATTATGCTTAGAGTTTTTTTGCGATTTATTGTTTTTTTCTTTTCTTTGTCGGTTTATGCATTTTATAGTTATGCAGACACTTTTCTTTGCAGAGAACTATTTTTAAATAAAAAAACAATGGGACTTAATTATGAGAGTTCAGGCGATAGATTCCAGCAACAGCGGATAATTTTATCTTTACAGAAAATTGAAGAACTTTTACAAAATTTTAGTAACGGTTTGGCTGGGGCAAAAAATCCGTTTATTTATGAACTCAATTTTGAACGACAAAAGAAAATTCGAGATCTTTTGCTTATTCGATACGATGATAATTCTCAGCCCGTTATGTTTAAAGATAGATTTAATCAAAGAACTACAGCTTCTCCAACAGCGCAAATAAGAGATATCAATCAGAAGTTATTTTTATTGAAGTCTATACTTGATTGGAAAACTGTTTATCTAGTTTTAAGTGATGCTGAAAATTATTTGAAATCTCCACAAAAAAACAAGAATCTCAGACAAATTGATTTATTATCAATACAGTGGGGTCTAAAGATCACAAAAGAATATTTAAGAAAATATCAGGTTGATGAATCAGAACTTATGGAAGATAGAAAAATTAGTCATTCTGAAAAATCAAATGTCCATAAGAAAGTGGCGACTAAAGAAAGAGGAAATCAAAAAAAAGAAGATCCTCCAGAAATCTTTGACCATCTTAAGGAATATAAACCTCGTACTGCAGCTATGAATAATGGAACTAACAATGATAATCATTCCAACAAAAAAATAATTGATGCTGAGGCGAATATAGATGCAAAATTTTGGAGATTACAATATATGAATGGTATTGTACGCGGACGCGATAATCCATTTTATCAGAGAGAATTGTCTGGAACTAATACTGCAATTTCCGATTACATAGATACAAAAATTAAAATGACCATAAGTGTTGCCGAAAGAAATAAGAGAACTCTTGTCTTGCCTAGTAATATGGAGCCTTTACAATCTAGTGATTCGCGAGTACAAATTTTAAAATCAAAGGATGGTACATATACTGTTAGTACTAGTTCTCCATTAAAGCTAGTTCAAATTTCCCTTCGACAAAATAAAAAAGAAAATCTATCAATAGAAGATATTGAAACTTTAACTGAACGTGTGGGCATTCAAGAACATGAATGGCCAGAGAAACTTCGAGTATCAATTTTAAATAAGTTAGATCCTAAATCTTCTCCTTTAATAATTGCCAAAGAAATTGAGAAGCACATTCAAAATGAATATAATTATACTTTTGACGAAAGAGATGAAACAGATCCTATTGAAGCTCTTAAAGCTGGCTATTTTCAATGTAGCATGGGATCATATGTAATGATTGGTTTGCTTCGCGACGTATATCATATTCCGTCGAGAATTGTTTTTGGATTTAGAGCTTTTGAAAGCACAGAAAAGGGTCCTGATTATTCATTTTTAATTCGACCCGCTCAAGGACATGTTTGGGTTGAAATTTGGGATAATGGAGAATGGTTTGAGTTTGACCCTACACCGATAAATGCAGATCAAAAAAGAAATGTAAATAAAGACGATAAATTTATTCAAAAGAATTCTATTGAAGGTTCAAGCGAAAAGAACTCTGCAATTCAAAAGTCGAATCAAAGTAATCAGGACTATAAAAAAAATGTCGAAGTTGCCACAAAAGAAGGGATTGAAGAAATAAATAAGCATAATAACGATGAACAAGATAAATTTGAAAATCAAGAAATGAATCATAAAGAAGAGCCCTATAAGTATTTGGAAAAAAATAAGAGAACAGATATTGATTTATTGAATAGGAAAAATTCGGTTAATAAACAAAATCCCTTTATTGATTACGTGCTTAAGACAGTTCTTCAATACGCGATTTGGCCCAAGGAAAATAGTATAACTTTATCAGAGAGGCTTCATCGATCTAGCTCATTATTTATGTTTACCAATAATTCCTATATAAATGATATTTATAGGCGTGCTTTAAATCTTTTTTCGACAAAACAAGACAGTATTGGAAATAGTATATTATCCTTAACAACACTTATTCGTAAACAGCCAATTACCAAAAGCTTTCATCAAGCTAATGACATTCTTCAAAAACTACTTATATTTAGGGAGCTCAATAATAGTATGTCAACAATATCAAATGAGATACCAAATCCTGATAGTCTCATACGAGACTTGAATGAAATAATCTTACGGATAAATTCTTGCAAGCATCAAGATGCTGGCAAAGTTGCAGTTGTTGAGAAATTTTTAGCCCCACTTGATCGTATTTCCAGAGGCCTTATTCATGAAAAATATCTTAAAATGAATGATGGACAATATGTGAGTGTTGGGTTTAATGAAAATACTTATAATATAGCTGAAGCCCTTGCTTCTGGTAAACTAGATGATTTTCGACTGTTGGGGATTCTTTCTAAATTGATTGACTTTATAATAGAATCAGACCCTCAACTCGATCAGATGAAGATAAAATTATTAGAGCAAGATTTGAATAGGCGTACGGGTTTTGATATATTACCAACAAGTCAAATTGAGGATATTTATCGAGCCATTAATCTGCAAAATCAAAAATCTGCTTTTTTAAATTTTATAGAGGGAACTTCATATGTTCAATCAAGTAAGAAGGTAATTCAAGTTCCTGGAGAAACAGGCGAGGGGGAACCACAGATACTCAATATGATTGGTTATGATACATCTGAAAGTATGATAGGGTTACCTTCTATTTTTCAGTCAGCTTTAGTTGCAGCCTTTGTTGGAAAAGGAATGAGTAAAATTTCAGCCATTACTAAAAAACCATTAGCTCGAAATAAACTTATTGGATTTGGGGAAAAGGTTCACAGTGTTAGAGATATTTTAGATGAAAATCAAGCTAAAAATCTTATACAAAATTACAGAGAGATGCTGGTTAATTCTAATGAAGGCACTGATATTCAAAATTTTTTGGAGACAGTATTTTTAGAAATAATTAAAACACAAAATGAAACTGGCCGAAAAAAACCTCTAGAGCGTGTAAATATAGTACTTATATCAGATGGAGGTTCTAAAATAAATATACCAGCGTTAAGTAGACTCAGAAATCAAATTAATCGAAGAACCCTTATCCAAATAATGTTCTTAGGAGTTAATAATTCAAATTCTGAATTAATCGAATTAGTTCATGAGAGCTCTAAATTTGGAATTAATAGAGGATTTTATCGTCAATACGATAGATCTACTATCAGAGATATTATAGCAGATAGCCAAAGTGAAATTAATATTGGAAGTGATAATGGAGAATTCCATAGTGATCAAAGTCAAGAACAATTGCCAGAGGATATAGAATTTTGGCTTACACAAGCTGTAGATCACTCTAAAGATTTTATTTCTGACTTGAATTCATTTATGCAAAAAATAAATTCCACATCATTTTGGGCAACAAAATTAAATTCTCAGAATATCCATCATGATCGTCCAAATCAAAGAGAAATAGAAAAATGGTTATTTGAACTTCGAGGAATTATAGATAATAGGAACTCTTCTGTATTTCTTGATCAACGATTTGCTGACATGTTTATTGATGGTTTAATGTTAAAATGGGAAACTATCACAGGAGCTAAATTTAAGGATTTGCATTCAAATGAAGTTGAAAGTCTAAAGCATCTGATTCACGACGTACAAAATATAAACAATAGAAGTGGGGGGTAAAATGAAAAGAAACCCCTTTTTCTTTATACAATCAAAATATATGAAAAATTTAAATTTGCAACTCAAGCCAATGTATATTTCTGTAAATTTATTTATTTGTATATTTATCATTTTTTTTTCAAAAATCACAAATTCTAAAAATTATCAATGCAAAAATATATTCAATCAAGGAGGCGAAGTAGGCTCACTTTATTCCACTTATCTCATCTTACTTGAAGATTTAAGAACTAATGATTTTGAACTATGGAAGAAGATCATTAAAAGAATAATAAAATCATCCCAGCCAATTGATCCATTTGCAGATTTAAATTTAACTGTGACGGGAGTAATGTATAAATCTGCGTTTAATCAGATCATCGTAAGAGAACAGAATGATTGGAGTCGTATAAAAGCTCATCTTGTAAAACAAGAGGACAAAGAAAAAGTTAGATACGAACTTCAAAATAAAAGCACAGTTGAAACTAAAAAATTTTTCAAAATTAAGGAAATTTATAAATCAAAAGCTTTTCAAAATGGCACATTTGATTCATCGGCACTTCTAGTTAATATGGAAGGCAATGATTTTCTATTTTCTCTTGTTAAGAATGGGGGCGATGGTAAATTTGAAATGGTAAAGTTTGATACCAAATCTGGAAAAATTGTTAACAATTGGCCACTTCCGGAAAAATATCAAAAAATTGGATTTAATTTCAATATAAATTCCGTTTTTAAATCAGAAAATCAAGATATGTGGGCTGTTGTGCAAACCAATGAAATAAGTAATGTAGTTTCTTTATTATTAGTAAATCTCTCAAACCCATTGGAGATGAAAGGAATTTTTGCGCCTTCTACAGAGAATAAAAAATATGGAGATAGATTTAATTATTTAAAAGCAATTAATATTAATAAAAAAATATATATTATAGCAACCGGAAAAAGAAACTCCGTTTATCGTTTTGAACCATTTTCTCCTAACCCAAGTGATACCTTTAAAATGATTTCACTTCCACTGGAATCACCTTGGGAAGTTCCTGCTATATATGAATACCAAAATCATTTTTTATTAATGACAAAAAAGGACCAAGCAACTTATGAAATATATCCTGAAGATATGGTTACAAAAGAATTTTTAAACTATCCAATAATTGAAGTGATTCCTGTAGGTGAACGATTATTTTTTAAGTCATTTGTTAATAATAACAGAAAGGTAATTGAGGATCATCAGTTATTACCAGAAGTAGGTAAAAAAAATGAACTCATCAATTGGTTTAAGCAGGATGATGAGTTATACTTCATGTATAGAGATGAATTTTACGATGAGCATGGAGTTTTGCGATATAAAACTTTAATCAAAAAACAAGACTTTGATAATTTTCAAATTGAATTTCCTTCCTATTTTACACCACCATTGAGTTTTGAGTATAAAAATAATAATTATATTTTTCAATTAGGAGAAAAAGAACTTATAATTATTAATCCTATTTTTGGTTACAGAATAACATCTTCTTCACTTAATGAAAATATAAAACATTCAAGATTTAAATTTATAAATACCAAAGAGGGTAATTTAGAAATATTAATTTGGACAAACACTGGAGAAATTTATAAATTTACATTCACGGATGATTGAAAAAATAGGAACCTTTGCGCAATTTCTCAAGTAAATCTTTTTGGGTAACCGTAATTTTAAGAAACCCAATATTGGAAGAGAACTGAACTTACTCAATATGATAATTCTCAAATTGAGAGGAATTTTTTTCTTGATTTCGGTAACCTTTTTTATAAGGCAATTCGGATTTGATCCAATTTGAGATGGATAATTAAAGAAAATTTTTAAAAATTAAAAAGTTATTATATACTTTATAGAAGTGATAATTATGAATATTTCAATTTTTAGATTTGAGTATTATAGAGTGAAAAAGTTGTACGTAAAGGACGATTTCAATGCAAAAAAAATAATATATTTTTCTGTTTTGATTGTATTTGCTCTTCATAGTGCTGGGTGTTTTGGAGGAAAAAAGCCAGGTTCACCACCAGCTCAAGGGAATGCAATTCTACCTTCGGCAGAAACACTAGAACCTCCTCAATTAACTTCACCCACACTTTCTGTTTACCCTTCGAATCAATACAAATTAACAATAGCTGGTGCGTGTCGACCTGCACCAGGGTCAAAAATTCAAATTGGAGGCGATGCTAACTTAGAAACACTTTGTTCTGAAGAGGGGCAATTTAGTGTTGAAGTTGAAAATAATAATGAAGGTGTTTTTAATTATTTTCTTGAAGCAAAATCATTGATTCATCATCCATCATCTGCAGCAAGCCTTGTTTGGAAAATTAAAACTACACCACCAGCTCCACCTATATTAATTTCTGCAGCAACTCAGTTTTCTGTCGATCAGCAAATTACAATATCTGGAAGTTGCATTGCGAATTATACAATAAAATTAACTTATGGAGTCACTGAGCAAACAACAATATGTACAGCTGAAAATACTTTTTCTTTTTTTACAGAGCAATCTGCAGATGGAATTTATAATTATACGATTTCACAAATTGATGAATATGGAAATCAATCCCAAAATATTTTTACAACATGGAATAAAGACTCAACCCCGCCTTCAGCACCAGGAATCGATCAACCAACAACGTCAACTACATATTCTTCCAGTGAGAATTTGATTAAATTAAGTGGGACTTGCGAAAAGAATACGATTATAAATTTACAAGGATCAACTACTCAGGTTCAATCTTGTTCTGAAGGTCGATACTCATTTGATCTTGAGCAAACAACGAATGGCACTTTTAATTATAACTTGACTTCAACAAGTCTTGTCGGAGTGAGTTCTCAAGATAAAACATTTACTTGGATTCATAATGCAACATTACCTAGTATATTACAAATCCAAACTCCAAATAAGGATTTAGTTTATTCTAGCACAAATTCTTTTAACATTAGTGGGAGTTGTGTTTCTGGTAATATGGTATATTTAACAGGAGCAAGTACGCAGAATATTTTATGTGATGGTAGTAATTCTTTTAGTTTTAGTGTCTCAAAAGTAACTGATGGGACATATGGTTTTGCACTTTATCAGCAAGATGGCAGTGCAAATAATTCTGCGCAAGTGAGTGTAACTTGGATTCGGGATTCTATAAGTCCTATTACTCCAATTATTACTCAACCCAGCTATACTCCAATTTATTCTTCATCGAACTCAATTGTTATAAGTGGTATTTGCGAAAACAGTTCTACAGTCAGTATCTCTGGTGATTTTATATCATCAACTCAATGTTCAAATTCACAATTTAATTTTTTGGTTTCAAAATCACAAAATGGAAGTTATTCTTTTTTAATTCGTCAAACAGATTTAGCAGGAAATAATTCATCTTCAGTATCAATCAATTGGGTTTTAGACAATGTAAAACCAAATCCAATTGTGTTGACTACTCCCTCTCAAAACCCAAGTTATTCTATTGCTAATACACTTACAATAACAGGCTCATGTGAAACTAATGCCACGGTTTATATATCAGGAGCAACTAGCAATCAAACATCTTGTTCGAGTAATACCTTTACTTTTAATATTAATAAATCTGTGGATGGAATTTTTGATTTCGAAATTAGTCAAAAAGATTTGGCAGGGTTATCATCTCTCGGTGTAAATTTAAGTTGGATACGAGATACTGCTTCTCCTGTTGCACCTACAATTTTAAATCCCACATCAAATCCTTTAACGTCGAATGATTCCTCAATTATTTTGTATGGAAGTTGCGAATCAGGAACTACTGTATATCATACAGGGGCAGCTTCAGGTTCTATTATTTGTATTAATAACCAATATGAATTCACTCTTTCCCAAAGTACGGATGGTACATTTAATTATTCAATTTATCAAAAAGATGTATCATTAAACTCATCAGCAACAGTTAATTTTACATGGATTCGAAATTCGTCTTTACCCCCAACTCCATCGATAACTTCTCCAGCAACAAACCCATTTTACTCTACAAGTAAAAATTTAGTTTTAAATGGTATTTGTATAAATGGTAATCAAGTTAATCTAACAGGCGATAGCACACAACAATATATATGCAGCAATAATAATTTTAGTTTTAATATTGATGTTGCCTCAGAGGGAACATTTCAATTTAATATTTCACAGACAAATAGCTTTCAAGTTTCTTCAAACAGTATGAGTTTTACTTGGACAGTAGATCAAACAGCACCAAATGCCCTAACTTTATTAAGTCCTATAACAAACAGTATTACCAATTCGGCCAATTCAATTTTAGTTACTGGAAACTGTGAGCTTTCTGCAAATATAGTTTACTCAGGAAGCTTAAATGGATCACAATTTTGCAATTCTCAAGGACAATTTAGTATTTCATTTAGTAAAACAACAGATGGCAATTATGCATTCACACTTTATCAAATAGATAAAACAGGAAATTCATCAATTCCAATTTTCTTGTATTGGAAACGAGATACCATTGCTCCCAATTCCCCAACTATTACTCATCCATCGACAATTCCATTTTATTCAGGAGATACAAATTTAATATTACAGGGGGCTTGTGAACCAAAGGCTAAGGTATATATTTCAGGAGCAACGTCAAACTCTATCTCATGTACAGATCAGGGAGCTTATTCATTTGTAATTTCTAATACAGTTGATGGTGTATATAATTATTCTATATTTCAAGTGGATCTCGCAGATAATTATTCATCATTAAATAACTTTCAGTGGACAAGGGATACCTCCATTCCTTTTACCCCTATTATTGTTACCCCTATTATTGAAGATTATTTTTCAAATGAAACAACATTAAGTATTTCAGTGACCTGTGAAGTAGGAAGTCAGACTTTGGTGCATCTTAGTGGTGATGCAACAGACGAATTGCAATGTGCAAGTAGTCCTGTAGTGTTTAATGTGCAAAAAACATTGGATGGAGTATATTCATTTTCTTTTTATCAAGAAAATTTAAATAATAATTATGTATCTGCTGAAACGACTTTAAATTGGACGAGAGATACAGTGGCACCAGTTGCAGTAGTATTGAGTTCGCCATCATCAAATCCAATAACAAGTCCAGGAAATTTAAATATAAGTGGATCTTGTGAAACAAATGGATCAGTTTATTTAACTGGAGATTCAACTCAAAATCAATTTTGTGTAAATGGAAGTTTTAATTTTACAGTCGTTAAATCTATAGATGCAAACTATAATTTTATTTTAAGCCAAAAAGATAAATCCTTAAATTCATCTTCAAATTTAAATTTATCATGGATTAGAAATAATAATTCAATTCCTAATTTAACATTAGTTAGTCCTATCGATAATCCATATACAAGTAATAATACTCAGTTGAATATTTCTGGTTATTGCAATCCTGGTTATGAAGTTATTATTAGCGGTAATATTACGTCGGGAGATGTGCTAACTCCAGCAAATTCATTATCACAAATTTGCAGTGCTGGTGGATATTTTAGTTATGTAATAAATAAATTTGTTGATGGAACTTTCAATTTGAGTTTGCTTCAAACTTATAACGGAGCAAGCTCTCAAGTTTTATTATTTCAGTGGGTTTTGGATACTGTTGCGCCGACAGCTACACTTGCTACAAGCTCATTAAATCCCAATTTAGCATCATCAATTACTTTTACTTTTTCAGCTAATGAGTCTTCGACATTTCAATGTCAGTTGGGATTAAATGCGTATCAGATGTGTTCTTCACCCTTGACTCTAACAGGTTTAACAAATGGGACATTAAATTTTAATGTTATAGCAATAGATAGTGTTGGCAATCAGAGTTCGGCATCTAATATTACTTGGACGCAATCAGCATATAATACAGTTGCACTTTATCATCTCAATGGCGGAACAGGTACTGCACTCAATGATAGTAGTTATTTTACAAGTACAAATTTGTTTAGTAGTAACTTAACAGCTATAGGTTCTCCAACAGTAAATACGAGCGGAAAATTACCGACAAGTAGTCCTTCGAGTTTTAATTTAGATACTAATAAAAATTTTGAAACTCCTTATAATTTATCTTTTTCAACTGTAAGTAATAAAATGACTATTGAGGGATTGTTTAACTTTAGTTCACTATCCAGTACAGGTGGAAATTATTATACATTGTTTTCACAATCGGGTTCCAGTTCACCCAATTTAGGGTGGGAGCTAAGATTAGTTAAACAATCAAGTAGTTCATGCAGTAAATGGAAATTACTGTTTGTGGGAAGTTATAATGGAACTTCTCAATCATCTCTATTATCTTCTAGCTGTATTTCTGTTTCTACAAATCGTTGGTATTATGTCGCACTGACTTGGAATAGTGGAAAAGTTAATTTTTATATGAGCAGTAGTGGCGCAACTCAACGTGGATCTGGAACATTAGGTAGTGGAACATTAACTAATTTATTTTTACCAAATGCTCCATTTAAAATAGGATCTGGACCATTAACAGGAACAGGGAGTTCTTTGTGGTTAAGAGCTGCGGTTGATGAGGTACGTACTTCAAATGTTATAAGAACTCCAAGTTATCCAACAATTGAAAAGAGTCCAGACTAATTTACAAAAAAAGTAGATGGAAGCGATCTACCCAGACAATGCTCTAGTGAATTCGAGACTTTAAAAAAAGTAATTTATGACGATATGTATTTAAGATGAATAGTATTAAAAATATTTGTATTTTATTATTATTGGTTATTTTTGGTGAGAGAATTTATGCCGCAGGAGGTACTAATACTCGTGGTATTGATTTTCGTCTTCAATTTATTACAGGCTCTTTAGAGTTTACAAGTATTTCTGGAGTTAAAAGACCATTTGAAGGAATTGGTTCTGAGTTGCAATCAAGCATTTACATTTTTGAAAATGAAAAATTCAAAACATTATTTCTAATAGCATCTAGAGTAATGACATGGACTGGTAAAAATGTTGTTGAAGCTGAATATGATGACTTGCAGACTTTCTCAGTGGCACCAGGTGTAGAACTTCAATATGGGAATTTATATTTTCAAGCTAACACACAGAGAATGAATGCCAATGCTTATAATATATCTGCAACTTCAAAAGGAAAACAATTTTTAATTGAAGGTCCATGTTTTGGTTTTGGATATAATTATCAATTTGGAAATCTTGGTATTGGATTTGGAGTCAAATCTATTAATATTAATGTGCCGGGTGAGAGTACTGGTTTAAGTAGTCCAAGTCCATATAAGGAAACGTCCTACTCGCTAAACTTTGTATATTATATGGGAGTCACTCCATCTCGTTTTTTCGGAAAATTATTCTAGAATAAATTTACTACTCTCCAATAATTTGCATAAGTTCTTCATTAGATAACTTATTAATATTAGCGATAAGATTTTCTCTGTTCATTTCTTCGTTACTTGGACCTGAATGCTTTTGAAATTCAATGAGCTGATTTAAAGCTTTTTCTCGAAGATATTCGTCGTTTGAGTTAAACAAGTTTTCAATTTTTTCAAAAATATTTATGTGAAATAGTTTTGAAAAATCATCTAGGAAAAAAGCAGCAACAATAAAATAGAAAGCTACAGTCGAATAGTGATTAATATATTGCGAATAGTATTCAAATTTAATTTTCCAGCCATAAAAATTTGTTATGGCATTAAGTTGAGAATTAATACCTGAATGATAAATACCATCTTTAATTTGTTGAGGGAGATTGTTAAAATCAATCATTTTGAGATTCATAGCAAATGAAACACCTAATAATATTGCATTTTCATAAGTAGAAATATTATCTAAAATTTTAAGAGCGACAATACCTAAAAAGTTTTGAATGAGAGTGCTATTTTTGAGGCTCCAAATTTTAAATCGATTTTTTAATTGAAGATCATTTTTACCTAATGTGGAATTAAAAGTTTCGATAAATGATCTGGTTCTTATTTGCTCAGAGATAGTTTGAAAAAGATAGAAGTTAGAGTTTGAGTTCTCTGTGGTTTTATTTTTTAATTTATTAGCCCCATAAACAATGTCCAGTATTTTAAAAAATTCAGAGATTGATAGTTCATTGATTGATTTATGTTTAAGAATTGAAGCTATTTTTGGGTTATTTGCAAAATATTTATCCCAAAGGTCTATTTCTTTCTCAGTGGGAGATTCAAAATAGTTATGAATAAATAATTGGGAACAAGAATTTTCCAAGGCCCAACTTATGTGTGAACCTTGGAAACTGATAGTGAAGAAAATCAAAAAGAAAAATATTAGTCTATCAATAAAAATCATAAATTTTTAATAATCCCTAAAGATTCAAGTTTAAGGAGTGTATTTTTAAAGTTTTCTTTAAATTGAACATAGTTTTGAACTGCGGTTATGGGTTTTTCAGAGTTTAAAACTCCATGTGAGAGCAAGACGTCTTCTCCTGATTTTTGAAGTTGGTTAAATTGAATGATTTTATAGATGGAATATAATGTAGAGCTAAAAATAGACCCCTTCGCAATTTTATAAACATAGGGTCTAGTGGGTTTGTGAACTGGATCGATTCCATATAAGGCTTCAGTTCCACTTGTTGTTCCATCACAAAGTTTTGCAATAACAAAGGTTGCAATACTAGAAAGTATTGAGATTACTCCTGTCGCAAAAGTATTGTCCCCATCATTTTTAACTTTTTGATTTAAATAGTTCAAGAGCTTATTCAATTCATTTGTTTTAAGTAAAAAATGTGATTCATTAATACAATCACGTTTGTTTAATTTTTTTGTATGTTCGTAAATATTAAAAGTTTGTATCGTTGGAGTTGCTTTGTCATTTTCAATTTTCCAATCTAGGTCAGAAAGCCAGCTGTCATTTTGGCAAGATTTAATATCAAATAAATTTCCTTGCTTAGTAATAAGTAAAAATTCATTTTTCTGGTTCGAGACAGAATTACCAGTCGAAATTTCATTAATTTGTTCAAATGTATTTTGTTTTATAACATAATGATAAATAAGATCATTATTCATTCCTTCAATCAGTTCAAGTTGACTGAGTCGAAATTGAAAACCGTCAAAAGTCGTTTCTTCAAATATAGCAGAAGTAATTTCGCGAGAGTAGGGTGCGATAAGGTCTTCTCGTAATGAATATTCAGTTTTAAATAATTGCCCCATTACTAATTCATGAATAATGAGTTTGCCACGTTCATAGTCAGAATTGATATTTTTATTAATGCAGGTTAGATCAACCCAAATTTCTTGAACCAAATGAATAATACATTGATCAGTTTTAAATGGAATTTGAGTTGCATTAAAAGGTAAATTTGAAAATGGCTTTAACGTATCAACGAAGTACCAATTTTTTTCTATAAAAGTTTTAGAAATTTGTTGTACTAATTTTGGTATGAATTTGCTAGAAAAATTTAGTTGAGGTTCAATAATTTTAGTGTAATAAATTTGTTTTTGAATCAAATAGTTTTGGCGGCTATATGTTTGAAAAAGTGTATCTGGAACTGAGGCCTTAAGTGATTCTAAAGTTTTACCATTAATTACATTTCCTCCAGAAGATGATCCTGTTCCAATGCTATCATCAGATGCCGAAGCCAGATTCATCCAACCTACTGATAGAAAAAAAGTAAACGAAATAAAACATAAGAGTTTTAATTTGTTTACTTTTGGCCAATAGAGTCTTAATTTCATAAATCACGTCCTTTGACTTTAAGGTGTTTAAGTTATGATGATTTAGACAAAATTTGGCCCAGTTGAAATACCCAAGTACTTTTAATTACTAGTAAATATGTCTAAATATCATTTTTTCGTGATGCTTATATTATATGCAATTGCAATACCTTTCCATATATATTATATTAAAAATTAACGAATTTATGTATTAATTATACATAAAATTTATAGGTGTTAATAAATTGAGGTCAATTTGATGGAAAGTGATAAAACAATTTTTGAGTTTGAAACTTATCGAAAGTATTTAAGTTATAAAATTAAAAGCATGAAGGATCATTGGGGATATCAAGCAAAACTATCTCAAGCGGCTCAATGTCAGCCCGCATATTTTTCACAAGTACTTAAGGGAAACAGCAATCTATCTTTTGAACAGGGGATGGGGCTTGCTCGATATTGGAATTTGAATCATGATGAAACTGACTATTTTTTATTACTCATTCAATGGGATCGAGCTGGTCAAGATGATTTAAAAAATTTTTTAAATCAAAAAATGACAATAATTAAAAAAAATCACGAAGTAATTAAAAATAAATTTTCACACAATTTGATTGATAATTCTGAAGTTGAAAAAACATATTATTCGACTTGGTATTGGAGCGCCATTCATGTCATTGTCTCTATTCCCGAATATCAAACAGAAGATAAAATAGCGAAGCGTTTAAATCTTGATGCGAGCGAAGTTGGAAAAATTCTCAATCACTTGCAGCAATTTGGTTTAGTTGCAAAGCGAAATCAAAAATGGATTTTAGTAAAAGGTAATTTGCATCTTTCAAAAGAGTCTCCAATGAATTTTGTAAATCACTTGAATTGGAGAATTAAAGCTGTACAAAATTCTTCACTCAATCAAGATGGTGTGCATTTTACGTCTGTGTATTCTATTTCAAAAGAAGATTATCAGCATTTTAAAAATTTGATTCTTGATTTGATTGAAAAAACTCGAAAGTTGATCAGCCCCTCCAAGGAGGAAGAGCTCATTGCTTTTATGTGTGATATTTTTAAGGTTTAAATATTATCATCATGGATTGTTTCTTATTCATAAAATAACAATTATAATTTGATAGAAAAAATAGATTCTCATTTTTCAAGCATAGAAAGAACTCTTTTTGGTAAAGATAAACTTTTCGAAGGGCCAATAAAAATTGCCATGCCAGGGGCTTTAGCAAATCACTTTTTAATTCCGAAAATGAAAACCTTTTTAAATGAATATCCAAAAATTGAAATTCAATTTTTAACAGGTCCTGAGGTTGTTAATTTATTAAAGAGAGATGCTGATATGGCAATTCGATTGGTAAGACCAAACACTAAAGAACTAATAATTAAAAAAATAGGAAGTATCTCACTAAATTTATACGGGCACCGAGATTATATTAGTGAACAAAAAAGACAAAAAAAACAAATTAATGAGTTTCCTTTTATTGGATTATTTGATTCATCAACAAGTGAATTAGAGCAAAAAGTCATCCAGCAACTAAAATTTGAACCTAATTATCAAATGCGATCACATGCTTGGAGTAGTGTGTATGTTGCAGTTGCAAATCAATGTGGTATTGGCATATTGCCAGATATTGTAGCCCAACAAAATTCAAATCTTTTGCCATTGAGTGAAAATCTATCGAAATCAGTAATGCCTCTTTGGTTAGTGATTCACCCAGATGTATATAATAATAATCGCGTTAAAGTTTTTATCGATTTTTTCAGTAAACTTATGGAAGTGAAGGAACTGATTTTATCAACGTTGTGAGTAACGATTTTTGATTAAATAGCTATTTAAAAAACCTTAAAAAAAATTAAATTTTGTCACTGTGTCAGTTTAAAATTTCATTCATACCCTAAGACCCTCAATAAATAGGAAAATAACGGCGCAAGATTATGTCGAAAGATAATCGCGAAGCGATCTGACTTGATCAAGAGCTGTAATTATGAAAATTCAAACTAAAGTTTGCATTTTCATAATTACTTAGTAATAATCTTTAAAAATTATAATTAATAAAAATCAAAAAAATTATGTACTATTTTAAATTTTAAATAGATTTACATTTTTAATTAATGGGAGTTATTCGATGAACAATCCACATCCTTCGACCCAACTAAAAACAGCATTAACATTTGATGATGTTTTATTAACCCCGCAATATTCTGAAATTATACCTTCGCAAGTACAAACCCATTCTCACTTTGCACGTGGAAAAAATTTACAAGTTCCAATTCTATCTGCCGCAATGGATACAGTAACAGAACATCGAGTGGCACGAACCATGGCACAGCTTGGCGGCTTAGGCATCATCCATAAAAATTTATCTGTTGAAGAACAGGCCTTTCAAGTTGAAAAAGTTAAAAAGTATGAAAGTGGTTTGATTACTAATCCAATTACCCTTGAACCATACAAACTTGTTTCCGATGCTGTTGATTTAATGAAAAAATATAGCATCAGTGGAGTTCCAATAACGGTAGATGGAAAACTTGTAGGGATATTAACAAATCGAGATTTGCGCTTTGAAACTAATCTTCAGCAATCAATTGAAAAAGTTATGACTAAAGAAAATCTCATCACCACAAAAGTTGGAACAACTCTTGATCAGGCTCGAGTGATATTACAAAAGCATCGTATTGAAAAACTTCCTGTAGTTGATGAAAAAGGAGTTTTAAAAGGATTAATCACCATAAAAGATATTGAGAAAGCTAAGGCTTATCCTCAAGCAACTAAAGATTCCCATGGGCGTTTGTTTGTGGGAGCTGCTATAAGCACAGGTGATGATTCAAAACTAAGGGGCGAAGCTCTTGTTGCATCAGGTGTGGATGTCATTGTTATTGATACGGCTCATGGGCATTCAAAAAATGTAATTGAGATGGTAAAATTTATTTCTAATAAATATAAAGATGTAATTATTGTTGCCGGAAATGTCGTAACATCTGATGGTACTGAAGCTTTAATAAAGGCGGGTGCTGATGTTGTTAAAGTTGGGGTTGGACCTGGAAGTATTTGTACCACTCGTGTGATATCAGGAGTGGGGATGCCACAAATCTCGGCCATCATGGATTGTGCAGCAACAGCTAAAAAATTTGGAAAAACAATTATTGCAGATGGTGGAATTAAATTTTCTGGAGATCTTGTGAAGTCAATTGCATTAGGTGCAGGTTCAGTAATGATTGGAAATTTACTTGCAGGTGCAGAAGAATCTCCCGGTGAAACAATCTTATATCAAGGTCGTTCTTACAAAATGTATCGTGGAATGGGAAGTATGGGAGCCATGTCAAAAGGTTCAAAAGATCGATATGGACAAGGTGACATCGATGAACAAGAAAAATTAGTTCCAGAAGGTATCGAAGGTAAAGTTCCTTATAAAGGACCTCTAAGTAGTATCATTCATCAGATGGTTGGTGGTTTAAAATCAGGAATGGGTTATGTTGGAGCACCAACTATTGAAGAGTTACAAAAGAAAGCTCAATTTGTACAAATCACAGCTCAAGGTTTAAAAGAATCCCATGTTCATGATGTGAGTATAACAAAAGAAGCTCCTAATTACAGAATTGAAAATTAAAAAAATAGGAAATAAATTATGATTAACTTTAAAAGTAATGTGCGTGGATTTGTAATTTTAGATTTTGGTTCGCAATTCACTCAACTCATTACAAGACGATTTAGAGAGTTGGGATTTTATAGTGAAATTCTTTCTTATAAAACTTCTTTTGAAGAGATACAAAAACGTAAACCTTACGGAATAGTTTTAAGTGGGGGACCGAATAGTGTTTATGAGTCTCAGGCTCCACAACGAAATGACTTAATCGAATTGATGAGTTTGGCTCCTCTATTGGGGGTGTGTTACGGGATGCAATTACTTTCTTATTCATTGGGAGGAGAAGTTGAAAAAGCATCCCATCGAGAATATGGTTTAATGTCTGTCCAATGGAATAAAGATTTTAGTTTTGCTAAACTTTTTCAAAACTCTTCTTTTGCGCAAAAATGTTGGATGTCCCATGGTGATATCGTAAAAAAAGTTCCTCCTCATTTTGAGGTTATTGGTTTATCAGAATCAGGTCATATTGCTGCCATGAAAGGACAGAGGGCTTGGGCTGTTCAATTTCATCCAGAAGTCAGTCATACAGAACACGGCTTAGATTTATTAAATGCATTTGCGACAGAATTGTGTAAAGCCCCAAAAGAGTGGGATACACCACATATGTTAAACCATTTAAAAGAGCATATTAAAAATACTGTTGGTAATGATGATCATGTGTTATGTGGACTAAGTGGTGGAGTTGATTCGACAGTTGTCGCGACTCTTCTAACACAAGTTTTAGGTAAAGATCGTGTGCATTGTGTATTTGTCGACAATGGATTATTACGAAAAGATGAGTTCACAACTGTGCTAGGGAATTATAAAATTCTAGGCTTAAATGTTAAAGGTGTCGACGCTCGAAAAGAGTTTTTAACTGAACTTAAGGGCATTACAGATCCAGAAAAAAAACGTAAAACTATCGGCAGAGTGTTTATTGAAATTTTTGATAAGGCCACTCAAGATTTACCAAAGGTAGAGTTTTTAGCACAAGGCACATTGTATCCAGATGTGATAGAGAGTGTTTCGTCAATTGGTGGATCTGTGACTATAAAATCCCATCACAATGTAGGTGGGCTCCCAGATAAAATGAAATTAAAATTACTTGAACCTGTTAGAGAACTTTTTAAAGATGAAGTGAGATGGCTTGGTAAAGAATTAGGAATTTCGCTAGATTTATTATGGAGACATCCATTTCCAGGGCCAGGTTTATCCATTAGAATAATTGGCGAAGTTAATGAATATAATTTAACTTTGCTAAAAGAAGCTGACGCAATTTACATCGATTATTTAAGAGAAAAAAATCTTTATAATAAAATATGGCAAGCATTTTGTGTATTATTGCCAATTCATACTGTGGGCGTGCAAGGGGACTCAAGAACATACGATAAAGTTTTAGCTTTACGAGCTGTTACATCTAGTGATGGTATGACCGCAGATTGGTATCCCTTTACTTTTGAAGATTTAAGAGAAATTTCAAATCGAATTACAAATCGTGTTAAAGGGATAAACCGAGTTGTTTATGATGTCACAAGTAAGCCTCCAGCTACAATTGAGTGGGAATAGTAATGAAATTATGTTTCAGTATATTTCAAAAAAATAAGTAATTATTAAAAAAATAAAATAAAAAATAATTTCTGAACTTGACAGTTTAAATTTGTAAATCAGTTTTCATATATATAAGCAATTTTAATATTAGGGATTTGATATGAGTTGTTTATTTTTAGGTACTGATTTATCTCCTCCTTGTTAATTTATTTATTAATCAATTTAAATAAATTACATTTATATTAACTTACTTAATTGTAATTTTTAATTAAGTTCTAAATAGAAAACCAAAAAGGAGGACATATGATTTCAACTTTTGTAAGTATTTTTACTTTGATTATTTCACTTCCAATTATTGTTGGATATTTTGGGGTTATATTTTTTTCTTTAATTAGTATTTTATTTGGAATTATCTATGGAGTTTATTTTATTATAAATTTAATTTGCATAGATAAGAAAAGTAATAAAATAGATAATTATAAATCAAATGACTACATAGATAGGCTGAGAACTTACTATGATTTTAAACAACATCAAAGTTAATTTTATATAAAATAAGATATATAGTCCGTACCGAAATATTTTGTGCATAGATACGCAGAGATTTTTGAAGTTAGCAAGGCGGGAGGACGCAGAACTAGCCAGAGGCGCTAATTCAAGGACGAGTAACGAAGCTAACTTCAAAAAGATCAAGTCAGATATG
>SXGU01433795.1_pt1 | contig 42857 bp, 41 predicted proteins | sample 3174531 | NCBI WGS metagenome assembly SXGU01 (sample SAMN11356863, study PRJNA531348) | freshwater metagenome | isolation source: freshwater sample F1-140 | place: China: Fuxian Lake, Yuxi | collected 2017-12-25 | reverse complement strand
GCCGCTTTTCCGGCGGCACCTCGGGGCTTTCTATCGGCCACGCCTCGCCTGAAGCGGCCGAAGGCGGAGCGATTGGCTTGATCGAAGAAGGCGACACCATCGAGATCGATATTCCCAACCGCCGCATCCACTTGGCAGTCACAGTGGAAGAACTGGAACAACGCCGTGCCGGGATGGAAGCTAAAGGCGTTCAAGCCTGGAAGCCGGTCGACCGTAAAAGGACGGTGTCCGCCGCGCTCAGGGCTTATGCCGCGATGACCACGTCGGCGGCTAAAGGGGCGATTAGGGACGTTTCGCAAGTCGAGCGAAAATAAAGGCGGAAATAATTGATTTAAGCAAGGGGGCGCATCGCGCCCCATTTCGGAACCCAACAGTACTGGATATTTTGGTTCTCGAAATGGCTTGTCCGTCGAAATGCTTTCATTTTGGTATTTGTAAAGGGACGCGCGATTCAACCAATGCCTAATTACCGCAAGCAAAAAGATTTGTTTTATCCGAATGCAGAATAAAAACCACAACGGCTTTTTATTGGCTCGAGACTGTTTCTGAATTTGACTGCCAAGAAATATCAATTGTCCGATGCCGGAGCATACAGTCCCGAAGATATAAATTGATCAGACTTTGATAAGGCACACCCGTATCTTCAGCCATTTCTTTGAAATAACCGACCACATCCTCGCCCAACCGGATAGTAACCGATTTCTTAAGTTTGGAAGCATAGGGGTTTTTTCGCGATTTCATTTGGGAAAGATCATATTCTGCTTTCATGGCACGTTACCTTTGTAATGACTACATTCGCGTTTAGTTGCTTTGCGGGCTGATATTATCCTGATTGTATTGCCTGCTTCGCGCTCGCAGTGGCAGACAAGAAGCATTCTGGATTCACAACTAAAGCCAAGCATTAAGAAACGGTGTTCAACTTCCGAATGCCCGTCATCATAAAATTGCACTGCAAATTCGTCATAGAAAACAGACTTGGCTTCTTCGAAAGAAACGCCATGTTTTTTCTGATTGACGGCAGCCTTTGTTGCATCCCATTCAAACTTAATCATGGTTACATTGTATGTACAAAGGCCGGCATGTCAAGCAAACCCAAATACATCTCAGCCCTGATCGAGCTTATCTATCCGGTGCAGCCAACGTGTCAGTCCTAACTCCACGGAAAATATCAAATAACCCATCCCGGCTACGCTGCCGAATAGCCACATAAATTCCACAACCAATCAAACCACCCAAATTGATTAACGAAACCGCTACAACCCCGACCTTAGCCACTGCTAAACTGCCGTTCCCGCTATTTTGTTGGAGAATGCGATGACAAGCGCCCCCGAAGCTACACCCGATCCGGTGCGAGAAAGGCTGCTCAAAGCGGCTCTCGATAATTTTCTGTCCGACGACTACCACAGGGTCACGACTCGCCTGATCGCGGAACAGGCCGATGCCAATATTTCGATGATCCGTTACTATTTCGGCAACAAGGAAGGTTTGTACGAGGAGATGATACGGGAAACTCTTAACCCGCTATTGGAGGTGCTGGACGGGCAGATGCTGGATTCCGTCGACGGCTTCAAGGATTTTCTATTGCTGTATTACAACACCCTGTCTAAACGGCCTGAATTTCCTAAGCTGATCCTGAAAGTGCTGGCGCTCAACCAAGGCCCCGGACGGCGCTTTATCCAACAGTTGCTGGAGCGGGGCCGCACTCGCGGCGCGCGGAAAGTGGCGGAACTAAAAGGCTGCGGTCAAGTCAGCTCTTCATTAGACCCCGATGTCATTCGGCTGTCGTTTGTCAGCTTGGCGATGATGCCGATGCTGCTCAAAGATATTTTTGAAGATCAGCTCGGCCGAACCATGGACGACGCTTTCTTCGAAAAACTGGCCGCGTTCAACGGTCATTTGTTTGCAAGCGGCTTAGCGCCGAACGATAAGATATGAGGATGGCGATGTCGTTACAGAAAAACTCCGCTTCGGTTCGCCTGTTTGCCAAGCTGATGAAGTTTGTTTTTTGGCTACAGGCCATCGCCAATAAGCTAAGCCCGCCGCCGTTTCGGCTGCTTCAGATAGGCTCGGCGTTTTGGCAATCACGCGTCCTTTACGTCGCCGCATCGCTCAATATTGCCTCCGTGCTGGGCGATGGACAGCTCACGGCTGATGCTATAGCCGCACGCGTCTCGACTCAAGCGGATGCCCTCTACCGCCTGTTACGCATGTTGGCGGCAATGGGGGTGTTTGAAGAAGTGTCGCCTCGGATTTTCAAGAATAATGCCCTTTCCGCCTATTTGCGGGATAACCATCCAAACACTGTCAGGGCCATGATTTTGATGCACAACTCGGTTGAGATGAGCAAGCCTTGGTATCAGCAACTGGAACAAGGAATACGGACCGGCGAGGTGCCGTTCCAAATTGCTCACGGCCGGGAACTGTATGCCTATATGGACGATCATGCCGAATTCGACGCCTTGTTTTCCCGTGCAATGGACAGTGTGGAGGCATTGACCGGCGACAGTTTTGCCACGGAATTCGATTGGGGACAATTTAATCGCATCATCGACGTTGGCGGCTCGAAAGGCAGCAAATCGATGGCGATATTGAAGCGGCATCCGCATTTGACGGCTTTGGTAGTCGACCGCGATCAGATTATTCAGGCGGCGGTTACGTACTGGATAGGCAAGGAATCGCCAGCCCTTCTTTCACGCTTAAGCTTCCAGTCCGGGAACTTGCTTGACTCGGTGCCTGCCGCCGAAGACGGCAAGGACATCTACTTACTGAGTGCGGTCCTGCATGGCTTGGATGATGCGGATTGTATCAAGGTGCTGCGTAATGTGGCCGCTGCCGGTAGCGGCACAGACGCCCGAATTGCGCTGATGGAGTTGGTTGTTCCGGAATTGAAGGCCGATATTTCCAGTGCCGCCTTCGACATGCAGATGTTCATGGCTACCCGAGGCAGGGAGAGGACACTTTCGGAATGGAGAAGTTTATTCGATCAATCGGGATTAAAGCTTGATGAACAAGTCAGTCTTAAATCAATGGGGAAGATACTGGTACTAAGCAATGAGCGTAAAATAACTTGAGCAAGTTTTAAGTTTAACCATGAAGGACACCAAGGGCATGAAGACTTAAATTCTTCATGCCCTTCGTGTTCTTCATGGTAATAACCTAATTTAATTCATGTTCCTTAGTATTTAAGCGCAACAAAACAACCTGCTTTGACGCCGAATTACAGCCGTTTTTGATAGCGCTGAGCTGATAACTATTGATTATGATGGGTTTGTCGCATCTTAAAAGTCCCCTGCCCGGCTCTCTAACAATTGCCGCGCCCGATTGTCCGCACCCGACGGAAGTTTGTCGGAACCGGCATTCATCCAGGCGGCGATGTCTTTCCATGCGGTGGGCGCTTGCACATCGCGTAACAGCATGTGATAGCCGTCCTGGTAAATCGCCACGGTTTTTTTCAATGCATCGGCCTGTAAAAACTGCTGCAAGAAGGTATAGGTGGGTTCCTTGGGAATAATTTCATCTTTTTCGCCGTAAAGCATCAGAACATTTCCGTGTAATAAGCCGGCGCTGTTAAAGGCCTCATCCATTAAATCGGTTAATCCGTACACGGTCTCTACGCGGGTCGCCTTGATAACCCACGGGTCTCGCCCCATGCTGCGGAGCATCGCGGTATTGTCCGAGGCCACGACATGAACGCCCCTCCCGGTCAACGTCAGCCAAGGCAGGCTGTGCGCCAGCGTCCACAGCAAGCCGGTTTGATACCAAGGCATGGTCGAGCGGGCCCATAACGCCGGAGCGGCGAGAATAATACCCGCAATATCAGGCATATCGGTCTGACTCATAGCGGTGATCACAATCGCACCGCCCATGCTTTCGCCAAGCAGATAAAGCGGGCGCTCCGGGTAGCGTTGTTTCAGCAGTCGCGCCAAAACCTGCAAATCTTTAGTATAGGTTTCTCTGCCGGCCCATAATCCGCGTTGCGGAGCCATGCCGAAGCCGCGTTGATCATAGGCGAAACAGGCAATGCCCTGCCGGCTGAAATAGTCTCCCGGCGCATCGAAAAAACGGCTGTAATCGTTAAACCCGTGCAGTGCGATAATGACCGCGCGCGTTTCGGTTTTCGGCAGCCAGTGACGTAACGGCAAGCGGGCGCCGTCTTCAGTGAAAAAGGCGTTTTCGTCAAGCTGAGGACGTAAATTCACGCCCTCGGCGGGCGGATACGTTCTCGGCATGCAGCCGTTTTGCGTCATCAGTAACAACAGTGCAATCAGTGTGTAGCGAAATTTCATAAATTCGGATTAATATCGGTGCAACGAGCTTTGATTAGGAGGCGACAAAGTCGCAGAAGGCGGCTAAAGCGTCTATTCAAGCCTGTATAAAGGCTTTATCATATATATCATACAGCGCAGCTCCACAGGCTGACACCCTTCATTCATCATTTTTGTGCTTTGGCAAAATCATTTCCTCACTCCGGCAACAGCAACTTTCGCTCACTGTCTGTTAAGAAAATACTGAGTAAAGCGGCGCTTTATGTAGTGCTTAGCTTTCTGGCTTCATCGCTCGGCTTGTGTCTAGTGTTGCGCTGGCTGCCGGTGCCGACATCGGCGTTTATGGTCTATCGGCACGTTGAAGACTTCATTGATGACGGCTCGTTCAAGGCGATTAACTATTCCTGGGTCAGTGCGAAAAAAATCTCGGACTATGCTTCTTCGGCGGTGATTGCCGCTGAAGACCAACGCTTTTTTCAACACTCCGGCTTTGACTTGGACGCCATTCAATCCTCCATTGATACGTACATGGACGGCGGACGGCTGAGAGGCGCAAGCACTATCTCGCAGCAAGTAGCCAAGAATTTATTTCTAACGCCTTCGAAGAGTTTTGTCCGCAAAGGGCTGGAAGTCTGGTTCACCTTATTGATCGAGTTATTGTGGAGCAAAGAACGCATTTTGACGGTTTACCTGAATATCGCAGAATTCGGCGACCACTTGTTCGGCATAGAAGCGGCAAGCCGGTATTACTTTGGCGTTCACGCCGACCGGATCAATCGATCTCAGGCCGCATTATTAGCCGCAACGCTACCTAACCCTATACTTTTACGAGCCGCACAGCCCTCCGCTTATTTACTCAAAAGACAGCGCTGGATACTCCGGCAAATGGAAAATCAGTGAGGTTTTTAGGCGCTCAATTCTGCTATACTTTGCGCCAATCAGCACCACCCCTCAGTCCCCTTAACAGCCAAGCAAATAGAGATAAACCATGAGCATGCAAAAAACCATCATCAACACTCGTTTATTCGTGAGTAGCTTGGTTATATCAAGCATGCTGGGGGGCTGTGCAAGCACCTCGAAAGTCAACGAAAAAGACCCTTGGGAAGGCTGGAATCGGGGTACTCAAGACTTTAACGACAACCTCGACAAGGCTATTTTAAAGCCTTTGGCAAAAGGCTATGCCTGGATAACGCCAAAATTCGTTAATGACGGCGTCACCAATTTTTTCAGCAATATGAACGACATCGGCGTCACCGTAAACGATTTATTACAGTTTAAAATGCTGCAAGGCGGCATGGACGCCAGTCGTTTCCTGATTAACACCACGGCCGGCGTTGGCGGTTTTATCGATGTCGCCAAAATGATTGATCTGCCCAAACATAATGAGGACTTCGGGCAAACGTTAGGCACTTGGGGGGTTCCTTCGGGCAATTATCTGGTCATGCCGTTTTTAGGATCCAGTTCGCCTAGAGAAGTTGCCGGCGCTGTTGGCGATGCTTTGTTCAATCCGCTCACCTATACTTTCGTTTTTGCCGGCGGCGGCGCTGCCGTCAGCGCGGTCAATGCCGGAGCTAAAACCGTTGATGTCACCGATACCCGCGCCGACTTGATACCGACTGAAAAAATCGTCGATGAGGCTTCCGTCGATCGCTATTCTTTTATCAAAAACGCTTACCAGCAACGCCGCGAATATCTGCTCCACGACGGCAATGTTCCTGAACAAGAAGAACTCCAGCTGGAAGATGAAGCGACCACGGAAGGCACAAGCGGCGCGGCTAAAGCAAACGATGCCGGAGCGGCGGAAGGCGCCAATAGCCCCGGTTTAGCTACGCCCGCGACGCCTTCCAAACATTTTCTGAACTTGTCGGCGCCGGTCAAAAAATAGAACGCATGACGCGGATAGTTATGATTAACGCAGGTTTTTAATTATCCGCGTTTATCATAATTATCTGCGTTTCGTTGTATTTATGAGTCCCTTCTTTCGCATCTCTTGTTTTTGGTTTTCAAAGATCAATCGCCGTTTTTAAATTTATGCCCAGTGAGCACTTCGCTTTTAAAATGAAATTTTCCGCGTTTATCTTAGTATTGGGTATTTTTTCCGAATGCTGTTCAGCCTCTGTTGCGAGTGATTGGGCGGCGGTAAAACAAAGCGCGCAAATCGGCGACAGCGCCCAAAGCATCGGTTCTTATACCGCCGGTTGCTTGAGCGGCGCGGTTTCGCTGCATCAGAACGGCATCGGCTATCAACTGATGCGGCCTACGCGCGGACGCTCTTACGGTCACCCCGACTTGATCAACTTTATCGAAAATATCGCCAAAACCGCGCATTTACAGCACTGGGGCGTCTTGCTGATCGGCGACTTGGGACAACCGCGCGGCGGCCCGACCCTAAGCGGACATCGTAGTCATCAAACCGGACTGGATGTCGATATTTGGTATTTACTGTCGGAACAAGCCGCGAGCCGAAGCTTGGCCTTTAACGAACGTGAAACCTGGAGCGCTCCATCGGTGCTTGTCGCCCAATCGGATGTTATCAATGACAGCCAGTGGTCCTCGGTACATGAGAAAATTCTTGAAACGGCGGCGCTAAGGCCCGAAGTGGACCGCATTTTCGTCAACCCCAGCATTAAACGCCTGTTATGCGCGCATAAGTCCGGTCAAACTTGGCTCAGGAAAATTCGGCCTTGGTGGAAGCATGACGATCACTTTCATGTGCGCCTGAAATGCCCCTTGACTAGCAAAAATTGCACGGGGCAAGAGCCGCTCCCGGCAAGCGACGGTTGCGACGCGTCATTGACTTGGTGGTTTTCTCAGGAAGCCAAAACCCCGGCCCCGGTCGCAAAAAAGCCGGAACCGCCGATGCTTCCCGGACTATGCGATGCGGTTTTAAAGAAATGAAATGCTGTAGGTGCGGACTGCTGTCGCGATGAGGCTGGGCAACGCCGTAATTGCCGTTCCGATTTTTCGGACACCGCATCGTTGTGCTTAAGCCCGCACTCCCGCTAAAGGCAACTTGCTCGACTTATTTCAGACTCTTGACTAAATCAAACCCTTCTCATCCCGAATCGGGACGATAAAGCCAAGACCGTCATCCGTGGCAATAAAGTCCGACAACTCCAACCTCAATTTATCCAATGCCTCGTCAAGCGCCTCTTTCTTAACCTGATGAAACGAAGGCAACAGGGTTGATGCGTTATGGTATTTCAAAATATCCAGTAATATTCTGGCTTGCTCAATGGTGTATCGATGTTTCACAGCTTCTCCGGGAGGTTTTTTAATTAGAACTTAGGCGATTTCAGTAACTTGACGAACCTTTATTCTATCGCCCGTTAACAAAACATTATAACTTTAAGTAATTATACTAAAAAACTCACTTTATAACGACCGCCGACATTAAACCCGGTCAATTGGTTTTCATCAATCCGTCCAGCGTCAACCCGCAACTGGGCGCGAACGCTTTCATGAAAAAAATAACTTCCGGTTGCTCCGATGCGCCGATCACCAAAGCCAACTGCTCGGCGGCAATTTCAAATTCCAAATTCCCGGCCTTTAACTCAGCCTGGCATTTCAAATAAGCCGAGATTTTATCTGCCGCTTTGATAATCCGCACATGCTCCGGCGGCATCCTGTCGTGATCGACCAAGGCCTGAAAATCCGCCCGCAATTCAACAGGCAACAGCGCCAGCAACTCAAGTTCCGCCTGATGCTCAATCCGTTTGTAGGCTGCGCTGATTTCCTCCGAATGGTATTTAATCGGCGTCGGCAAATCGCCGGTAATCACTTCGGTAATGTCGTGATACAAAGCCGCCGTAGCGATGGCGTTGGCGTCGACATTGCCGTTGTAATAGCGGTTTTTAATCAAGGCCAAGGTGTGAGCGATAACCGACACTTCCCAGCTATGCTCCATGACATTTTCATCATGGGCGTTGCGTTTTAGCCCCCAGCGTTTAATCCATCTGAGTCTGGATAAATAAGCGTAAAAGCTGCTGGTTATCTGGGTCATGGTTTAATCAATAGCTTCAATAAAGGTGTTTTCGATCGGCGTTTGCACATAATGTTTCTTATCATCCCAAAAGTAATAGTAGCCCTTGTCGCTGGTAGTGACTTTACCGTTGTGAATGGTCCAGGTTTTTGCGGTCGAGCCGTTGGCATAAGTGACCAGATAATTCCCGTCCAGAAATTCAACCGCTTTCCGGGACAACTGATTTTGTTGATCCTGCGTACAGCCTGCCAACAAAATCAGCAGTCCCAATAAGTTAAGTATTTTCATTAATTAAGTCCTGTAGGTATTTATAACTGTTGATTGTATAACTATGATGTTTAAATAGTCCACTTTGCTTACAACTAAACATCATGCTTATTCAGTGGTATCCCGGCCATATGCACAAAGCCGGTAAAGAGATTAAAGAAATCCTGCCCCAGGTTGACTTGGTCATCGAAGTTCTGGACGCGCGCATTCCGTTCAGCAGTCAAAACCCGATGCTCGCTACTCTGCGCGGCGACAAGCCTTGCATCAAAGTGCTCAGCAAAAGCGACCTTGCCGACCCCGAAGTCACCCAACAATGGCAAACCTACCTGGAACAGGAACACCGCGTAAAAACTTTGGCGCTCAGCACCGAACAGCCGGAAAAAACGCGCCAACTGCCCGAGCTGTGCCATAAAATGCTGCCGAATAAAGCCGGCGGCGACAAACCCATCCACACATTGATCATGGGCATCCCCAACGTCGGCAAATCCACATTGATCAATATCCTGGCCGGAAGAATGATCGCCAAAACCGGCAACGAACCGGCCATTACCAAAACCCAGCAACGCATCGACATCGGTCACGGCATTATCCTTTTGGACACGCCCGGTATGCTGTGGCCCAATGTCGAAAATAAAAACAGCGGCTACCGGCTGGCGACCACCGGCGCGATCAAGGACACTGCCATCAGTCATGATGCTGTCGCTTTCTTCGCGGCCGAATACCTGTTGCAGCACTATCCGGATTTACTGCAAGCCCGTTTTCAGTTAAACCCGCTGCCGCAAAGCGAGCAGGAACTGATGGCGGCCATCGGCAAAAAACGCGGCTGTTTACGTTCGGGCGGACACATCGAAATGGATAAAGTAGCCAAAATCCTGCTGTCTGAATTACGCGCCGGAACTATCGGCAGAATCAGCCTGGAAACCCCGGCCATGATGGAAAAAGAACTGGCCGAGCTGGTGATTATTCGCGAACAGAAAGAAGCGAAGAAAAAAGCGCGGAAAACGAAATGGAAAGGGGCGAAGTAAATTAGTAGGGGATCGATAGCTTAGCGTCAACTCTGCACACTATCCGCACTGTTGTAAGTTCGACTCGTCTCCTAGATTCACTCATATCAGGTAATTTGCAATAAAAATACCCGATGAATCGGCCCCAAATAGCATACAGATGACGCAGATTTATCCGCAGTTATCGGTGTCGCCGCAACAATTGCGGATGTCTGAAGGCAGCTAATGCATAAGGCCATGAATGGCTTGTAGTAGAGTAATGTAAGATTGATTTCTCTGTCCTGAATTGCTCTCTTTCCAGCAGAAGCCGCTTATTTTTTCTTGCCGGTTAATTTGCCCCACAATAAAACGACTACGTCCGATATGTCGTTTAATTCGTTCCAAACCGAATTGCTTTGTTGCGACTGATTTTGCTTTTTTAAAGGCAATGAAATGACATGCCGGGGTGAACGTTTGCTTACTTCAATGAAAACATCCAGCATCAACGGTTGCTTAATATCATGAGTAACATTATTAGAGTCGTCGCATATCACTAAATATGAAACTATTAATTTGCTATCGACGTAAGGTTGGAGCTTTGCCTGGAGGGTTCGACGCATTTTAGTTCGACATGCAATGTCATTATCCGGCCGATACTGAGTAGCTGCGGTATAAGCAGATGAAACTTCGGATGTTATTTTTTCTATAAGAGTTTCAGGCATATTTTAAATCTCAGCTTTAATCCATGGCGTTCGCTTAAAGTATCCATCAAGAATGACTTAGGAATGAGCATGGAATAACTTAAGCAAGTTGCCAATAGTCGGAGTGCAGGCTCCGCCTGCATACGCAAGCAAAGCTTGCACTCCTGCCGCGCACAAGTTGCCCACTTTATTTCATGCGCGTTCCTTAGCAGTGCACCGTATTGGTTCCATAAAGATTCCAGCATCTGGTTTCGTTGGGTTTAGCGTTAAAGTTCGTCTTGTTTGCGCCCTCTTTTAGCCAAAGGCGGCGCGTGAGGCCTATGTTCAATAACCAAGCGCAGCTGCCTTGGCGAGTAAATTGCTGAGGCTTCCGATTGGTTTTAAGGTGCTTCCAAGTTTAGCTCCCCAATAGACTTTTCCATTGGCAACGGCAACATAACGTTTGGTTTTCCCATAGTGGCGATAATAAAAGCCGGAACCGGTTGTCGATTTGCTGTTTGGGGCCACGGAATGGGCCGGAGAGAATCTTTCCGGGTGCAGGCTTTCAAGATAGGCGAATACTCTATCCGCCGCTTTGGTTTTTGCGGGAATCAGTACGGAAACTTGGTTTATGATGACCAGATTCGATTTTTGTACGGTATTGTTGGTTATGGGGGCGAAATAGGGCAAAGTCGAAAATGCGCCACCTGCGTCGACCCTAGGCAACGCAGCAATCGCATCGACCACGCCCATGCCCGAATTGAGCACTTGACCGAATACGGTAAATCCACCATTTTGATTGTCGAGGTTCGCCGAATTATCAGCCAAGTTGAAGAACCATTGGTTGGTGGCGCTATTAGGGTCGTTGCCAAGCTTAGCCATAGCGATAGTGCCGCGTAAGTTGGAACGGCTGGGGCTATATTCGTTCAAGACCGGCGGATTACTGACAACATAGCTTAGTTGATTGGTGGTGCCGTTCCAGCCGTATCCGCCGCCTTGAATGATAAATCCTGGCATGCTGCGATGAATAAATGAGCCCGCATAAGCGCCGCTCTTGGCATAACTGAGAAAATTCGCGACCGTCAAAGGCGCTTCCGTATCGTACAATTGAACGTCAATACTACCGAGTGAGGTCTGCATTCTCGCTATCACGCTCGCCGGGCAGACAGTCGGCACGGCCAACATAAAAACCAGCGCCAGTTTGACTAATGGCTGCCCTATAAAACGAATTGAAAACATGATATTTCTCTAAGGATGTTTAAGTTGTGGTCAATGAATGTTTTTTATTGCAGCAACTCATTGCCGCAATTTAAGTCGATAAAATTACGTAAAGCCACCGCCTCTTCCGAATCATTGACTTTTTTCTCGCCCGAACCGCCGTTTTCTTCATATAGCAGCACCGTTTTCGCTGCATTATCGTCTTGTTTTTGATAAGCCCGGTAAATTACCGTATTAACGTCGACGGGGAAGTTTTCCGAATTAATCACGCCTAACGCCGCTTCGGCAATTTTCGTTTTGATGGAGGCTTTAGTTAATTGTAACGGTACAGTGCGCTTTGAACTCATGCCGTCCAATTGGTATTGCAGGGTTAACTGTCCGTTATCGGATATCGTGCAGCTTTTGTTGATAGCATAGCTGGTCATCACAAAACCGGGATAACTGACTTTTTCCAATAACACGCCCGCTTGCGCAGTGGATGTTAAGCATAAGGATAATAAGGCCCAACGACAGGATGATGTTGACATAACGGTCTCCAAAAAATAAAAAGATAACTACTCGGCAGAGCTGATTTTATAACGAAATCCGGTAGATCGCCATGCGCTTACCGATCCCCGTGTTATTCCGAAAGATTAGCCTATTTACGTAAAAGCAGCCGATATTTCGGTTAACGATTATTTTTGTCATTGCAGACCATCCGAGGATGAAAAAAAACAACCTGTCCATTGGCAAAATCACCGGTCACTTCAACTTGAAAGGTTATGGTTACTTCACTTTCTATTTTGCCAATAAACCAAGACAATTCTTTAATATCGCCTTTTTTTAGCGTGAAAGCATTTTTTTCAATATGGCCGTTAGGATATTTAAACGACAGGGTGACTAAAGCTTCGAAGTTTTGCTGCGGCGAATGGCAACGCACACTGCTCAGCAACGTATCTTGACCGCATAGCCGAATATCTTGCAATACCAGACTTTCCTTGCCCAAGTTTTTGTTACAAATCAATTTTAAGCCTTCAGGCCAAAAATGGCTTTTTTGGGTCGAACTGGAAAGACTAACAAAATCGGCCATTTGTAGAAAAATCAGAGGAATAGTCGGTGGAATATTGGGATCTCTAAGCGCTTCGCTCTCAAATGAATAACCGTAAGAAACCATCATTGCCGCACAGGTTTCAATGAAAACAGACTGTTCTTCCTCGTTCCAGCCGGTATCGCACAACGCCAAGGTTCTCGCTTGAACGCCTTGACTGGTTTGTTCCGAACGGGCGTTTTCTAAAAAAGACGAGGCTTTTTGCGTGAGTGCATTATCGCTGCCTAAAAAAGTGCAAAGTTGCAGTGCAACTTCATGCGGGGAAATAGCCATAGCTTGTTGATCAATCTCAATGTAACGGCCTTCTACCGATTTGCGGACATAAGTCCACGCGCGCATGCTATCGGCCCATTCGCTACAGGCTATTTGCAAGGGTTGTCTTTTAAATCTGCGCTGTTTCGACATGACATTTTCTATTCCACGCCGCTTCATGAAAATGAATTTCGCGTCGGGAAATATTTTACTCAGCATCGGGATTGCTTTGATCATTTTAACCCCCGGTGTTTTATCTATCCATTGATCGCCGAATCGGGCGGTATAGATATTTATCAACACAGCCGCCATCTCGCTTTTGATATGATCGACGCCGACCTTGCCGATGGTGAACCCTTGATAAGCCGGCGACGATGTTCCGCCCATGCCGGCAACACTTTCATCAAGTGTATCCCAACAAGCGTGCAGAGAAGACCATAAGTGACTCTCTCCGTCACCGTGATAACCGACCACTTTGTTAAAAAGATTGAACATCTGAGTCGTACCCGAACGCTGGCTACCGACAATAAAAAGCTGAGGGGGTAAGATACTTTGATGCATGAGGCAGTCCTAATTTAAAAGTGGAAATGTTGTCTTTTTGTTTTAAGCGATAAGAAATTCAACGAAACTCATTAAAAAATTTATGACGCTAGCGCATGCAATACCGCCGCTTCATTCAAGAATGCTTTTTGACTGGGATATTCGGTAATCAGTAGCTTGGGAATAACCAAGGTGCCTGCCTTTTTAGCGATAATACGACTTAACAATAAAGGCAGAAAGAAATCGGCCGATTCTTCGTGGATGCTTGCCAAGTCAACTTCGCTCCGTCGGAAGCAACTGTGCGCACTGACAATGTGCATATCCATGCCCACTAAGGAAGGCGCGCCGCCCATCGAAATTTTAGCGTTGCCGTCCACACCGTAATCATCGCGGTTACCTTCTTGCCATAAGGAGCTTCTCAGCTCCTCTTCTTTCAGCGCTCTTACCTGTGAACTAATAAGGCTTAAGTCCTGATGCCGATCCAAAGCCTGACGCGCCAGAGTGTAAAACTCGGCGGCAACTTGACCGCCTGGAGGAGAAAATGCCAAATAATCGGCATCAAGGCCATTCAGCAATGATTTGATAGAGTCCGGATTCGGCACATCCCATGCGCAATAATGCAGTTTGACTGTTTTAGGCAGTTTGATCGCCACGGCTTGTTTATAGCCGGCATTCAAAATCAAATGCAGTTCAAAGCGGTCATCGTTGAGTAAGGATGACAGTTCGAACAGGCGTTCATTGACTTGAGCCAAAGAGCTAAAGCCATAGCCTATAACAGCCAATTTGCCCTCTGTTTTAGCCTTCGCTTGCATCACAGGCGGCAAATCCGGCTTATGCCAAAAGCATAAGGATTCCGGTAAAGGTTTTATCACCGGAGCCGGCGCGGCTAACGCTTGTTCATAAACACAGGCCAAATCTTCGGCCGTGCCGTTAAATTGCAGACAGTTTTCGCCTTCGACCCAATAGTCTACTTCGCCAAAGGCTAAGCAGCGGCGGTTAAGAATTAATTTACTGCCGCGCAAAGCGCTTTCATAAGCAAAAACACATAAGCTTTCATAATTCGACGGGATCACCACAATCGATTCTTGCAAAAAGCGGTTGCGTAAATTGGCTTCGGCATTGAAGATGAATAAGACTTTTTTGCTATGTCTTTGCGGTACAAGCCCTTTGAGCCAGTTGATATAACGTTCATCCCAGCCATAGGAAACCATATAAAACTTGCCCTGATAATCAGGTTGGCGGTCTAGAAAGATTGCGGCTGCCTTAATGAACAGATCCGGTCTTTTAAACGGCTGAATGCGGCTGGAAAAAATAAAGTTTTGGACTCCGGTTTCGGCATTAAGCGCAAAAACCTCTTCGTCTTCCAAAAATATGGGCGGAAATTCATGTACGACTTTGGCCGACCAGGCGGGGTTAAAATCGTAATATTTTTGATTGGCCAGGGTAATAACCGGCAAATGCGAGATCAGCGTGTCGGCCTGTTCCACGCATTGGCGCTCCAGCTCTATGATGCTGCGCTCGCTGTGTCCCATCGGATGATAAAAAGGCTCGGCATCGTAAATAATGCCTTGGGTGGAATGCAGGCGCAGCACAATGCGGGCGTCCGCAAAGGCGAGTCCCGCCCGTTTGGCGCTGAGCGTTGCAAAACCCCAGGCGGCAAAATCCGGAAACTCAATAACATCCAGCTTAATCCCATACTTGGCCTCCAGGTATAACAGGCCGTTGTAGTATTCTAAAGAGTTACGCACTCGCCCGGTGCCGCTGTGCCCTGAAGGAAGAGCTTCAAAAAGCCTGTTTTCGTAGTCGCCTAAAAAAGAAAAATTTTTCGGGGTCGCCACCACAATACCCAAGTCATGTTCGGCAAAATAGGCCGCCAAGCTGTCGGTGTCGGCCACTTCGGTAGAGGCTACTAAAAAGAAGAAATTGCAGCGGCCGTTAGGACGATCCCGGTTTTGCACGGCGAAGTTGTATAAAAGCCGCCCTATGCCACCGGGTTTGAAAGGATGTAATTCATTAGTGATGAAGCAAACATTCATAATTGTTCTTCGACCCTTAGCTTAAAAACTCTAAATAACTTTGCATACTCAAGCGCTTGCGTAGTTCCAACTGATCCTCGATCATTGCGCTTAAACCGGCGGCATCGCGGCGCCAATAGCGGCAAATGTCGGTTAGCGTTTGGCTCAATGCCCCGACATCATCGGCGAATTCGACTTCGCACAGCCGGCTCAATGGATGTTGGTCGATTTCCGCATGGACGCCCAGGCGAGCGGTAATGCAAGGCGTGCCTACGGCCAAACCTTCCAGTTGAGTCATGGGCTGACATTCAATTAAAGACGCGTGCAAAATAGCGGCGCAGGAAGCGACTTGAGCCAATATCTGCGGCGGGCGCATAAAGGGCAGCCATTCCAGTTTTTCCACGCCGACAACATTGGCGATTTCGATGGGCCAATTAACGACTTGGACTTTAACGATTTCCTCACAGTGAATCCCGGCCAGCGCATTGGTATAAAGATTTTTACGCCAGTTATTTTCTACCGGGATAAGTACGGTATCCGGATTGCGCAACACCGGTAGCGAACCGACATTGGGAGCTAAGTTAATTAAGGTTTTAGGCCAAAACTCAGGCACTACCCCGGAAAAACGAGGCTTTACCGAGCCCAGTTTCTGAAAGACACCGCTTTTTAAACCGTTCAGCATTTCGCGAATCATGACCATTTCAAAATGGTTTTGAAATTGGGCCGGACTCACATGGGTGATCACATATTGCGATAAGGCCGCGCCGAATTCATTCCGCAAAAATTTGGCTATGGCGAGAGCGTTTTCCGAAAAGCCCTGATAGCAAACTTGACTGATGTTGTGCTTGGCAATGTAGGAACACAAATAAGTCAGCGCGTCGGCATCGGGTACATGTTTGTGCGAAATCGCCGCTTTATGTCCGGGCAGACAGGCCGTTGCACTACGAATGCCATGCCAATAGACATCGAAGATATGCAGCACCCGATCCAGTTCGGAATGGCGGTGAGCACGGACCGTATCCGATGCCGCATTAAAGAGAATTCCATGTTGTGAAACCAGCATATTTATAGACTCAATAATTTCAAGTAGTCGATTCGGTCTGAACCGCTTTTATTGCTCAGATCGCAAAATGGATTAGGTCGATAACCTCTATAGGCGCCTTCCGTTAAATAATGCACGATAGGCGCTTTGCCGTTTAATGAGGCTTGGTAATGCTTCAGATAAAATTGCGTATGAAATAATCGATTACAATTTTTTGTGCTGTCGTCTTTCAGAAAGTGAACTAAAACGGATTCGGTTGTTTCGGATCTGGAATAAGTGCCAGTGGTTAAATACCATTCCGTATCGAAAAAGTCCGAAGGATTGGCTAATGATTGCCAGCCTCCTGCCAGGTAGTGCAGCCACGGACTGCCTATTTCATCCGGTGTTTGGGCGATTAAGCGCTGAGCGTTGAAGAGTACATTGGCGACTAGAGCCAATTCACGCTCGTAACGCAAAAATAATAATAATTCCGGCGCTGAGCTTGCTTTATCCCGGCTTTGTAATTGTTGTCGTACATAGCCGCTGTCAAAACTGGGGTGAATTGAAACATTATGGTGCCGGCCTTTTATAAAATAATGGCTTAAGGCCATGTCAGCTGTCGCAAACCACAGCCCGGTTTGCTTACAGTAATAGGCCAAGTCGAAGAACGTTTCAACGGAAAAATGACCGAGTAAGGTACTTAATTCATGCAACCAAGCATCGACTGGGGCCAGGGCGGCGGTGTCTGTACTCAGCGCCAGCGCTTGTTTGGCCACAGCCGATTCCAACAAGAAGCTGTTTAAACCGGTAAATTTTTTGGCTTTATGCCGGTTGGCTTGGTCATGAATGCTCACCAAGCAGCTCCAATCCTGTTCGCTTAACTTTTCCGGCGCAATACTGGCCGCTTCGCCAAACAGCAGACGGCTTGTGCCTAAAACGGAAACTTTTTCCGCCGTTAATTGAGTTTTCTCGGTCCTTAATTGAGCAATTTTTACCTCGTTTGCACTTAGGGTAGCCGCCACTTTAGACGGGTCCCCAAGGAGTTGGGTAATTTTTAAATCCACCGATTTTAAAGTGGCGTCGATTTTTTTACATTTTTCGTGAGCCAGTTTTGCCGTCGCCAATAATAATTCGGCTTGATCGCCATAGTTCAATAAAGCTTGTAAAGCAATCGGTTCGGCCTCGGCGAATCTATTTAAAAAACTTAAAACAGTAAGCGTCTTGATATAAAGAGCCGCATCGGGAATGACAGAGCTGTTAATGGCGCGCAATAAGAAGATCGATGCCGCATTGAGCCGGTCAAAATCATCAAACGGCTGGTCTATTACAAAATCTTTTGTTAAATAATCGGCGATATAAAGATAAAAACCATTCAAATCGGTAAATGCATCGTGAGGCAAGGCTTTTAGGGACTTGATGATCTCTTTGCCGGTATAGCCGTTAAGCACCGATTGAGCGGTTATTTCTTGGCTAAACAGTTCTACCCATAGCCCTTGCAAATAAAGTTGAAACACGCTCGGTTTGGTCGTTTTTTTCTCGACGTCCAGTCCTGCTTTTTGGGCGGCTTGACCTTGGTGGATTTTCAGCTCGGTTTCAATCCAAGTTAAGTGAGGCGCTAAAGCCAAAGCTTGTTGATAAAGTTCGATAATTCTTTCAATAGGGTCCGCCCGGTAAGACTTGTAGAGTTCTGCCAATCCGGTATAAAAGTATACATGCTCTGGATATTCGGCCAGATTTTGTAAATAGTGATGTTCCGCTAGGTCGAACAATCCCATCGCAACAAAGACAGAGGCTAAACCGTAATTTACCGAACAGATTTGGTTGGGCGATTTTGCCAGTGTTAATGCGTGCCGGTAATTTGTAACCGCTTTAATGAAGAGCTTTTGCTCTACCGCGACCTGGGCTAAGTCAACCGCAGCCCAAAAATGTTGAGGTTGTTTTTTTAATATTTGTCCGAAATAAAAATTTGCCAGCTCAAAGTTTTTATTATCGAAGTGGAAACGTCCTTTTTGATACAGACTCTCAACATCCTCCTGAACAAACTTTAAGTAAACCTCTGTTAGGGTATTTTTTGACATTTTTGTTAGTTCGTAATGGTGAAAAAAGGTGGCACGGGTTTGAACGTTTATAAACTGATTTTTGGACGCAAGGGAGATAATATTTTATGGTTGGCACTAAGCCACCCGCTTTAGCGGATGGCTTAGTGCCAACATTTATAGATGCTCAGGTTAATCTACGCTATTGGAAATTAGCATAAAATTTTCCAAGCTCAGTTAGCTTTTTATCTTTATCAAATAATGCTGATGTGCGTACTTGTTCGTGAGACAGGGAGGCTTTTCCCGCTCCAAACCAAGCATAGCGGATAACGTAAGGACGTTTTTCCAGTTCGGGCAATACTTCTTTCATAAAAGCAAGCACTTGCTGCTCAGTGTATTTGCTTTCACAAACCGTTTTGCAATGTTTTTTCGAAGCTGTGAAATCCGCTACGGCAAATTCAGTAATCCAAATGGGTAAGTGATATTTTTCGTAGACTTGATCTATTTTATTTAAAAACAGCTTTGCATCGGGGGGAGAATACGGATGAATGGTCATAAAATCCATTTTATAGTTGCGATCCTTAGCCATTTTATAAAATTTATCAAACCAAGGACTGAATACGCCCGCCGTTGCGGGAGTGCCTATATTATCGGCTAAAGAGGAAATCTCAGGCCAAGACCTAATAACGTCTTCTGCCGACATATTATCGCCTTCTTTCGTATTAGGTTCATTAAGGACTAATAACGTGGGAATCTTTTTTTGTTTATGAAATGAGTTAACCTGCTCATCCAGCAAACGTCCTCCGCGACTACGTAACATCGGTACAAACTTTTCCAATGCAACACCTTTTATAGGATTGGGCGACCAAGTGTAGTACCAAGCCACATTTAAAGCGTTGATAGTTTCAGCCGCGTTTAAATCAGCCAAGGCTATTCCCTTTTTATCGCTTGCCCAAGTTGGCGATAGAATTGAAATCGAGAATACGAAAATAAATAAAATAGGCATTAAGAAAGAATTAAAGCGATTGGCGTTCATAATCCGATATTCCTCAAAGTATTTACTTGATGTTTAATATTTAAACATCAAAATTTATAAAATATAGTAATTCAAAAAAACCGATGTAATATAAACACATGGGATAGATAAATGAATGAGTATAAGCTACTAATATTTTTGTAAATATTAGTAGAACAAGATAAGTCAATAAGATGACAATTAAAGCAGGGTATTGTATATGCTTTTTACCTTATACTAACCCCAAAGTAAAATTGAAATTAAGTGTTATTCTTCCCACCAATCTGATAAAAATGGAAACATCTTTTTAGTAGTAGTTACTTCGTTAGCTAAACGTGATTTAAGCCAATCATGTGCCTGAGTAGGAATAGGATAATTTTTGCCGACATGAACACGTTCATAAAATAGATTATTTTGTTCCATTTTTGATATTGCAAGAAAGTCACAAATCTCATTAATTATTTCTAGTGGAGCCACCGCAATTTTTTCATAGGGAACAACGAGTAATTGGGTTTTATCAAAAAAATGTAACCAATTTTCCAAATGGCGACTATAATGAGATTTCCCGATTATATCGCCTCTTTTCAGAATTAAGTTCCAGTCCTCATCTGTAGGGTGTTCTATATTTTTTCGCTTCAACATCATTCGTGCTGCCGATAAAGCACGACTGACTGGCTGACGCAACAATACAATTAATTTCATATTGGAGTTATAGCTGAATACTTCATTAACTCCAGTTATAGACATAGGTAAATAAGCAGGTGTAATGTCCATTTTTAAAATATTTTCATCTATGCACTGAGAATAAATAGCATGATACCAATCTTCATTAACTTCTTCTGAATCAATTAAAGCGCTAATCCGGCTATAGTATGCTATATCTTTCCAATTAATTTCATTTTCTTTAACTAATTTTTGAATTCGATTTTTAGCACGTAGCTGATAGAGTTTCTTAATCCATATTCTATCTTTTTGTGAACATAAAAAGTCAAAATAATGAGCTTCTTTAATAGGCGGTAGATAAAGTTCAGGATGGCGTAATAATTGTTGATTTAACCATGTTGTTCCTGCTTTTTGTGCCCCAATACATAGACAGCCGACTTTATTTGAATTAATATTTTTCATAGTATTTGATATTATTTATATATTATATGACCTTACATTTTAATTTAAATATAAGATATTTGTACAGATTTAAATAACTGTAAGTCGGTATAAGTGTTGCTAAAAAATAGTCCCTATACTTAATATTAAGACATAGATAATATCCTGACAAAAATAACTTTCGCAACCTCTCATTAGTTGCAAGCAGGTTATAAATCAAAGATTTAAGTATCTCAAAAAGTTCTAAAAACCGATAATAGACATTAGCTTCAACACCAGTGCGTCATAAGCTATTGATTTGTTACTCGATAAAAATTAAAAATACGCTTTTTATGAATTCTTACCATTATAAGTCATTGAAAAACAATATTACCTGTGACTAATGAGAAATTACATACTTTACCAATATTACTTTACTATAAGGCGCTCTCATCGCAATCAAAAAATATTCAGTTTAAGATTCGCTAAAAAACGTCACCCATTTAATACAAAAACAGTTGTTAGGCTTAACTTTAGCGGTGTTCCGGTTTAAGTTGGTAGCCGCTAAAAACTTTATTTTAACTTTTCCAGCGAACTATCAATCTTCTCTACCCATTCCATCCAAAAATCAAAATCTTCTTGATAATAGCTGTTGACTTCTGAAACCAAATCAGGATCAAGGTTATTACGAATTATTTTTTTCATAATACTTTTGTTTTTATGGAGCAAGTTCACTTTCCTACCTAATTTTAAATGATTAACAACGATAGGGAATGCTTGATTAACCTTTTCGTGTGGAATAATTAAGTTAAATGGACAAGTGCCGTTACCATTAGAAAAAGAACTCTTCTGGCTCTTTCTTTTCACCCAGTCGTTACTATTCCAAAATTGTTCAAAAGTCATATCTTCGAGTAAATGATTAGATAACTTACTATTCGTATAGCGGTAATTGTACCAACTTATAACCCATTCAATAGGCTCCCGCACTACCCCGAACTTGAAAAAGCTATGAGGCTTATAAGCTGGAATCCTAAAAATAAAATTATATTCTTTTTTAGTCTCTTTCCATGTAATATGTTTTCTTTTCGGGCTTCCTGATCGATTAATCTCGGCATAAGGTGTTAATGCTGACTCAATACTTGTAGAAGCGGTTTTAGAGCTGGCGATAAATATAAATCGTTTCTTTACGCTAATGAGCATTATTGGTTATCCCCACTAATAATAAAACATACATAGATTTTTCCTAAATTATCTTTAATAAAAATAGTTACAGGCCGATCAGAGTCGATATGTAACTCTTCAATATTAAAGCGGGCATTTAGCGCAGAAGGGTTATTTGGGTATTGCTTTGCAATTTCAGGAGAAGGTTGTTTCCATTTCAGTTGCCATTCGCCACGTGCATCGCTAACTATCAATTGATAATTATCCGATATATTTGATTTTAATATAATTATCCCGGAAAAGCGGCCAATTTTACCGTCATGAATATCAAATTTATTTTTATTAAGCCAGCATGCTTGGGCAATTTCAGGGCGAAATTTAGTTGCTATGGCCATTGTATGTCTTATTTCCTTCTTATTATGTTCTGAATTGGATTGTTGCCATTCCTGACTTATTTTATTTTTATTTAAGCTGGAAAACGTCGCATAGTCATCAGCATATACTTTTAAGCATTTATTAAAACTTGATTCGGTTAAATCTTTTAAAAAAAACTTCTTTCCGCTCGTCTGTAAATGAGGTATTTCCGGGATTACTTGATTTTCCAGTAATTTATGAGTATGCCAATGATTCAGCAATACTTCGCGAAGCAAGCTCATTTCACTAACATCAAATATATAATCATAAATTGAACTATCTCTACCCAAGAAATATCCTAAAGGGCGAGTATGATGAAAAATAGAAGGGGCAATAGCCTGATAATCTTCTAAATGCTCAATAAAATAATTTAATGCCGGGCGTGCGGCTAATAAGCCGGATTTTATAGGTTCTTTTTGTGCGGGTTTGTGCGAAAAATCGAGAATATTATTATGTAAAACACGATTGCTATAAGCGCTTAGTAAGCGTTTAACCGGATCGCGGACTAAACAAAAAACCAAGTAGTCCGGTGGGCATTTAAAATTTCCTGTCGATTGATTTTCGATAATTTCATTTTGTTGCGCTTGCATCCAGCCATGTACAAACTTAATTTTATTACTGCTTGCTACAGGCTCATATTTTTTACCGTACAGCAAGATATATAGCCAGTTGAAAAGCGACGTTGAACCTACTTTAGGGGCGTCTTCGAACGCAATTTTTAAAGGATGAATAATAATCATATTATTTAAAATCAGGAATTTAAATATATTTTAAATATAAGGTGCTGGTTGCCGAAATCATCCTTCAGATAAATATCGAGTTCTTGGTTTTTTGTTAACGTTAAATTATCTACTCTAAAGCGGGCTTTTTCCGCGTAGAGATTACCGGAAAACTTTTCTGCCATTCTGGGTGAAGCAATATTCCAGTTTACTTTGTGTTCATGTCCGGCACTAACGGCAATAAGCGTATAATTTTTATTAAAATCGCTAGATAAAACAATAACACCCGTTACGCTTAAGCTTTGTAAATTTTTTGATACAAGCTCATCTATTTTTGCATATTGAATAAAAGGATGTTGGGTCTGTTCGACATGAAAAGCATGATCCTGTATAGCTTTTACCGGCTTTGGTTGATAACTATGTTTAGTTTGAAGTACTTTTTCAACATTAGCGCTATTATAGGGAACGCCAAGAAATTGGAACATTGCCGCTAGATTTTGACTGCGTTCAACCATGTCGGAATAAGTAATGGAAAAAGTATTGGTTTTGTTTGAGCAATAAGCAAAAATGTTTTTTTCGAACGTCTCGAGTTGATCTTTTGTTTGTTTGCTATCCCTTGATTTCCACCAACCACTCTGCATAACTTGGTCATGGTCCCGAGTCAATACAATAAAAGCAGGGTTAGGGAAAAGTTTTTCAAGAAAATTTAAATAATCATGGAGTTTTCCGGATTCAAGTTTTTTTTCGATATAACGTATTTCTTTAAATCCCAGGCAAGACAGTGTGAGTCCATCAGGATTTAATTGATTAAAAACAAGCTTTCTGGCGTCTTCGATAAATCTATCTTCATCAAGACTCGCGGCTCCATACCAAGGGTTTTCTATTTTCAGCGACGGTTGGCCCTTTTTATAATCTTCTTGCTTTGCTTTCGCTAAAGCTTCATAGGCTTCAAATAAGCTGTAACAAAAATTATAATTTTCACCGCGAATCAAACAGTTATCGATAGAGTTAAGCAATCCTTGCAAGAGCGTAGAGCCGCTACGACCATAGGTTACAATTAAAATGCTTGAAAAATTCATTAGTTATTCCAAAAAATAGAAGTTTTTATAAACTAGTACACGCTCTCTAGTCTGCGAACGGACCCTACTGAGGTCTCAATATTTCCACAGATAGAGCCAAGTGAAGGGGTGATAAGGATGCGGGAAATATCCATTTTACTCGAAAGAGGTTCGGTTTTTAAAGTCACTTAACTATTCAGCATGCTAATTCAATTTTAAATCAAAAGCTTATTGATCCGCTTAAAATGCTTAAGCAAACACTATATTGAATAAAGGGTAACATGCATTAGCGGAGTTTTTTAGAGCCAATGTGAAAACACTATCTTTAGCAATGCATATTTCATCGGACTTAAAACGTGCATGAGCGGATTGATCGTTGCCGGGATAGAGTTTCGCCATTTTTTCTGAGGGTTTGCCCCAATTAATATTTATCTGTGTTTGATGATTGCTTAACTGCAGCGATAATTCTTTAGGGGCATTTTCGTTTAAAACCACAACACCGCCTAACTCAAAAATTTGCCCCGATGAGAAAGAATGCGGCGCAGTATCGATTTGCGCCATTAGTATCCACTCAGGCAAGTCTAAATTTTCAACATGCAGCACTACTTCGTCCATACCGGGATTGAAGCAGGAGACTTGCGCTAACGCTCGTTCAAGTTCAACTACGCCAGTCATGCTCCCGTATTTATCCCTTGTGCCTTGATCGCCTTTACCGATGACTTCCTGGACGAAATCATGATCCTGCTTTTTATTTTTTGACAATTTTAATGTCTTAAGTATCGGTAATAATGCTTGACCGGCCTGCTCAGGACTTACCCGATACAGTTCTTCGTAGCTGAGTGCCAAAGGATGTGCGCCATGCGAGATTAAATGTTGCCATGTCCGCTGCATTAAATTAACGCATTTAAGTTCATGGTTAATCAGTTTAGCCACTGGAATAGCCAGTTCCATCACGTCTTCAGAAATATTTTCCGTGTTCATGTCCGGCCCCCATACGCCGGTTTTTTCAGCGAAATGCAGTGATAGCAGCCGGTCAAGCGCGTGTTTGCGATAAAGGAATAAATGCCGGTAACCTGAATGCATAGCTGCGTCAGCTAAGGCGCAGGAAACCTCCCATGGCACTATTTCCATGCAATGTTTAATAATAACCTTATGAGCCGTAACCTCATGCATCCTTTTGGCAAGAATTGACGCGTCTTTCGACGCCATCCATTGCTCGGTAATATCGCCATACAGGCGTCCTAAATTGAATGGTTCATGCTGTAGACATATTAGGCCGGAACGATCTACTAAGCGCTGAGTGAGATTAGTCCCCCCGGTGCGTTGTAATGTCCAAATAATAAAAGGCGGTTTTTCTTTAGATGAAGAAGGCGTAATAAAATCAGTCATATTCAATTTTTAGGCTCATTACGATGTTGACGGAATAATGCTTGTCATGTGTGTATTTTTTTGATGATGCAGGATATTAGATTAAAAAGTCCAAAATCTTTTTCATCATCAATTCGCCAAATTGTGCATTACCATGATGCATATCATGTTCTTTTGGGCTTCGGTAACATCCCAGCATAAAACCTGATTCGTCGTAGCAATCGGGGCTGACCGAAATAATGGGAATATTTCGAAGTTTAAGTTCCTGTCTAATGAAGTCTCGGTAATAGCCGTCAACATAACTAAAGACTTCAGGTCTAATCACTTTTAAAGACTTGTTATGTTTAAAAGGACGTGGCGGTTCAATGACGAAAAGCTTTTTCCGGGCGCGCACAATAATATCGATCAGTTTCAATAGATATTGGCAATCATCCAATATCGTTTGATGAAATAGCGCGTTTGAGATAGGCGCCTCATTAAGCGCGAATTGCGACGGCACAAAATTGGACCATGCGCTATTTCTGAGTACCCGTGAAGTATGTAAAGGACCTGAAAGGCCATAAATAGTGTCACTATTTTCCATTTCAGGTAGAGGCAGTCGTTCAAGTTGCTTACGATATTTTAAGTTGCGAATTTCAGCATAGTCGCCTTTATCAACAAAAAAGGGGGTCGGGAAAAATTGTGCATTTCCGAGCGGGCGAATGGTTAAATCAATCTGTTGCGGCCACTCCCCTTTACTGATTAAAAGGTTCTGGCCGCTTTTAAGGGCGCCTGTATGGCTATCCCCGGTAATTAATACTTTCATTATGTTTTTCTCAAAAACAGTTGAAGTTGATCTAAATTGTAGATAACGCCGTTATAAGATATGGACAATCAAACTTTTTGTTCATTTAGCAAAAACTTCAGAATTTTTTTCATCATTAACTCACCAAATTCTGCATTACCATGATGCATATCATTTTCCTTTGGACTTCGGTAGCACTCAAGCATAAAGCCTGATTCATCATAGCATTCAGAATCGACCGCAATTAACGGAACCTTTCGAAGCTTGAGTTCTTGCTTTATAAAATTTCGGTAATAACTGTCAACATAAGTAAAAACTTCAGGCCTGATGTTTTTCGCGGCATGCTTAAAAGGTAATGGGGCTTCAATCACAAAAAGCTTTTTCCGTATTCGCAAAATAATATCGATAAATTTCAACAAATGCTGACAATCATTCTGTATGACTTGGTTTAACAAAGCGTTGGATACAGGAGATTCGTTAGTTGTGAATGGCGCCGGAACAAATTCCGACCACGCTTGATGTCTGAGTACCCGTGATGTATGTAAAGGACCTGAAAGACCATAAATAACATTGATCTTTTCCATGTTTGCCGGAGGGAAACGTTTAAATCGCTTACGATATTCCTCATTACGAATTTCAGCGTGATCCCCCCTGTCAACAAAAAAAGGGGTGGCGTTAATCATTGATCTTCCAAGAGGACGGATTGTTAGGTTAACTTGCTGGGGCCATTCATTTTTATTTTCTAAAAGTTGTTTGCCTCTTAGGAGTGCACCAGTATGGCTATCACCGGTAATTAATACTCGCATATTAATCCTTTCCGAAAACTGCAAGCAATTCCTCATCGCAAACTATCTCATCGTCATCCTTTTCCAGGCTATTTTTGAGTTCTACATTTTTTTTCACAGGCGGAACATGTTCTTTAAAAAACTGCTTCATAACATGATCGACGCCCACCTGAGCAACCGATCTCATATCCGGATTGTAAAATTGACCGCGCATGACATGAGAAGAAATAATTTCATACGAAGGAAAGTAATCCACATAAGCGTATTTTTCAGCCAGAAATCCCGCTACGGCTCGTAAGATCGATTTTGAATGCATGGTCGCGACAATGACTTGTTGCTGGGTTGCTGTTGCCATAAGCGGTACCGGGCTTACTGTTAATAAAAACTGCATTTTTGGATTAATTTGCCGAACGCGGGCGAAAAATGCCTCCATATCTTTGCGCACCTCGGGAAATGAGAAATTGACCAGTTTATGTTTAGTTGAATCGAATTCCCCGCCTGCTGTACCGGGGCATACGGGGTAGACCGCTCCGTCTTGAATGGAAAGCCACGCTTCTGTAAGTCCCAGAGTAAACACAAATACATCGGAAACTTCAAAAAGACCGGCGACGCTTTTCAGGTGATGCTTCCGGTGGATTTCAACCTCGTCAATGCTGGAGAACGGCTCGGGTTCAATCGTGGGTCTGAAAGGATCGACAAAACCGTCATCTTTTTTCCACGTCGATTCAAGAGGCGAAAATTCGCCTAATGCCCGCTGTGTCATTTGCAGTAATTGGCGGGGCGTATAAACATTGCCGTAGCGGGCGGAATACATGCCGTAGCCGAAATTTAACCAGTGCGATTTATTCAAGAAACCGGGAGCAGGTTCAACATCGACATAATTGAAGCCTTTTTCACGTAACTCGCGTCCAATATGCTGCGCAAAACAGCTGCCCGCGGTCGCAATGCGTTTTTCCTTCAAGGGAAACTTTTTGGAATACCAATCGCTGATGTCCAAAGGGTAAGTGTCTTGCACTACATTGCGCCAAAAAGCCTTTTTAGGTTGATGACGGTAAGGATGGTCGGTGGGATGGGGTGTTTTTTGCATATTAATCTGTTCAACAGTTCAGACGGCTTTTGAGAAATAAAAGACTTTGGATTCAGGAAGGGAAAATAATTTCTAACATTGAAAACTTACAACTTCACTAATAAGAAGCCATGTTAAATCACCGGGTATGGCTTTACAAGCGTGTACGATTTTTCATTCAGGGGGCGTACTAGAAACGATTTCAGAAGAGATGTCCAATTTTTCACACCGATAAAAAATACCGACACTAGCTAAGTTATTATTTTTTATGATCTTATTATTTTAAATTTAAACTGAAATTCTATCTGCCACTCATAAAAAAACCGCCCTAAGTTTCCCTGGAGCGGTTCGTTCAATTAATGCTTGACGATGAAATGGGAAAATTTCTCTGTATACTCGCTTTTATCGGTCAATGATGGACGATAGATTCATCCTCATACCTTGCCTATTTTTTCGGCAACCTTTTGTGGTCTTGGGAATTTGTCGTTCAAAGCGACACTAAGCGGTCTTTCGAAATAATAATGTTGTATTACAAGGCCCGACTCTGTCTTTTTTGGAAATTCAAATCAAGTCCGTAAATCTGGTGGCAATCAGTCCGGAATAAGCCTAGAACAAGAAGCGCATAGATGGCATTGGGGTGACGGGATTATGCCCGTCGCCCCATTTCAGACAAGCTAACCGATGACGCCTTCATTTTTATTGATGATCAAACCGTCTAACTCATTAATGCGGTAATAAGAGTCGGTGTCGGCATCGGGTAATAACAGCGCGGAATTTTCAAGCTTTCCCTGCACATAAAACTCGCACAATACAACAGGATTGCCGACAAAATAAGGCGCCTTACCTTTTAACTTACCGAAAGAAAGTCCATCAATTGAGAGCACGCGAGCTGCGGTGCCGATTCCCCAGCTTTTATGCTTTACCCAAAAATCAGCTATATCGCCGTTTTCAGTATACATTTCATAAATATTCATAATTTATCTATTAAATTTTAGGATCATCAGAATCTTGTCGGTAAATAGAAGCACAGCATAGGCGGTATTTAACTGACTGTAAGCGAAAATTATTTCATAACCGCTCATGGCTTACCAGCAGTTGCGGCTTGGATCATAACGGAAACGGCGGGGTTTTTATTTGGTCGGGCGTTTACCCTTTCACATTTTTGATGTATTTATGACAGTGCGCTTTGAGCTGACTACTGCCTGTTGCGGAAGTCAGCTATTCATACCACCTGCTTAGTCGTCCTGCACTTCGGATAACCGGAACATCCCCAAAATTGCTTGCCTTGATGATCGCCCTTTCGTGCCGTTCTCAAAACCATCGGCTTGCCGCACTGAACGCATGTATTACCCTCTTGCCTGTGCTTTGCCTCGACAAGGGCTTTGACGTGTTTGACATGATTCAGGTGAGTTCTGATCGACGGTTTCAATCGGCCGGATTGAATTTGCCCGCAAATCGTCACCACATCGCTATCGCTTAAAACAGGTCGCACCTTGTTTTTAAGGTAGCGGATATAACCTCGGGTATGAACAACATTATCCGGCATCGGCGTTTTGAAGGTGCTGTCGCCGACAAATACAACCACTGAAAAAACTTTGCCGGAATCAAGGTTTAAAGCCGCCTGCAAAGCTTGGGTATGTTTGTAATTTTGATGCAGCGGATTTTGGAAGGAAGTCGTGTGCCGGTGAATTTTTTGGGTCCAGTTTTTTTGTTGCGGACTGCCGTATATCCAGCCTTTCATGTTCTTGGTTTCGATAACGAACACGCCATAGCGTGAGACGACAATATGATCGATCTGTGTGCTGCCGTCTATTGTCGGCAGCGTAACGTTCTTGAACAGCGTATAAGTCCGTTTATCCAAAAACAGTCTTGCCGCTAAGTTGACTTTGAACTCGCCGAACACGCCTTTGATCGAGCGTGTTTTTAGAAGCGAGAGCAGCAAAAACAGCGGGATCAGCCAGCCATAGGCGCTGATTAGCGGCCCGAATGTTTGTGTTAGTGGTTGAGTCCAGTCCATTTATTTTTCTTATAGCGTCCAGGATTAATATAGCGACGCAAAGCCCTACACCTCATCCCCATTGCGATTTACGGACATTAAAATTACGTCCTTTAATCTTGCCGTTTCTCAAACAAGCCAAGGCCTTATCGACACTGCCGCGCTTGATCGCCACATAAGCATGGGCATCGAAAATATCGATTTTGCCCACTTCGCCGCCCGCAATCCCGGATTCGCCGGTTAAAGCGCCGAGTATATCTCCGGGCCGCACTTTATTTTTGCGCCCGCCGTCTATCCACAAGGTCACCATCGGCGGTTCAAAGCGCTGTTCCAAGCTCATTTGAAACGGCGTCACTTCATCCCATTTGGCGGGAATAGATTGATAGTCTTCAATAGCTTTAACCCGGTTTAATTCCTGTTCCGTGCATAAGCTTAACGACAAACCTTTGTTACCGGCGCGGCCGGTGCGACCGATTCGATGCACGTAAATTTCCGCATCCCAAGGCAATTCATAATTAATCACCGCCTGCATGTCTTTAATATCCAGGCCTCGTGCGGCCACATCGGTCGCCACCAAAACCGAGCAACTCTTGTTGGCAAAACGCACCAGCACTTGGTCCCGGTGTTTTTGCTCCAAATCGCCATGCAGCGCCTGTACCGAAAAACCGCTGTTTTCCAGTGAAGCGGCGACATCTTGGCAATCCCGTTTGGTGTTGCAAAATACCACGGTCGATTCCGGCCGATAGTAGGATAAAAGATAAGCCAGCGCGTTGATTCTTTTTGATTTTTCGACTTGATAAAAAAGCTGCTCAATATCGCTGTCGTGATGGCTGGTTTCGATGCTGACCGAAATCGGCTTAAACTGGAATTTTTGACTTATTTCCCGAATAGGGTCGGTATAAGTTGCCGAGAACAACAAGGTTTGCCGATGCGTAGGTGCGTATGAGATGACATCGGAAATGGCCTCTTCAAATCCCATATCCAGCATCCGGTCGGCCTCATCCAGCACTAAGACTTTGAGGTTGCTCAAACGCAAGCTGCGTTTGCGCAGATGCTCCTGCAACCGCCCCGGCGTACCGACCACTATATGAACGCCGTGCTCCAACGAGCCCAGCTGCGGCCCGAACGGCACGCCGCCGCACAAAGTCAGCACTTTTATATTTTGGGTGAATCGCGCCAAGCGTCGAATTTCCTTACAAACCTGATCGGCAAGTTCTCGGGTGGGGCAAACCACCATCGCTTGAACTCTAAAACTGTTCAGATCCAACTTGGATAACAGGCCGATTCCGAAAGCGGCGGTTTTACCGCTGCCGGTTTTAGCTTGCGCAATCACATCCCTGCCCTCAAGAATGTGCGGCAGACTCTCCGCCTGGATGGGGGTTAATTTGGTGTATCCCAGGGATTCAATGTTTTCAAGCAGGGCGGGTTTTAACGGCAGGGAGGAAAAATCGGCAGTATTCACAAGATCTCTTTAAACTTAAGCGAACGACAGCGAACTGCCGTCATTCAATCGCTTATGATACCAGATACCGAATTATCAAGGAGACCGGATTAGCTAAGATAGCGCTATTAATAGTCGACAAAATAACATGTTAGCGCTTAACGCAGACAGTTCAGACGATCCGGTCGGCAGCGTAATTGAAAAAATAAATCAGTCATTGCTGCGTTTTCAAAACTCCAGCGGCAATAAGGATGACATAGCCTGTTAATGGTTAATCACTCATTTAAATTGAAGAACGTTGTAACCGAATTTGGAATGTAATTAATTTACCTACGGCAAAAACGAAGGCATGTTTTTTTATTGTTGGCTCCTTAAAGCGGAAAATCTCGCCACTGTTTATGGGCTCGCAACAGGCGTTCGGCAGCTTCATAGACACTAAAACCGCATATGAAGTAAAATTTTACACGGCTGGAAGGCCCCTTCCCCACTAATATCAAAACCATCAGCTGGTTCCCATGCTTAAATCGGCAGCGCCGATTGCCGGCAATTTAGAGTAGGCGGAACGGATAAAGCGATACCCTTCCCACGCTCTCAGGCGCTCGGTTTTTATACACAATTTCGCGGAAGACTGTCATTCCGAAGATCCGGAATGCAACGTAAAACGCGCCTTCGGAGATCAGACAAGGTTGTGTATAAAGGAGAGCGTTCCGGCGTAGGCAGGACAGTATAGTGCATACGGACTTGCCGAACAGAAGGCGGCAATAACACCGCACAATCAATTCATAAGCTGTATAAATTTAAATTTACCGAGACCGGACAATGAAAAAGTTATTTTTGGAAACCTCAACGAATGTGGTCGAACTGCCGCTGGTTCAGATTGAATCGTTATTACAACATGCCAAAGGTAATGTATTGCCGCCTATTATCAGCGACGACCATCTTATCGCGCGCTATCGGCATGGCGAACAAATCGTCAACCTCCACTTATCGCAATATATGCATTATGGCCGGTATCACCTCGAATATCTGTCAGAGGGTTTGAATGAAGGAATCTTGCACGAAAATTCTCAGCTTGAAAAAATAACAACCCATTCAATTCCGGTTGACTTAAGCGGAATCCCCATCGACACGGCAATGGACCATGAGAAAAACCAAGAACATTAATCAAACCGATATACTTGAGCTGCTGGAGCAGTTGGAACGCTTGGATGAAGTTGAATCGGAACTGAATATGACGTCGTCGCTTGGACCGCTGGAATTGAGCACCATTACTGAAAATCAAACCGACTGGGTGACATTAGTCAGCTAAATTGGGCAATCGTTTTTCGTCGCTCAACATTTTTACATCGACTGAAAGAGACATGCGCTGAAGGTTGCTGATGACAGCGGCTTAGGGCCGTCGCACCACCGGCGGAAACCGGTTTGCCGGCTAAATTGCCGGAGCCGCGGCATAAATAAACGAGCGAAAACGGCGGCAATTTAAAGTGATCAAAACCATGAAGTTTAATGCTACGGGTCGAGATGATTTTCCGCTTGTTTGCAATCTCCACCACTATGAGTAGCCGGACCTTATGCTCAAGACCGGCTGTCGCTAAGGCACAACATTTTTACTCCCGCCTTATTTTCGACTGCCCCCTACAGCAACAAATGCTTTATCATTAGCGCATTAAAAATTAAAGCCGCCAGGGCTACCTATAAAATAATGAGCCACCATCCTGAATCCGCCTCCGACCGCAGTTTATCTTTAATCTTCTTATTTGCCGCGACCTTGTTTACCAGTGCATCGTTGATGTTTGTGCTGCAACCGCTGTTCGGGAAAATTTTATTACCTTTGCTGGGCGGTTCGCCGTCAGTCTGGAATACCTGCATGGTGTTCTACCAGAGCATCCTGTTTTTAGGCTATCTTTACGCGCACTATCTTTCTACCCGCTACAGTCGGCATCGCCAGATTCAGGTCCATACAGCGCTGATACTGATCAGCTTTTTGGCGCTGCCTTTAGCTTTGCCCGAAAATACGGTGCCGCCGACAGACAGCAATCCGACCTTCTGGCTGTTTTGGACCTTATTGCTGGCCATCGGCTTGCCTTTTTTCGTGGTTTCGACAACCGCGCCGCTGATTCAAAAATGGTTCGCAGGCGTCGGTCACCATACCAGTCATGATCCTTATTATCTGTATGCGGCCAGCAACACCGGCAGCCTGATTGCGTTGCTGAGTTATCCGTTCCTGCTTGAGCCCAATATCGGGCTGGCTAACCAGAAAAGTTATTGGGGCGTCGGTTACTTGATGCTGTGCTTACTGATTGCGGGCTGCGCTTTTGTGCTCTGGAACAACCGACAACCAGCCGAACCGCAACAGGATGCCGTTAGCGATGACAATAATCTCAGTCCGGTCACTAAACTGCACTGGTTGGCGCTGGCCTTTGTGCCCTCCAGTCTGTTGCTGGGTTTGACCAACTTTATCAGCACCGATATTGCCTCGGTGCCGTTGCTGTGGATTATTCCGTTAACGCTGTATTTATTGTCTTTTGTAATCGTTTTTTCCAAGTGGAACGACAAAATTCATCCATTAATGGTCAAACTGCAACCGATTTTCCTGGTGCCGTTTATCGCTTACGCGTTCATTAATCCGGCGGATTTGCCTTATTGGGCCTACCTGATTTTGCACTTAATCGCTTTTTTCTTTGCGGTGATGGTGTGCCACGGCGAACTGGCTGCATTACGGCCGCATACCCGGCATTTAACGACTTTCTACCTGATTATGTCGTTTGCCGGGATGCTCGGGGGGATGTTCAATACTTTTGTCGCGCCGTTTGTGTTCAATGCGGTTTATGAATACCCGATTATGATTGTTGCCGCTTTGCTGCTGCGTCCCGGTCTGAAGCTGTCATTGAGCGGCGGCTTGCTGCTGCAAATCATAATCCCCGTGCTGCTGGTTATTGCCGGGATTATTATTCATGCAACGGTCGATGATTTACTTCAGTATTTCGATGTCATCGTCATCAGCCTGATCGGCTTAACCTTGTTGACGTATCTGCTCAGGGCGCGTCCGGTCGGTTTCGCACTCATGACCGGCGCCATTATTTTTCTTGCTCTGGGGGTTCATGGCTTGTCATCGCACACGCTGTATCAGGAACGCACCTTTTTTGGCGTACTGGCCGTGCGTGAAGCCGTGTTAACCGACGAACAAGGCCAACCTGAAAGCTATCATGAACTTTTTCACGGCACCACCAAGCACGGTGCGCAACGTTTGACCGCAAACTTAAGCCAAATACCGTTGACCTATTACAGCCGTCCGGGACCTATGGGACAGTTGTTTAAGGAATACGATAATGTTGATCAAGCCTGGACTATCGGTGTCGTCGGCTTGGGTGCGGGCGCCTTGGCCTGTTATGCCAAAGATCGGCAAAACTGGACGCTGTATGAGATCGATCCGCTGGTGGTGAACATCGCCGCCAATCCCGCTTATTTCAGCTATCTGAGCCAATGTGCCCGTAATGCTGTGATGCGTGTCGGCGATGCGCGGTTATCGCTGGAAAAAGAGCCGGATCAGCATTTCGATTTATTAGTCATGGATGCGTTCAGTTCCGATTCGGTGCCGACCCATCTGTTAACCAAGGAAGCGTTGGCGCTTTATTTCAAAAAACTTAAACCCGGCGGCATATTGGCCTTTCATATGACTAACCGGCATTTAGCGCTGAAAAAAGTATTGTCGATTAACGCGGAAGCTTTGCACTTGGCTTCTTTAATTCAGGAGTTCAAACCGCAACAGGACATCCCGCTGGTGGTTGCGACCGACTGGGTAGTCATGGCAAAACAGGCCGAAACCCTGGAGCCTTTACGTCTAAGCCGTCTCGGCAACTGGCAGAAAATGCCCTTATACTTCGATATGAAGCCTTGGACCGATGACTTTACCAATATCGTCAGTATTTGGAAGTAACTGCGGTTTAATTTTAAATAGTCGATCTTCAGCTTAGGAGCGAATTGCAGCAGGCCTGACCGACTGAAACCGGCCGATTGCCCCCGGTCGCGACAGACTCTGCCGACGTTAAAAATCTCGGCTCTTAATGTGACCACCACTTTTCTGTTTTTCTGAAATTAAAGGCATGTGCTTTTGAACTTAAAATAAGGTTAATTTTGCCTAATTGGAGGCGACAGGTAATAAAAACAGCATTGAGGGGGATGATCTTTTAGCAGCCACCAAAAATAGTACAAATAGTATATTCAGAGTATGATCGAACCCATTTTAAATAGTGCTTTCGATACGAGATATGTTTTTAGATGAATATAAGCGAGCTTGATTCTATCATCAGTAGCATTACAACTGATCTAAGCATAGATAACGCCGAAGTGGATCGGCGTAAATCTTTTTTTTCTTTGGACGAACAAGACACCATTGCACTAAAAGCCCTTCATGAGCCATTCACCAACAATTTGCAGCAACGCTTCACTGATGCGTTTTACGCTCATTTACAGAGCTTCGATGAGACCCGAGAGTTATTACGCGACGATGAGACCATCAAACGACTTAAACAAAGTCAGTCGGCCTACTTCAATAGGCTAACGGCAGGCGACTATGGCATTGAATATGTGCAGGATCGACTTAAAGTCGGCATTGCCCATGAAAGCCTGGGGCTTTCTCCGCATCTCTATATCGGTGCTTACTGCCAATACCTTTCCGGCCTTCTACCTGAAGTATGGAGCCTACTCGGCGACCAGCCGGACAACTTCATCTCCACATGGCAAGCGCTGCAAAAATTAGTGCTTTTTGACATCAGCCTAGCCATGGAAACTTACCTCTATGCTGCTTGCCGACGGATTCAAAAAGAGCACGCTCTTTCAGAACAGGCACGCCGCGAAGCTCAAAGCCATGCCGAGCAACTGCAACGACAAGATTTTGAAATCCAACATTTGTCGGCAATGGTCGGCCTGCCTTCCACTTCGCTGACCGCCCAGCTTATTGGCGTCAAGTCATTGCATGACGGTCATCCTGAACTATTTGAATCCCTGTCCATCCGTTACGAACAATTACTGGATCTGGCGGTGGAAACCGTCAAATATAAAACAGAGCACAAAGTAGATGCCGATTTACGGACCTTTGCCAATCATCTTGGTATATTAAAAGCGAGTCCCCGTGATTTAGTCGAAATACATAGTGTGGCTCTAAAGAAAAAAATTGCCGATTCTTCGTTGTTAACGCAGTTTTACTTGGAAGAAGGGCGTCTTATGGTTTTTGAGATACTGGGTTATCTCACCTCTTTTTATCGTAATTATTATTTACGGCCCCGTGAAGCAGTAAGCCATGACCCAACTGCTCAAACCATGAATGAGATTTGAATACCATGAAGAAATATTTAATGAAGCTATTCGTGGCGGGTGACAGTCCTAGATCGGAACGGGCAATCCAAAACCTGATGCAGCTATGCGATAAAACAATGAAGAACAATTACGAAATTACAATTATTGATGTGCTGGAACAACCAGCTCTAGCTGAAGATGATAAAATAATGGCCACTCCGACCTTAATCAAACTGACTCCTTATCCATCACGTAGAATCGTCGGCGATTTATCGGATCAAAACAAGGTATTAACTATTCTTGGAGTCCAATAATGAGCAAGCAATTGCAAATAGAAAAATTGCCCACCGGCATTGTAGGCTTCGATATGATTGCCAACGGCGGCTTGCCTAAAGGCCGCACTACTCTTATTGCAGGGACTTCAGGCAGTGCCAAGACGGTGTTTGCCTCGCAGTTTCTTGTTGAAGGCATTCTTAGCAAAGCCAATGAAAGCGGCGTATTTGTAACCTTCGAGGAATCTGCCGATGACATTCGTCGCAACATGATGTCTTTAGGCTGGACTATTGAGGAGTGGGAAAAAAACGGCAAATGGTTGTTCGTGGATGCGTCGCCCCAGGCGGATCATAATATTGATGAAGTCGGTGACTTTGATTTTGCGGCTTTACTGGCTCGCATCGAATACGCGGTGAAAAAGGTCGACGCCAAACGTATTGCCATGGATTCGTTGGGCGCGGTATTTTCTCACTTTACCAACGCCGCCACCGTGCGTCGTGAATTATTTCGTGTTGCTACAGGCGTCAAGCAGTTCGGCGTCACCGCCTTGATGACCGCAGAACGCACCTCGGAATACGGCGAAATTGCCCGTTACAACGTGGAAGAATTTGTTGCCGACAACGTTATTATCCTGCGCAATGTTCTTGAAGACTCCAAACGCCGCCGCACCATGGAAATACTCAAGTTTCGAGGCACCTCCCATCAGAAAGGCGAATTCCCTTTTTCCGTCATGCCCGGCGAGGGGATCGTGGTCATTGCGTTATCGGCCCTTGAGCTTAAACAACGGTCTTCCTTGGTACGCATCACATCGGGCAACGCCGAACTGGATACAATGTGCGGCAGCGGGTTCTTTCGCGATTCCATCGTACTGGTCTCCGGTGCGACAGGCACGGGCAAAACCCTGATGACGGCTGGTTTTATGGCCGGTGGGGCGCTAAATGGCGAACGTTGCCTTATTTTTGCCTTCGAAGAATCCCGTGAACAGCTGATTCGCAATGCCTCCGGCTGGGGGGTCGATTTCGAACAAATGGAAAGGGATGGCAAGTTGAAGATTGTTTGCGAATATCCTGAAGTCGGTAGCATGGAAGATCACTTTATCGCGATGAAAGCTGAAATTGACGCATTCAAGCCCAATCGTCTTGCTGTCGATAGCCTGTCCGCCCTAGAACGGGTCTCCAATAACAAAAGCTTCCGTGAATTTTTGATTGGCCTCACTTCTTACATCAAACATCAGGAGATAGCCGGTCTATTTACTGCCACGGCTCCTACCCTTACCGGTGGAACTTCAGTCACCGAAGAACATATTTCCACCCTGACCGACAGCATCATCCTGCTACGGTATGTAGAAATGGGCGGCGAAATACGACGTGGACTTACCGTACTCAAGATGCGCGGCTCCATGCACGATAAAAACATCCGCGAATTTAACATCATCGACGGTAAAGGCATGCAAATTGGCCGGCCGTTCCGCCATGTCGGCGGCATATTGACCGGCAACCTAAGGTTTGTCGCTCCTGACGAACTTGACCGTATGTCCAACCTGTTTAAAGACTAACCATGTCACCATCCGCTCAACGTAAAGCCTCACTTGTTGAGGCCATCCATCTTAAACACTTGATCCATAATAGTGCCGACGGTGCATTAATTGTCGATCATGATGGTAATGTAATATTCGCCAATCCAGCCGCCGAAAAAATGTTTGGCCGCCACGGTGGTAAATTGACAGGAAATCCTTTTGGTTTTCCTGTATTGGATTCCGATCGCACTGAACTAGATTTGCTCCATTCCGACGGCACCATGAGTGTGGCTGAGATGCGCGTTTCTGAAGCCAATTGGGAAGGCCAAATGTCCTTCGTTATCACCTTGCGTGACATTACCGAGCGTAAGCAACGGGAAGAGCAATTACGCTTGTTTAAACGAGCCGTCACTTGCAGCAACAATGGCATCGTCATCACAGATGCGACCAAGCATGACCACCCAATTACCTATGCTAACCCTGCTTTCGAGCGCATTACCGGCTATAGCGTGGAAGAAGCTATAGGGCGCAATGCTAGGTTTTTGCATGGTTCTGAGCGGGACCAGCCAGAGATTGATGAGCTGAGCACAGCAATACGCGAAGAGCGGGAAACCAATGTGGTGTTTCGCAATTTTCGTAAAGACGGCGGGCTGTTTTGGAATGGGCTGTATATCGCTCCGGTACTGGATGAGGAAGGCAGTATCACCCATTATGTTGGAATTCAGAACGATCTGACCGAACTTAAAAAATCCGAACAGAGAGGTCGATTAGCCGCCCAAGTTTTCGAAAACACCACCGAAGGCATCGTTATAACCGATCTTGATTCAAGGATCGTAGATATTAATCCGGCATTTACTTTAGTTACCGGCTATGAACGCGAAGAGGTAATCGGCAAAAACCCAAAAATCCTAAGCTCGCACTGGCAGGACGAAGACTTCTACAAAACCATGTGGGAGACCATCCATTGTATCGGGTTGTGGCAAGGAGAAATCTGGAATAAGCGGAAAAATGGCGAGATCTATGCCGAATGGTTGAACATTTGTGCGGTCAAGAACGAACAGGGCAATGTGGTTAACTATGTCGGGCAATTCTCCGATATCACTTCGCGCAAAAGAATGGAAGATGGGCTGCATCGACTTGCTTATTACGATGAACTTACGCACTTGCCCAATCGTTCCATGCTGCATGAAAGCCTGCGCCAAGCCATTGCCAAATCGCAACGACATGGCGGCAAGTTGGCGCTAATGTTTATCGATTTGGATCGTTTCAAAATTGTCAATGACAGTTTGGGGCATCATATAGGCGATATTCTGCTCGCCAATGTCGGCCAGCGATTGAAGGATTGCTTGCGTGAGGGCGATTTCGTCGCCCGTCTTGGCGGCGATGAGTTTACTGTAGTGCTCGACAATTTTACGGAGAAACATGAAATTGCAGCCACGGCACAGAAGATTGTCGATACCTTGGGCGTCTCCTACCAGCTAAATGGGCAAGAGGTGTTCATTAGTTGCAGCCTCGGCATCAGTGTGTTCCCGACGGACGCCGATACCTTGGAAACCCTTCTGATTTCCGCCGACAGCACCATGTACCTTGCCAAGGAATTGGGCGGCAACAATTATCAGTTTCCTTCGAATAAAGATGCGGTCGTTCCAGCTAAAGAGCGGCTAAATCTGGAGAACGATCTGCGGCACGCCCTAGAGCAAGACCAATTGACCGTTTACTACCAGCCCGTGGTTGACTTGCGCAGCGGCGCTATCCTCAGTACAGAAGCCCTGCTCCGCTGGAACCACCCGCGACAAGGCTTGCTCACACCTGAACGCTTCATTACTTTGGCGGAAGAAACCGGAATAATCATACCTATCGGGGAATGGGTTTTACGTACAGCCAGTAGCCAATCCTTAGATTGGTCTAAGGTACTGGGCCATTGCCCCCCCATTGCAGTCAACCTGTCAGTGCGCCAATTACTAAACCAAAACGCCATGAAATCACTGGTGGCGCTTATCCAAGAAGCAAGCCAGTTATCTATATGCCTACATTTGGAAGTAACGGAATCCATTTTATTGGATCATGGTAAATCGACTTTCGCTTTGCTGGAAACCCTGAAAAACATGGGGGTACAGCTTCTTCTTGACGATTTTGGCACGGGCTATTCTTCTTTGACCTACCTTCAACATTTTCCCTTAGATGCGTTGAAAATAGACCGCTCCTTTGTCAGCAACCTCGAAAACAGCCCCAACGATGCGGCTATTGTCAAGGCTATTATTGCCATGGCCATAAGTCTTGGCTTGCGGGTAGTGGCGGAAGGTGTGGAGACCGAGTATCAACGCAGATTTTTGGATGATTACCACTGCATAGAGGCGCAAGGATATTATTTCAGTCCGCCGGTTTGTGCTAAAGAAATGACCGAGTTACTGCGGCATGGAATGATAACTAGACCACAGATTTAAAGGTGGTTCAGAAACCGTTCGACTCACATTTAACTATGTTAAAAAGCGTGTAAAACTTTCCAGAGTCCAGGGGAAAAAGCATTGAAAAGTTTCCCCATCATAGCCTTCTTCTTTACTGAGGCTGACCAAGCGGTTACTTTTCAGAGTCGTGTAAAAGGTTCGATTCAACGCGTGGGCAAGTTTCAGGTTTTCCCAAGAGGCGTACCAACTGTCGAACAACACCGTCTTCGCCTTAAGTCCTTTGTCGGCAATGGCGTTGACCAAAATCCGGTGTCGACAGGATAATGTTCCTGACTGTCGCTGTGCACCAGATTCGCCACACCGATACCTCGGACCAGACCGCCTACCGCTCCGCTGTACTGTTTTTTACCAGTTCAATCGACTTGGAATAGCGCTTGTCTTGGACGCTGTCGTCGATAATCAAGAACGAGGCCTTGGTAGTGTTGATAAGCCCTTTGACCAGTTCCCACACCTGCCGCGCCGTTATTCGGCTCTGTTTCAGGAAGTTGCTCACCACGTCATGGCTGACGTCGTCCAAATGCTCGGCCAGGTTAAAACAGGTATAGTTAATCGGTGTGCGGATCAAGTATTCGACATAGCGTTGTTTCGTGATCATGAGCAATAACATACCCAATTTGGTTAGAATTGCGAAAGTCCTAAATTTGTTAAATCACAATAATAATTAGGAAGCTATGACCTAATCAAATTGTAAGCGAAAACTGATACTTTGAAAGATACCTTAACACGACAAAATAAAATGATAGGCACCTATTTTTGGCAAGATAAGCTTCGTCCAAGTGAAATGGTTGGACTGGATAACCAAGCTACAAAGCATCCAGAATGGTTTTGTATCGGAGCTAGTCGTGCTCGTGTGACGTTGTATGCTCTGTTTTTGGAAAATACACAGTACCAATAAAAATCAGTGAAAATCAATCAACACTGATTAACTCCGGCTTTATTCTGGGGTGAAAATCTGTAATGCGTAACTTCTAATAGTTTGAAAACCACATAATTTATTTACCGCAAGGCCAAGCAGCTTATTTGTTCCTGACAATACGCGTTAAAATTTTTTGCTCTGACCATATCTTTGATGCTATCATTTATTCAAATTAGCAGTTTGAGCCAGCTTTATTGTAGAGCTGGGATTTGTAACGCCGATAAGAATTGGCGAATTTTTAAGTAAGAGTGTGATATGTCAGAGCAAGTTGTAGGTACCGTTAAGTGGTTCAATGATGAAAAAGGTTTTGGATTTATTGAACAAGAAGGTGGCAAAGATGTTTTTGTTCACCATAGTGCAATTAACGGCGCTGGCCGCAAAACTTTAAAGGAAGGCCAGAAAGTTACTATGGAAGTAACTCAAGGTCAAAAAGGCCCGCAAGCTGAAAATGTAACCCCAGCATAATAAATTCATCTCGTTGACCCAGAGTTTATCTGGCTTTTGGGTCAAACTTATGTTTTAGCCGCATGCTAAATTCCGTTGACCTCTCATGTCAGCCCAATAAGCGATGAAGCGAATACCCCCCATAATTTCCGGCCAGTTTTGCAAATCGCGAGAAGACTGGCTTGTCATATTTGATCTTCACTGAAAAGCACTCAACCGAGTGGCGTTCTTTAGTATACAGATAAGTCACGTGACGCAAGCGGGCTGCTGTAGGTTAATGAATAGCCGCTTGCGTTTTTCTTGCTGTTTTAGCCATTAACAACCAATATTGTAGACAGGCACAACTGTCGGCGGACCCGAACCGCTGCAAGACATCTTCTTTCGCCCCGCTAGTCAAGACAAAACCCCAGTAATCACACAAGGTACTAAGTTAACTTAGCCTAAACATTGCTGATAAACGTTCAAACTTATCTGATTGATATCTACTTTACTCCTTGAGTATTTTTGTTTAAACGTGCTACGAGGCTTATCCAGACAATGAAAATGTGTGGAATGTCGTCATTTTAACATTCTCAGCTCAGCTCAACTCTTCCCCTTCGTTTGCTTATGATATCCGAGGTTATCGTTTGTCAGCACATGATTGACTCATGTAAGTTATACTAGGAACGGTCACGATTTGCGTTTTTTTGAATCCCCTCACCCCAGCCCTCTC